>ERZ859894.661-NODE-661-length-13338-cov-4.492886_pt1 | contig 13338 bp, 17 predicted proteins | sample MGYA00510117_ERZ859894 | MGnify/ENA primary metagenome ERZ859894 (study PRJEB30046, sample SAMN00715164) | human gut metagenome | study: EMG produced TPA metagenomics assembly of the A metagenome-wide association study of gut microbiota in type 2... | reverse complement strand
CCAATGACGACTTGCAGGGACACGGTAGCCGATTGGAGGTTATTTTGCCGTGTCCTTTTCTCTTTTTCGCAGTATCCATGATCTGCACCAGCTAAAAAAAGCCTGCTCCCGGCAGCGGAGCAATGTGGTCAGCAGTATGCACTATACCATGTAACTAAACAGCAAAATATACTCTATTACGCTCGTATGGCTTTATGCCGTCCGGGCGCTTTTTTGTCCCTATGGAGCCGGAACATCGGGTCAGCATGGCCCGAACTTTATCCCCGGTGCCGTTCTCCGCCGCCCCATTCAGATTTACCAAAAAAATCTGAATGGAGGAAAGGCAGATGGAAGTTACCATCAATTATAACGGACAAGCTGTGGCCGTGGAGGTTACGCTGGAAGTCTATGAATTTCTTGACCGGGCCGATCACAAAACGGAGAACCTGTTCCATGAACAGCGGCGGCATTGGGATGGCCGGGAGTTTGACGAGTACATCATTACCACCGAGGGTGTAGGGGTCTACGGCGAAACGCCGGAGGAATACCTTTGCCGCATGGAAACGCTGCATGAGCTGATGGCTGTTCTGGACACCTGTACCGAGGCCCAGCGCCGCCGGTTCCTGCTCTATGCGCTTGACGGGCTGAGCCTTGCAGAGATCGGTGTGCTGTGCGGCTGCTCCAAAGTGGCTGTTTATCAAAGTGTGGAGGCGGTCAGAAAAAAATTTATAAATTTCTTTGAGAACAGGCTTAACGAATGACCTGTTTTCTGGCTACCAAGTGAAAGGGATCATTTCCCTTATCTCAGCGAGGGGCGGACAGCGGACGAGCTGCCCGCCTCTCCGATTTTCAGGAGGTAAGCCTATGAAAACAATCAATCTGCGGTGGATGTATCCCCACTACCGGCATGACGAGTTTGTGGATGTTACGGACGAGGTATGGGCAGCGATGTATCAGGCCCAGCGGGAGATGGAGAACTATGAGCGTCGGAAAGTCTACCACCGCGCCTACTACTCTCTGGACGCATACAGCTGGCTGGAAAATTACGCACTGGAACACAGCAGATCGCCGGAAGATATTTTGCTGGAACGAGAAGAAATGACCACCCGCCTGCACCTGATTGCAGCTCTGCCTGCGGCTCTGGCTCATGCCACTCCGACACAGGCCCGCCGTGTTCACGCCTACTACATTGCCGGTATCAAGCAGCCGGAAATCGCCCGGAGAGAGGGTATCCATAGCAGTAAGGTCAGCGTTGCCATCCGTCGGGGGCTGCGGAATATGCGCCGCTGCTATGATGACCTTTTTCAAACAGAGTGAGGGCGTGCCTATGCAGACCATCAATCTCAAACAATATTATCCATTTTGCAAAGAGGACATTTTTGTGGAGGTGTCCGATGAGATCGTCGAAGCGTTTCTTCTGGATAAGAGAGCCGAGGCCGCCAGAGATCGCAAGATGTTCCGGTATAAGGCGTTTTATTCCCTCGATTGTAACGATGGAATCGAAAATGCCGCCATCGGCTGGGCGCAGCCATCGCCGGAGGACTACCTGATAGAAAAAGAAGAATTAGCCGAATACGAAGAACTGATACGGCGATTGTATGAAGCCATTTCTTTCCTGCCGCCTATGCAGGCTCGCCGTGTCCACGCCCGCTATATGCTGGGTATGAAAGTGAAAGATATTGCCGCAATGGAGGGTATCACACCATCACAGGCGGGAAAATCCATCCACGCTGCACTGCGGAGGCTGCGCCGGTACTTTGCTCGACAGAAATGGACGGTCAATCTATGAGTATTTTCAAAGAAAAGAGGTGCCTGACATGAACGAAAAAATTACAGCCCACCCCCAAAAAGAAGAACGGGAGAAAGTCCTGAAGGAGATTCGGCAGCTTGAAAACCGAAAGAAGATTTTGGAGAACAAGCAGCGGAACGAAGAACGCAGGGTTCGCACCCGCCGCCTGATTGAGCGCGGAGCCGTTTTGGAGGGGATTTTCCCGCTGGCTCCCGACCTTTCCGGCGCAGAGGTTAAAGCATTTTTGATTGCCCTGTCCCATCTTCCGGGGGCTGCGGAATTGACTGCAAACCTGCCAAAATCCGGGGACACGCCATAAGTCCCTTGTTTACAAGGGCGCACTTATACACCGTTGCCGGTGCTGTGCGCCCTGCCGGGGGCTGTTGCGTACTTCGTCCGCGATGGGGCGCTACACTCCCCAAACCCCTTGTGCGCCCCGCGCAGCCAAACACCCGCTTCGCGTTTGTTCGGCTCCACGGAGCCTGAAATATCCCCGCCGAAAGGAGGTGCCACCCATAGATTTTTGCCATATTCCCGTCAGTATCATCAAGCGCAGCGAGGGCCGTTCCGCTGTTGCCGCAGCCGCCTACCGAAGCGGAACCAAACTGACGAATGAATGGGACGGCCTGACCCATGATTACACCCGGAAGGGCGGCGTTGTCCATGCGGAAATCATGCTGTCTGCCCACGCCCCGCCAGAGTTTGCAGACCGCTCCACCCTCTGGAACAGCGTGGAGCAAATCGAGAAAGCAAGGGACAGCCAGCTTGCCCGCGAGATCGAAGCAGCTCTGCCTCGCGAACTGTCCGGCGAACAACAGCTCGCTCTTGTGCGTGCCTATGTGAAGGACAACTTTGTGGACAAGGGGATGTGCGCCGACTTTGCTATCCATGACAAGGGAACCGGCAATCCTCATGTCCATATCATGCTGACGCTCCGGCCTCTGAAAGAAAATGGACAGTGGGGCGCAAAGTGCCGCAAGGCATACGATCTGGACGAGAATGGACAGCGTATCCCGGATGGGAAAGGCGGTTGGAAAAATCACAGAGAGGATACGACCGACTGGAACGATAAAGGAAATGTGGAGATTTGGCGGGCAGCGTGGGCGGCCTACACCAATCGGGTGTTGGAGGCAGCCGGTCAGCCTGCCCTGGTAGACCACCGCAGCTACAAGCGACAGGGCATTGATAAAATCCCCTCTGTCCACCTGGGGCCAGCGGCCAGCCAGATGGAGAAGCGCGGCATCCGCACCGACAAGGGGGAAGTAAACCGGCAGATCGCCGCCGACAACAAGCTGCTGAAAGAAATCAAAGCCCGCATTACCCGGCTTTATCGTTGGTCGAAAGACGAAGCGGAAAAACCACAAACACAGCAAAGCAGCTTGACTGCTTTGTGGGAGGCCCAGCAGCAGTTGAACACTCCCCGCACCCGCACCGGTAAAATCCGGGCTTTGCAGGAAAGCGCTGCACTATTCAGCTTTTTGCAGGCAAACGGCATCCAGTCTATGCAGCAGCTTCATGAAAAAATCGCTGATATGAACAGCCGTTACTATGACCTGCGGGGAAAGATCGTCAAGGCCGAACGCCGGATCACTACCCTTACCGAGCGCGGGGAGATGTGGGAACAGTACAACCAGTACAAGTCCATCCACAAGCAGCTTGCCAAAGTAAAGCCGGAAAAACGGGAACAGTTTGAACAGCGCCACAGCCGGGAACTGATTCTGTATGATGCAGCGGCCCGGTATCTGAAAGAACTGAAAGACAGCGGCGAGGCAATCACCCCAAAGGCATGGCAGCGGGAAATCGACCAGCTGGCCGCTGGAAAGCAGACGGACACGCTTGCCATGAAATCCATGCGGGAGGATTTGAAAGCAGTGGAACGGCTCCGCAAAACCGCCGAGCAGCTGTCCAGACAGGAACGGGACAAGTCTCACGACCGGGAGCCGGAGCGGTAAGGGCTACCGCGTTTCACGACATACTTTTGCACACAGAAAAACCGCCGTACAGGTTTCCCCATACGGCGGCAGACTGTTTATTTGCCGAACAAGTCGCTGTGTGTGCCGGTGCGGGCCAGCGTCAGCACCAGAACATCATCTTCTATGCGGTAGACAAGCAGCCAGTCCGGGAGAATGTGACATTCCCGATGGCCTGCCCAATCGCCGGACAGGTCATGGTCACGGTTCTTATCCGGCAGCGGTTCGCCCATCGCCAGCAACGCTACGACCTGCTCCAGCAGCTCGATCTTCAAGCCACGCTTGATGGCTCGTTTGTAGTCTTTTTTGAAACTGGTCGTGTACTTGACGGTATATTTGGTTTCTTTCATCTTTTCAGGTCAGCAAATAACTCGTCAAGGTCATTGTAGCCCTTTACAGACGGGTCTTTTGCAATCCTTTCCGCTTCCAGCATGGCAGCAACCGTTTCCTTGTTCGGCTGTTCCAGCCTTACTTCAAAGGGAATGCCGCCTTCACGAAGCGACTGGCGCACAAAGATGTTAAACGCCGTAGTCAGGTTCATGCCAAGTTCAGTAAACAGTGCGTCCGCTTGCGCTTTCAAATCTGCGTCCATGCGGATACTGATGTTTGTGGTATTTCCAGCCATACGATCAACCCCTTTCTGCTGGCAATTATAGTATATGCCATTTGCACGAAGAAAACAATACTTTGCACGAATATTTAACAATAAATTCATTCAAGGAGGTTACCGGCTTTATGAAAGAAATCATTTATGAAGAACAACAAGACTGAACCTATCCCTGTCATGGATTACCGCCAGTATCGCAGAGCGCGGAGGCTGGTGCATGAGTGCTGTAACTACATCGACGGAAACTGTATCGCCCTGGACGATGGGGAGGAATGTGTCTGTGTCCAGTCTATTTCCTACTCCCTGTTGTGCAGGTGGTTTCGGGCGGCGGTATTGCCGCAGGATAAGGAACTGGAAACGGCGCTGTTCCACCGGCTGAATGCAAAGAAATGCGCCGTATGTGGGGCGCTGTTTACCCCCGGTTCCAACCGGGCCAAATACTGCCCGGAATGTGCCGCACGCATGAAGCGGATCAACGCCGCAAAGCGCAAGCGGAAACAACGGGAGAAATGTCACGCTTTAGGGGCTGAAAAACCCTTGTAAATCAAGGCTTTTTTCGAGGGTGTCAACGGTAAGCTGATAGATTTATCCTCTGACCCCTAAAACGGCCTTAAAATGCGTACAGAATCCCAAGAGAAACCCCAAGGAGGAACCCTATGTCAGACAACCGAAAATATTATTACCTGAAACTCAAAGAAAACTATTTTGACGATGATTCCATCGTGCTGCTGGAAAGTATGCAGGATGGTGTGCTGTATTCCAACATTCTGCTCAAGCTGTATCTGAAATCGCTGAAACATGGTGGACGGCTTCAACTTGACGAGGACATTCCTTACACGGCGCAGATGATCGCCACCATTACCCGCCAGCAGATCGGCACTGTGGAGAGAGCCTTGCAGATCTTTTTGAAGCTGGGTCTTGTGGAAGTGCTGGACAGCGGCACATTCTACATGAGCAACATCGAACTTTTAATAGGCCAGTCCTCTACCGAGGCCGAGCGAAAGCGGGCTGCAAGGCTTCAAAATAAGGCTCTTTCTGCGCCCCGGACAAACGGCGGACATTTGTCCGACATTCGTCCACCAGAGATAGAGATAGAGTTAGAGAAAGAGATAGAGATAAAGAGAGAGATAGAGAAGGGACACCCCGCCCACGCCTATGGCCGTTACCAGAATGTTTTCCTGACGGACGAGGAACTGGCAGACTTGCAGGCCAGCTTTCCCACTGTATGGGGCCAGTACATCGAAAAGCTGTCCGAGTACATGGCCTCTACCGGCAAGCAGTATCAGAGCCATGCCGCGACCATCCGGCGCTGGGCCGGTGAGGACGCGAAGAAAGCAGCCCCGCCCACCCGCAACCGGGATTACAGCGTAAAGGAGGATGAAACCGTATGATTGAGATTACCGCAGAAATCCGGGCGCTGATCGACAAGGCAGCCGCCGGTATGGAACTGGCCGGGGACGAGTACATAGACCCGGCAGACGGCCTCATTCACTGTAAAAAGTGCGGCGGCCAGAGGCAGACCGTTGTGCCATGCTTTGGGAAACCCGACTACTTTATGCCGCGCTGCATCTGCCAGTGCCAGCGGGAGGCTGAGGAGCAGCGTAAGGCCGCCGAGGAACGGCAGCGCCGCATGGAGCGTATCAAACGCCGAAAGGCACAGGGCTTGCAAGACCGCTATCTCTATGACTACACCTTTGCCAACGACAACGGCAAAAACCCATTGATGGACAAGGCCCGCGCCTATGTGGAGAACTGGAAGGAGGCATATAAAAACAACACCGGCCTGCTGTTGTTCGGGGATGTGGGAACCGGCAAGTCTTTTTTCGCCGGATGTATTGCCAATGCCTTACTTGACCAGGATGTGCCTGTGCTGATGACGAACTTCCCCACCATCCTGAACCGCCTGACCGGGATGTTTTCCGAGGACAAGGCCGACTTTATCGCCAGCTTTGACGAGTACGACCTGCTTATCATTGACGATCTGGGTGTAGAGCGCAGTACCGAATATGCTATGGAGCAGATGTTTTTCGTCATCGACAGCCGCTATCGCAGCCGCAGGCCCATGATTATCACAACAAACTTGAAACTGTCCGAGCTGAAAAACCCGCCTGATCTGGCCCACGCCCGTATCTATGACCGTATTCTGGAACGGTGTGCGCCGATTCTCTTTGACGGGAAGAATTTCCGGGAAGAAAATGCCGGTGCTACCCGACAGACAGCAAAAGACATTGTAAACAGTAAGCACGACTGATTTTTTACCGGGCGGCACAGACCCGCTCAAAGAAAGGAGTGCCATGAACAAAGAACCCCGTACTATGCAGGCGGCAGACGCCGCTACTGTGTCCAGAGCGCCGGAAAACACGCCAGCGATGGTAAAGAAAATCGGCAAGACAACCTACAAGGTTCATGTCCATTTCAGCAATACCAGCACAGAAACCATGAGCGATAAAATCAAGCGTATGCTCAAAAATGAAATTCAGCAGATGTGACAGACTGATAAACGAAGCCGCCTTGTGCTAAACTGATGATGGTACGCACCAAAATTTTTGTCAAGGAGGACACGAAAATGCTTTACACAGAAAAAGAGAAACATGAAATTGAGCGAGTAAAGGAAGTCTTTGCGGAACATCTGCGGCAAAGCCCTGATTTTGAACTGCTCTGGTCGGACAAGGTAGGCTATGTCTGGCTGGCGATTGGCGTCAATCCAGTCTATGTGGATACCGGTATCAGAATCGAATCAGCCGCCGATCTCTGCGGCAGGTGTTTGGATGATGTTGCTACGGATGTTTTATATATGACAGGCAACGATCATGCACTGGAAGCAGCCGATCCGCTGGAATTGGCCGAAATCAAGCGGCGCTGGGAGCCATATATCAACCAGCTGCCAGACTATGCGTATCTCTGCAAAGACCTGCTGAACGGAAAAATGTAATCTGTCAAACGAGGTGTCAGGAGCCATACGGTGCTTCTGGCACCTTTTTTGTGGATTTTTTGTGAATTTGATGAAAAAGTCCTTGACAATTTGTCTCTGGCAAGACGGCAAAATCGATTCTGGTGTCTGCCGCTGTGCGGCTGGCGCCCTTCAATCTGCCGCAGATCAAAGCCATTACTGACCACGACGACATGGATCTCTACACGCTGGGAGAGCGAAAGTGCGCTCTGTACGCCGTCATCCCGGATAATGATACGACCTTTACTTTTTTAGTGAGTCTTCTGTACTCCCAGATCTTCCAGACCCTTTACTACTGCGCAGACCAGATCCATCACGGAGCCTTGCCCTGCCATGTGCATTTCATCTTGGATGAAGCGCCATCGGTCAATCTGCCGGGGCTGCCGCGGGAGCTTGCGACCATGCGCTCACGCAACATCTCCTGCAGCACCATCATCCAGAACATGGCGCAGATCAAGGAGCTGTATAAGGACTCATGGGAAACCATCCCCGGCAACTCGGACACGCTGCTCTATCTGGGCGGCAACGAGGCAAGCACCCACAAGTACATTTCCGAGGCGTTGGGCAAGTCCACCATCGACACCAAGACCCACGGGCAGACCAAAGGGCGGTCCGGGTCTTACTCCACCAACTTCCAGATCAGTGGGCGGGAACTGCTGACGCCGGACGAGGTGCGGATGCTGGATAACCGGTATTGTATTCTGTTCATCCGCGGCACACGGCCGGTGATGGACGAAAAGTATGAGCTCATGGAGCATCCCGCCATCCGCTATACGATGGATGGCGGCGGACCGCCCTACATCCACCACGGGACGGCGGAGCCTCCTATTACGGGAGAGCCGCTGTTCCAGATTGATTTTGACAATGAAAAGGAGAATGCTGCAGCATGAAACATGATTTGAACAACAAGAATTTCGAGAGAAAGGCAAAGCGCGTCTATTCCGTGTTTGCCTGCGTTGCCCTGCTTCTGGTCGCCACCGCAGTGCCTGCGCTGGCGGCAGATGACCCGCTGACGGTGGTCAACAACCTGTCTGATTTCATTTTCTCGCTGATCCGCGCCATTGGCCTCATCCTGCTGGGCTTCGGTATTTTGCAGGTGGGCCTGTCTCTCAAGAGCCATGACCCCTCCCAGCGCGCCAACGGTATGCTGACGGTGGCAGGCGGTATCGTCATTACCTTTACTAAGGAGATCCTCTCCCTCATCACCGGCTGAAAAACGCGGCAGGGTGAACGGCATGATACCGTTCACCCTGTTCTTCCCGTAGGAGGTGATTTTGAATGGGAAGCGGAAACTGGATCGTAGACAACTTAAACTCCGCGCTGGAAATGTGGAACGGAAGGCTGGCAGAAATCTGGCAGCTTATCAGCACCTCGCCGGAGTCCTTTAAGGGCGGCGGTGTCTGGAATGTCATCGTGAACATCAACGATGGATTAAAAGCTGTGGGGTATGCGCTGTTGGTGCTGTTTTTCGTGATGGGCGTGGTCAAGACCTGCGGCAGCTTTACCGAGATGAAGAAGCCGGAAGTGGCCTTCAAATGCTTCATCCGCTTTGTGCTGGCGCAGGCGGCGGTATCGTGGGGCATGGAGCTGATGACTGGCGCGTTTCGCGTTGCCCAGGGCATGGTGACGACCATCATGGATTCCTCCGGGCTGACGGCGATGTCTGCCACCACATTACCGGATGAACTGGTGAGTGTCATCGAGAATGTGGGCTTTATTGACTCCATCCCCCTTTGGGCGGTGACGCTGCTGGGCTCGCTCTTTATCTGGGTGCTCTCCCTTGTCATGATACTGACGGTATATAGCCGCTTTTTTAAGCTCTATATCGCAACGGCCATCGCACCCATCCCGCTGGCCAGCTTTGCGGGACAGCCCTCCAGCAGTATCGGCGTAGCCTTTTTGAAAAGCTATGCCGCCATCTGTCTGGAGGGCTGTGTCATCGTATTGGCCTGTGTGATCTTCTCTGCCTTTGCCTCGTCCCCGCCCGCCATCGCGGACGATACGCTGGCGGCAGCCACCATCGTATGGAACTATGTGGGTGAGCTGATCTTCAATATGCTGGTGCTGGTAGGCGCGATCAAGATGAGCGACCGCATCATCCGAGAGCTGATGGGCCTTGGCTGATTCAGAGCCACAGCCCCTCCGTGCTGACGGTATCCTCACCGCGCTCTCTGGCTTTGCGAACACGGTAGGCGAAATACTCCATAGCGGCAGTGTCATCCCGTGCCTGCATAACAAGATCGCAGACAAAGCGGATCAGCGAAAGCAGCCAGGACAGCACTACCAGCCCTACAAGGACGAACAGGATGCGGTCTGCCAGCACGGTATGGGCGCGATACCAGCCGTGGAACACCGTCAGCATGGACACGGTATACAAAAGCGGGATGGTCATCCGTGTCAGCGCAGCCAACCGGGAGAGAAGCGCCAGGACGCCAAGCCCGGCGATCATCAAAAAAGCGATCATGTGTCACGACCTCCTTCATCGGGTTTGTGGCATAGTACCATGACTGCACAGACAAAGCAAGAGTCTGTTCAGCAAAACTCAAAAAAACTCGGAGGTGATCCATTGGAGGTCCGCATCAACAAAGAAGTACGAAATTACCAGGAGAGTCTATTCTTCGGGCTGTCCCTGCGGCAGTTGCTGTTCGCACTGCTGGCGGTCGCTGTGGCAGTGGGCGTATATTTCGGCCTGCGCCCCGTGCTGGGGAATGGGGAGATCGGCTGGGTCTGCGTGCTTGCAGCCTTTCCCTTTGCCCTGGGCGGCTTTTTTCAGTATAACGGCATGACGCTGGAACGCTTTCTGCTTGCGTATATCCGTTCGGAATTCCTGTTTCCCCGCAGGCTCGTGTTCAAATCGGACAACATATACGCCAAAGCTCTGGAAAATTCAACGATAAAGGAGGCACTCAAACTTGATTAAAACTCTGCAAAATACACTGAAGCAGGACAAAGAAAGATTTACGGTTCCGAGATCTGTACAGGACATCATCCCCATCCGCCGCATCTGGCCGGATGGGGTCTTTCAATTTGGCAGCAAGTATTCTAAAACACTGCGTTTTAGCGACATCAATTATGCCATTGCCTCGAAAGAGGATAAGACAGCCATGTTTCTCAGCTATTCCGAGCTGCTGAACGCGCTGGACACCGGCTCCACCACGAAGATCACCATCAACAATAAGCGCCTGGACCGGCGCAATTTTGAGCAGGAGATCCTCATCCCGCCCAAGGGAGATGATCTGGACGGCGGACGCAAGGAATACAACGCCATGCTGCTGGATAAGGTGACGGACTCATCCAACAGCGTGGTGCAGGAGCGCTACATCACCCTGTCCGTCCATAAAAAGAACATTGAAGAAGCCCGCACCTTCTTCGACCGCACAGCCAATGACGCTGTCTCCCGCCTCAATCACATGGACTCCCACTGTGAGGAATTAGACGCCGTAGAGCGCCTCCACATCCTCCACGACTTCTACCGTGTGGGCGAGGAAAGCGAGTTCCGCTTTGACCTCCGGGAGAACATGAAGAACGGGCGCTCCTTCAAGGACGCCATCTGCCCGGACAGCATGGAATTCAAAAAGGATCATTTTATCATGGGCGGTAAGTATGGCCGGGTACTGTTTCTGAAGGAGTATGCCAGCTACATCAAAGATTCCATAATCAATGAGCTTACCAGCCTGAACCGCAGTCTCATGCTGTCCATTGATATCATCCCTGTCCCTACCGATGAAGCGGTGCGGGAGATGCAGAACCGCCTGCTGGGTGTGGAGACCAATGTGACCAACTGGCAGCGCCGGCAGAACGCCAACAATAACTTTTCTGCCGTTGTACCTTACGATCTGGAGCAGCAGCGCAAGGAGACCCGTGAGATGCTGGACGATCTCACCACCCGCGACCAGCGGATGATGTTTGCCGTGGTGACGCTGGTGCATCTGGCAGACAGCAAGGAAGAACTGGACAGTGATACGGAAACGCTCCAGTCCATTGCCCGCAAGCACCTCTGTCAGCTCACGACGCTGAACTGGCAGCAGGCGGACGGGCTGGTGACGGCGCTGCCGCTGGGCCTGCGCCGCATCGATGCCCTGCGCACTCTGACCACGGAAGCACTGGCTGTCCTCATGCCCTTTAAGGCCCAGGAGATCTGGGACCGGGGCGGCGTGTACTACGGGCAGAATGCCATCAGCAAAAATCTCATCGTGGCGGACCGCAGGCAGCTTCTCAACGGCAACGCATTCATTCTGGGCGTCTCCGGCTCCGGCAAATCCTTCAGCGCCAAGAAGGAGATGGTGTCTCTGGCGCTGTCCACGCAGGACGATATTATCGTCATCGATCCGGAATCGGAGTACCGCCCCCTCATCGAAGGACTGGGCGGTCAGGTCATCAATATCTCCGCCACATCTCCCAACCATATCAACGCCATGGATATGGAGCAGGGCTATGGGGACGGAGAGAACCCCGTGGTGCTGAAATCCGAGTTCCTGCTCTCCCTCTGTGAACAGCTCATTGGGGCAGGCAAGCTGTCTGCCAAGGAAAAATCCGTCATCGACCGCTGCACCGCGCAGGTGTACCGGGACTATATCCGCAGCGGCTATCACGGCGCGGTCCCCACCTTGCAGGACTTCCACGCCGAGCTGCTCCGCCAGCCGGAAAAGGAAGCACAGGATGTGGCGCTGGCCATTGAGCTGTTTACAGACGGCAGTCTCAACACCTTTGCCAAGCCCACCAATGTGGACACCAATGCCCGCATCCTCTGTTACGATATCCGGGATCTGGGCAAGCAGCTCCTGCCGGTGGGGATGCTGGTGGTGCTGGACAGCATCTTCAACCGCATCATCCGCAACCGTGGGCTGAAGCGCAACACCTGGATCTATATTGATGAGATCTATCTGCTGTTCCAGCATGAGTACAGCGCCAACTTCCTGTTCACCCTGTGGAAACGAATGCGAAAATACCAGGCTTGCGGCACGGGGATCAGCCAGAATATCGAGGACCTGCTGCAGTCCCACACAGCCCGCACCATGCTGGCGAACTCTGAATTTCTCATCATGCTGAATCAGGCGGCCACGGATCGGGAGGAACTGGCACGCCTGCTGAACATCTCGGATAATCAGCTCTCCTACATCACCAATGTGGACTCTGGCCGGGGGCTTATCAAGTGCGGCAGCGCCATCGTGCCTTTCGTGGATCATTTCCCCAAGAACAAGCTCTACCGCTTAATGACCACAAAGCCCTCGGACCTGGCTGCGTGATAGCCCATGGAGAAAATTAAAGAAAAACCCACGCTGGGTGAGCGTGTCAAAGAGAAAGCTGTATTCGCGCCAAAGGAACTTTTGCGCAAGGGGCTGGATGACGGCTCGGAGCGCCTGCGGACTCAGCTCCGGGATACCGCCCAGCAGGGGCGGCGGGATGAATATGGCGGCGACGCCATTGAGGACACCGCCGCCAGCGGCCTGCGCCGCGCCGAAAAGGAACTGCTGAAGCAGCGCAAGAAGAAAAACGCGGAGCAGAGCGCGTCACCCCAGGGTGACGCCTCTGCCCCCAGCTCCAACAGCGACGTGCCGCCTGTCATCCGCACCAGAGAAGCCGAAGCAGCGAGGGTAAGCACTCCTCCGCCGCCTGCGCAGGAACAGGCACGGCAGGCAGCTATGAAGCAAACTGTCAAGACGAAGAACGCCTATATCAGCGCACAGGGCGAGACCGCTGTAACGTCAGCGCCTGAGCCGCAGCGGCAGGGCCAGCAGGCGTTCACTCAAGAACAGGGCCGCAGAGCGTCTCGCCAGCAGGCGCAGCGCAGGCAGGCAGAGCAGCGGTTCCGACACCAGGTTGATCTGCGCGGTGATCCGTTGCATTCAGAAGATTGCACATCCCTTGGGAGGGAGCCAACCGGCAAGGTGAGGGTCAAGGAACGTGGCAGCGTGCAGTTGTCGAAGAAGTACCAGCCACCTGAGCCGAAAGCACCGGAGCACGCCGCGGGGATCATGCCGAAGGTCCGTGAAAGCGGCAAATCTGCGGTGTTGTCCGCCGAACAGGCCGTGCGCTCCTCCAA
>ERZ859894.659-NODE-659-length-13368-cov-5.903027_pt1 | contig 13368 bp, 9 predicted proteins | sample MGYA00510117_ERZ859894 | MGnify/ENA primary metagenome ERZ859894 (study PRJEB30046, sample SAMN00715164) | human gut metagenome | study: EMG produced TPA metagenomics assembly of the A metagenome-wide association study of gut microbiota in type 2... | reverse complement strand
GCATCGGTCGTTTTCGTTTCGGGTGCTTAAAAAGGTAGGGATTAGGGAATGCAAGGTTTTTCGGAAAAATACTACCCGAAAGGCTGGAGATTTTTCCAGAAAACAGGAGGCTTGACCTTGCTTTCCCGTACAATCCCGGAGTTACCTTTGCACCCAGCACGAAAATGACTGCCTGATGCGGCTCACTGAAAGGCGCGAAAATGGAGGTAAACGGAAGTGGAGGCAGATTAGACAGGAAAACTTCAAAAGAGAAATCCGTGAAAAAGACATCCCCAACAGAAAAGAACATAGCCGGTAGCGTGAAACCGAGCAAACCATCGGCAAGGAAGTATGTTTTTATCTGTTTGGCCAAACGTGTTTGGTCGGATGGATAAAATCATTCTTCCCGGTTTGTCTGCCGTGAGTGACGGCTTGTTCCATTTATGGAATGTGCGGTCATACACGGCTTTCCGCTTCCGGCTCAAAAGGACAACGAAAAAAGAAAAATCGTCAAAACCCCGTAAAAGCACCTCTTTGGCATAAGCACAAAAGAAAGGGGCCTTGTCTCATCAGTCTAAACTATTGTTTAGGCGTGAGGCAAAGCCCTTTTCTCCGCTTATGCGGCAGTCGGCACACGTTCGTTCAAAATCTTTTTGGGCGATGGTGTGCTGACGGATAAAATCGCTTTTACGGAAAAACTTGTGTGAGAAGAAAAAATCAGGAGATTCATTTCTAAATCTCCCGTTTTATTGTTACTTTTGCATACGAAGAGTTCTTTGAAGGTTACGCAACGCACAGAAGAATAATGCAGTAGATAACTAACTAATTCGTAACCTATTACTATTATGAGCGATTACCCAATGCTCATTTCCAATAAATTACACTCTTTTCGTAACTTCGTTTTGCAAAAATAAGGGCTATACTCTGATTTTTATGAAAAATATATTTGAATTTTAAGGCCAGTCTAAATTTTTCAATGAAAAATACTATCAAGTTATCTATTGTTTTTCGGTCTATTTTCCTACTTCGCAGTCATGTTGCTGCGTTTCTTAGCAGAAAAAATATTCTCGAAACAGTTCTCAAAAAATATGTCCATATAAAATTTAGACAGGTTCTTAGATGTATGATTTGTGTTGATTCTTGAGAATAATTTTTATATTTGTCTCAAACTACTATTTCCCATGAAACTCTTAGTCTTTATTTTATCATTGGCTATTATAAATATTCCGGTTTGCTTATCTCAGGGGAAAAAGGTATTGCAAATCAGTTCTTATACTGTTGACGACGGATTATCTCATCGAGTGATATCTAATATAATACAGGACTCTAAAGGATATATCTGGATGGCGACATGGAATGGGTTGTGCCGCTATGATGCTTCTCGTTTTGAAACATGGAATATGTTACCGAACGGTTCGACGATAGGAAGATTGCTTCGAATAGCAGAAACAGAAGACGGGCATATTTATTGTCATAATTATAATGATAGCGTTTATATTTTTGATCCAGTTACTTGTAGATTTATGCAGTGTACAGGAGCTGAGCAATTAATTTCTTATCCGCCTAATCCTTATTTATTGCAAGTCGAGCAAGGCGGATTGCTTATTATCCACCGTGATTCTGGAGAGCGATATTTTCTTCCTGTTAAGAGTAATAAACGGTTGAAGAATACTTTGCATGCCTCATTTTTTGATAGACAGGGTAATTTTTGGGTCAATTTTGATGATGTTTTATATAAATTATCGTTTTCACCGGAATTTTATACTTACCGGACACATATAAAAACAGAGAATTCTTTACTTTTTGGAGATGAGATCAGAGCGATTGCATGTAGTGCAAAATCCGGACGATTGTGGATCGGTGCTAAAAGCGGAGATATTTATGTTTATAGTAAGGAGGGAGATTTTGAGGGGTATCTTTCGAAAAATGGGTCTGTAACGCAAGTTCCTGTCCATTTCGGTGCTAATGCGTATGTGATAAAAGAGGATAGATCGGGAAGAATATGGATCGGGACAAAAGGAGATGGTCTTTATAGCCTTGTCCCTGAGGGAGATAAAAAATATACTGTCAGTCATTATACGCAAAAGTCTCATGGGTTGGCTGATGATCGGATATATTCCTTGTTTTTTGATGATTCGGACAGATTGTGGATCGGGACGTTTGGTAATGGATTTTCTATTGTCTCTGTGAGGGGGAATAGTGTGAATTTATTAAAGAACGGACTTCCCGGACAGCGTATCAGGTGTATAGGGCCTTTTGAGGCGGGTCTTATTTGTGCCTCAACTAATGGATTGTATCTTGTTGACAGCTCAGGAAGGGTGTTGCAAAAAATCGGGAACTCCGATTTTACATTTGTTCGTAAGGCCAATAGAGGGGATATATATGTTTCTACGATTGGGGCGGGTATTTTCAGATTGTGTTCAGAATCCGGACATTGGCAGCTTATTCCTGTTAGATTAGGAAATGTTTCTTATGATGTCGTATTATCCATTGCAGAAGAACTTTCGGGAAATATTTGGTTTGTGTCTGATAATAGTCTGGTGCGGTTGTTTACAGATGGAAACATACAAACTTTCAATCAAGATTTTTTCGGGAAAAATATCACTTTCTCAGAAGGTATTCCCATGCTGAAGGATAATAAGCTTTTCTTAGGTACGGCGGACGGTTTTATAGAAATGAGTTTAGAATCTTCGGAAAAATTTCTTCCTCCTTTATATTGGAGATATATTCAGGTCGAGGACTCTTTGATTGTCCCGACAGATAGTTTGTTGACCGTTCGTTTGGGAGAACATGTCCGGATAAGTCCTGTGGCTCTGGATTATCGGCCGGGAACTATACGTTATAGTTATCGTTTGGATGCTGATACCGTTTGGCGAGATCTTGATTATGGTAAAGTTATAGAGTTGGATAATTTGTCAGAAGGCAGCCATGTGTTGACGGTCCGTTCTACGGATAGTTACGGTATGTGGATGAATAATGATCGTGCGTTTATAATTGACGTACGCTCTTCCTTTTATAAAGGAGTAGTATGGTTCATTGTGATAGGCTTATTGGCCGTTGTTTCGATTTTCTTGTTTTATAATCGTCTACCTTTTGTTTCGAGGAATTCATTGCCAGATATATCTCCTTCATTGCCAAAAGTGGACTTTTCTCCTGACGAGCAATTTTTGGAAGCGGCAAAATTGTTTGTAGAGTCGAATATGGATAAGCCGGAATTGTCTGTTGATGATTTTGCTGCTTATATGGGGATGAGTCGTACGATTTTGTATAACCGTATGAAAGATTTGCTTGATAAGACTCCGGCGAATTTCATAAAAGAGATGAGAATTAAACGAGCGGTACAATTGTTGAAATTAAATATATATACTGTTTCGGAAATAGCTGATATGACCGGTTTTAATGATGCAAAATATTTCAGTAAGGTTTTTAAGAGAGAGATTGGTGTTTCTCCGATGTCTTATGTTGATGAACAAGTGCGAACTAAGAATTGATTTTCTAATGAGATTATCTGATGCGTGAAGTTTTTCGAAGTTGTAAAAAAATAGCGATGATAAGATTTTATCACCGCTATTTCTTTATTTACTATTTTTGCTTAACAGCAACAACCACCTTTTCCTGCGCTACCCAAAACATCTTCGATTTTGTGTTTATACAGTTTCTTCATGTTGTCGCGAGCCGGACCTAAATATTTACGAGGGTCAAATTCTGCCGGTTTTGTAGCAAATACTTCACGAACAGCAGCAGTCATAGCCAAACGGCTGTCAGAGTCGATGTTGATTTTGCAAACTGCCGATTTAGCTGCTTTACGCAATTGTTCTTCGGGAATTCCGATTGCATCTTTCAAAGCACCTCCATATTTATTGATTGTAGCGACTTCTTCTTGAGGTACAGATGATGCACCGTGAAGAACGATGGGGAATCCCGGAAGTTCTTTTTCTACACCTTCCAATACGTCGAAGCGCAAGGGGGGAGGAACGAGGATTCCGTCAGCATTACGGGTACATTGTTCCGGTTTGAATTTGTTAGCACCATGAGATGTTCCGATAGAAATAGCCAAACTGTCGCATCCGGTTTTGGTAACGAAATCTACTACTTCTTCGGGTTTGGTGTAGGTATGATGTTCTGCAGAAACTTCATCTTCGACACCGGCCAATACACCGAGTTCTCCTTCTACGGTTACATCGAACTGATGAGCATATTCTACTACTTTCTTAGTGAGTGCTACATTTTCGTCGTAAGGAAGGTGAGATCCGTCGATCATTACAGACGAGAATCCCATGTCGATACAGGATTTGCATAATTCAAAAGAATCTCCATGATCAAGATGAAGAACAATCTGAGGATTTTTGCAACCTAATTCTTTGGCGTATTCAACTGCGCCTTCGGCCATATAGCGAAGCAACGTCTGATTGGCATATTGACGAGCTCCTTTTGAAACTTGAAGAATAACCGGAGAGTTGGTTTCTACTGCAGCTTGGATAATAGCTTGCAACTGTTCCATATTATTGAAGTTGAAAGCCGGAATCGCATAGCCACCTTTAATAGCCTTAGCAAACATCTCTCTGGTGTTTACGAGGCCTAAATCTTTGTAACTAACCATTTTTTTAATGTATTTGCGTTAATAAATAAAAACTACACAAAGGTACTAAAATTCTTACAAACCGAAACATCCGAAACTTAAAAAAAATATGTGAAAACACTCTGGTCTGCAATATTATGATAGAACCCGATAAATTTAGGTTTCTTCTTTTCCCTTTCATTTTTTATAAGTATTTTTGTCCACTTGATAATTATAAAAACCGTTTAGAGTGTCTAATGGTTTAATTTTCTGTAATTAAGTTCGTTATTAATTTATAAAACATTTCAGATTAAAAGAGAATGAGAAGATGGCGTATTGAGGATTCGGCCGAGCTGTATAATATTAACGGATGGGGGCTGAAATATTTTTCTATTAATGACAAAGGTCATGTAGCGGTAACACCTCGTGAGGGGAATGCTTCGGTCGATCTGAAGGAGTTAATGGATGAGTTGCAGGTAAGAGATGTTACATCACCTGTTCTGGTACGTTTCCCGGATATTTTGGATAACCGGATCGAGAAAATCTCAAAATGTTTTGAGCAGGCTGCGGAGGAGTATGGCTACACGGCACAGAATTTTATCATTTATCCGATAAAAGTAAATCAGATGCGTCCGGTAGTGGAGGAGATCGTTAGCCACGGTAAAAAATTCAATATCGGACTTGAGGCGGGGTCTAAGCCTGAATTGCATGCTGTTTTGGCTATTAATATCGATGAAAATTCCCTGATAATCTGTAACGGTTATAAGGATGAGAATTATATCGAGTTGGCTTTGTTGGCGCAAAAAATGGGTCGTCGTATTTTTCTGGTGGTGGAAAAATTGAATGAGCTGAAATTAATCGCTTCTATTTCTAAACGGTTGAAGATACGTCCGAATATCGGTATTCGTATAAAACTTGCGAGTTCGGGTAGCGGCAAATGGGAAGAGTCGGGAGGTGATGTCAGTAAATTCGGACTTAATTCCAGCGAATTGCTTGAAGCATTGGATATCCTGGAAAAGAATAAAATGCAAGATTGCTTGCATCTGATACATTTTCATATAGGTAGTCAGGTTACCAAAATCCGTCGTATAAAAAATGCTCTACGCGAGGCTTCTCAATTCTATGTACAGCTTCATAATATGGGCTTCAATATCGATTTTGTCGATATCGGAGGCGGATTGGGAGTCGATTATGACGGTACTCGCTCTTCTTCGAGCGAGAGCAGTATGAACTATTCGATACAGGAATATGTGAATGACTCTATTTCTGCATTAGTGGATGCTTGTGTGAAGAACGATATTCCTCAGCCTAATATTATTACGGAGTCGGGACGTTCCCTGACCGCCCATCATTCTGTCCTTATATTTGAAGTTCTTGAAACGACGACTTTACCTTCGTGGTCAGAAGATGAGTCTGTTTCGGAAAAAGATCATGAATTGGTTCAGGAGTTGTATAAATTGTGGGATACAATGAATCAACCCCGCCTTATCGAAACTTGGCATGATGCCCTGCAAATACGGGAGGAAGCTCTCGACTTGTTCGGACTCGGAATGCTCGATTTACGTACCCGTGCCCAAGTGGAGCGTCTTTTTTGGTCGATAGCGCGCGAAGTATATGAAATGGCTAATGAGATAAAGCATTCTCCTGAAGAATTGAAGAAGATTGCCAAAATGTTGCCGGATAAGTATTTCTGTAACTTCTCATTATTCCAGTCTTTACCTGATTCTTGGGCGATAGACCAGATATTCCCGATAATGCCGATAAGCCGGTTGGATGAGAAACCTGAACGTACCGCAACCATACAGGATATAACTTGCGACTCGGATGGTAAAATCGATAACTTTATTTCTACCCGGAATTTTAATTATCACCTTCCGGTACATAGCCTTACTAAAGATCCCTATTATATAGGAGTGTTTCTTGTCGGGGCTTATCAAGAAATTCTGGGAGACCTGCACAATCTGTTCGGAGATACGAATGCAGTGCATGTAAGCGTGTATAAAGATCATTATGAAATCGAACAGGTAATTGACGGGGAGACGGTTGCAGAAGTGTTGGATTATGTACAGTTTAATCCGAAAAAGATGGTCCGGAGTGTAGAGACTTGGGTAACGACTTCTATGAAATCCGGTATTATAACACCGGAGGAGGGACGTGAGTTTTTATCGAATTACAGATCGGGATTATACGGCTATACCTATCTTGAGAAAGATTGATAAAAAGCGGTACAGATCAAAGGAGAGGTTACAGTGCAACGTTATTTTTTGTATTTGGCTTATAACGGTACTCGATATCACGGTTGGCAGGTACAACCTAATGGTGTGACAGTACAGGAGCGTATAGAGGAAGCTTTGACTTTATTATTACGGAGAGAGACTCCGATTGTCGGGGCGGGAAGAACGGATGCCGGAGTACATGCCCGTTTGATGGTCGCACATTTTGATACGGAAGATGTGCTTCAGGATCTTCAAGGGTTAGTAGAGAAGTTGAACCGGGTATTGCCTTCTGATATTTCTGTCTATAAAATCGTTCCGGTACGGGCGGATGCTCATAGTCGGTTCGATGCCTTGTCCCGCACTTACCGTTATTATCTGATCGACCGTAAAGATCCGTTTTTCGGGATGTATGCTTGGCGTTATCATGGAAATCTCGACTTTGAAAAGATGAATGAGGCAGCCTCTTGTTTGTTCCGTTATACCGATTTTACAAGTTTCAGTAAGTTGCATACCGATGTGAAGACCAATAATTGCCGTATTATGAAGGCTTGTTGGAAAAAAGAAAACGATTTGTGGGTGTTTGAAATTAAGGCAGACCGTTTTTTACGAAATATGGTGAGAGCGATTGTCGGCACTCTTTATGATGTGGGAAGAGGGCGACTTTCGGTCGGGGATTTTTGTCAGGTTATAGAAGACAAGAATCGTTGCAAAGCCGGAACTTCAGCTCCCGGGAATGCTCTCTTTCTTGTGAATATAGAATATCCTGAAGAAATATTCGATGTGCAATTTTAGCGTCTGTTTAAGTCTTGTTCGGGTCAGGTTTGTGATTTTCTTTCGAGAATGTTTTTTGAGAAAATTTGTGATCGCAGAGACGTTATGTTTTTGAATGATTAATCGATATGTGGCTTACATTTGCTTTTATTTCGGCAACCCTTTTGGGGATGTATGAAGTTTTTAAAAAGATGGCGTTGGAAGGAAACGCTGTGATTCCCGTACTTTTTCTGAATACGGTATTTTGTAGTTTGTTGTTTCTTCCTGTTATTTTATTATCTCGTTTCTGTCCGGAAATGATGCAGGATACCCTTGTATATGTTCCCAAAGTTTCTTTTGAAACGCATCTTTTTATAATATTAAAAGCCGTAATCGTATTGGCTTCGTGGATTTTTGCATATTATGCGATGAAGCATTTGCCTATTACGATTGCAGCAACGATCAAAGCATCCCAGCCGGTTCTTACATTGTTGGGCGCTTTATTGGTTTTTGGAGAACGGTTGAATTTGTATCAGTGGATCGGGGTTACGATCGCCATCATCTCTTTCTTTATGTTGTCGTCTGCCGGGAAAAAAGAAGGAATCAGCTTTGTTCATAATCGTTGGATATGGTTTATTGTTCTGGCGACTATAACGGGATCGATGAGCGGGCTGTATGATAAATATCTGATGTCAAACGGTTTTGACCGTATGACTGTTCAAGTGTGGTACACCTATTATCAAATGGTGATCATGTTTTTTATTTTACTGTTCTTGTGGTATCCTCATCGAAAAAAGACTACGCCGTTTCGGTGGCGGAACAGTATTTTTCTTATTTCCCTGTTTCTTGTTGTCGCAGATTTTGTTTATTTCTATGCGCTGAGTTTTCCCGATTCCATGATTTCTATAGTCTCTATGGCGAGACGTAGCGGAGTCGTAGTTAGTTTTGTCTTCGGTGTATTCTTTTTCCGGGAGAAGAATATCAAGGATAAAGCTATCGATTTGATATTGGTATTGATCGGTATGTATTTTCTCTATTTGGGAAGCCGGTAGATATCTTGTTACTCGTTTTCGATCACGGCAGATGGCTGTCGGACAAGATTTAAACAAGAGTTATATCTTTATTCTTTTTTCGTTTTACCGTCTTCTCGTTTTTATTGTTTATCTTTGTTTCTCAAAGAAAGATGTTATGAACAGAGTTATTCTTGCTTTTTGTTTTCTATTATGTATATCGGGGCTGAAAGCCCAACAAGTCGCCGCTTATTTTGTCTCTATGCCGGAAGAATTGTTGCTTCAGATAGAGCCGAACCGCCGTAAGGATATGATAGATTTTTTTCAACACGGACAGAAAGGCGGCATTACGAATGCTTTGGGCGGAAATTCCGAGATCACGGCGATGTCGGATAAATATATGTCTGTATCTCTTTCTGATGTCTCTAAAATGGAGATATGTGTTTTGTCTAAAGATACGGCGGATATTATTGCGGTAGTTCGTACGGTGTGCGCTCCCGCATGCGATAGTCGGATAAGCTTTTATGATGAACAGTGGCAGCTTCTCGACACGAAAGATTTTCTACAGCTTCCTGTCAATGCCGATTTTTTTGTCGCTCAAGAAGTTTCCGGCAGAGATGAGGCTTTGGGAATGGTAGATATGATGCTTGCCGAATATCGTTTTTCTCCGGATAATGATGTATTGACGGTTGATTGTACGATAAAAGATTATCTTCCGGATGAGATTTATAAACAAATCGCCCCTTTTTTGAAAAAAGAGGCGTTACAATATTATTGGAACGGAAAACGATATGAATTAAAAAATTGATCGTCTTAAACGTGTTTTTTATTCGTCTTCTTCCTGATCGTTTATACGGGTAGCCAGAACTTTATCGATACGGGCTGAGTCCATATCGACAATTTCGAATTCGAATCCTTGCCATTGGAATTTTTCTCCTGTAGTGGGAATATGTTCCAATACCCCTAAGATAAGCCCGCTTAACGTATTATAATTATATTCATTATAGAGACCCTCCAGATCGAAGTGTGCCAAAAAGTCATAGAAAGAACATTGTCCGTCTACGAGACATGACCCGTCTTCCCTGACAACGATATCCGGTTCTTCTCCCAATTCGGGGAGTGCACCGAGCAAGGCCTCCATAATATCTCCCGAAGTGACGATTCCTTGAATGCTTCCGAACTCATCGGTTACCAGACCATACTTTATCCTTTCTTTTTTCATTTTTTCCAGTGCATTATATACGCTCATCGTTTCGGGAATATAATGCGGTGGGATGATATGCTGCCAAATTGAAAAATCGGGAGAGTCTATTTTTCCGAACAAGTCCTTTGATTGAAGTATACCTACGACATGATCCAATTTTCCGTCGGATACGGGATATACATGATAAAAATTTTGGCTTATTTCTTTTTTCAAAGTTTCTTTATCGGTAGAAATGTCTATCCATGTGAGTTCATTTCGGTGAGTCATGATAGAGCCGACATTTCTGTCTCCCAAATTAAAGACCCGTTCGACGATATCTTGTTCTACTTCTTGTACCTCACCGTCTTCAGTCCCTTCTCTGATAATCGCTTTAATCTCATCTTCGGTGACTTTCCCTTCTTCATTGGGATTTATGCCTAATAATTTTAAAACTAAGGCTGTACTTTTTGTTAATAATATTACGAACGGAGCTGCAATTTTCGATATAAAATACATCGGCTTGGATACGATGCGGGCAACACGTTCGGCTGCTGCCATACCGATTCGTTTGGGGACAAGTTCTCCGATGATTAAAGTCAGATAGGTGACGATCGTAACGATTATAATTTTGGCTATGGCTAATGAGTATGGAGCTAACGGCTCTATTTGAGCGATTATTACGGCAAAGTTCCCGGCAAAAGATTCTCCGGAATAAAGACCGGTAAGAATTCCGATGAGAGTGATCCCGATTTGAATGGTAGAAAGGAATCTGTCAGGCTCGTTAGCCAATTTTAATGCTGTGCGGGCAGTTTTACTACCCCGTTTGGCGTCAGCCTCAAGTCGGGATTTCCTTGCCGATACGAGGGCGATTTCCGACATAGATAAAGTTCCGTTTAAAATGATAAGAATAAGAATAATGATAATTTCCATAAATTAATCTTTAATTTCCCGAAGATAATGCAATTCATAAAAAAACTCATAATTTCAGAAAGATAATTTGCAAACTTTATTTTAATAGGTCTGTTTAAATTTTGTGAAAGAGCATTTGGTCAGGTATTGTTCAGACATATTTTGATCAGAGGCTCTTATTTATTTGCTATTACCGGTTTTGTTGCAAAATAACACTCCTTATTGTTTGCTGAATTTGTTTGTAAAAATATTTGTGTGAAATTTTGCATGTTTTTTTATCATTTTGTTGTGGCCAACTCTCATGAACGTTTGTTAAAACGCAAATAATCACTATCTTTGTCGTGTCGTTGAAAGCGTCGGCTTTGTTTCGACAATACATATTTGGTAAAAGCGTTTAGTTTTATCCTTAATAAGAAAATCGCCAATTTTCGAATAAGCAGAAGGATATAACAGTGCAAACGTTCATGCTTAGCCATATAGTCACGTGAGTGAGTATATACGGTCGAGCGTGGGTTGGCTGTTTATTTCTGCATAGGTGTTTGGCGATACCTCTTATTAGATAAACTGGCAAGTTCCCACGCTTTTTTGTGTCTTTATGTTTAATCGCCGGTTCGGGAATTTAGGGCATGAAGTTTTGCTTGAAAGCAATGGAAAGAAAATTATTTATTTTCTTTTTTGTCCTTTTCATCTGTTCTTGTTCGAAAGAAGAGACCGGGGATATAGAAGAGTCTGATTCTGTCGAGACGGTATTCAGTGAGAATACGGTGGTGTTAAACGAGCGACAAATCAATGCCATAGTTACTGTTGACGGGGCTGTCCTCTCTTTTGAGAATACGATAGAGGGTAAAGATCTCCCGTCGATCGGTCAAATCCTTTTCACATCTGAAAAATCAAAACACCTGCCCTATGGTTTTTTAGGTAGGGTTACTCAAATAACGGAGGAAGCGGGTCGGTATAAGGTCGAGACAGAGCCGGCTCCTTTAGATGCCGTGTTTGACAGGCTTGTTATAAAAGAAAGTGTCGATTTAGTGCCTGCTACCCGCGTTTCGGTCCGGAAAGATGAAGATGGATTTTTTTGTATGGAACAATCCGTAACATTCAAGCAAAACTCCGCATCGATTACCGGAACGGCCAGTCTGGGTTTTAAGCTGGATATTCATATCGATATTAATAACCGTGCTCATAAACCTCCTTATGGGTATATAATTCTGCAATCTAAGGTCTCAGGTGATTTGAATTTCAGTTTGTCGGCGGAAAAGAGATTAGAATTGAGGCATCCGATAGGCAATGAGATACCGCTATCCGCTTCTTTAAGTAATATTGTTATCTCTCCGGTATTGCAGCTATATGGAATTGTGGAGGGAGAAGGTGAAATATCCGTCGATGCAGGTATGACTTATGCGAAGAAGACGATCGGTGCTATTGAATATAAAGACGGAATATGGAGTGGAAATGCGCGGGATTGGAACAGCGGTGATGATGATTTCGGTTTTAAAACTACGGCCGGTATATCGTTGAATGGCGGTTTCTTTGCGGGAATAGCAACGGCTATCGAATTGAGGTTGTTTAATAATGAAAATATGAAAATTGCCATCGAACCTAAATTCGGGCTGAACGAAACAGGGAATTTTGTCATCGATTTGGTTGATACGGATTTGTTTAGAAAAAACAAAGATTCAAAAATTAAGGCCGGGTTAGGGATAAAAATTGGGGCGAAAGTAGATGCTCAAATTTTTGGAGAAGGAGCGGAATTTCCTATTTGGGATAAATCATTTTTTGAAAAAGAATCATATCTTTTCCCTGTTTTTGAGAATAAAAATATTAAGATCGATAAAGATCGTAAATCGGTCTCAGCCGACTATTCTGTGGGACGTGACCTGTTATTCGGAGCTGCCGTAGGGGTGGCTTTATATAAAGGGGATCAGGTCGATTCCTATTCTAAACCTGTAAATTATTTTTTGAATGAGGACTTCTCAAATCCGTTGACATGTTCGTTCGATAACTTGCAGGATGATGTCGAATATACACTTTGTCCCTATGTGATGTGGGGAGATTCCTTTTATCCCGGTGAGCCGAGGCACACGTTTACTTTAAAGACCGAAGAGAATAACAATTTGATAGGAAGTTGGAAGATGATACATTCTCAAGGATATTATCACGATTTTTCCAATCCTGAGTATAACGAAGAATGGGATGAAGATGTTTCTGCAGATGGAGCTCTTTCTTTTAAGGAGAACGGGATATTTGAAGATACACTATATGGAGTAATAGCAAGGGGGAATTGGGTATTGAATGGGAATCAGCTATCGTTGACTATTACTTGGGCTGACGATCCTGAAAATATTGGAGGGAGTAATTCTCCGGTTATCTTGGAGCTTAACGAGTCGACACTAGTCTTGGAATATCATCGAAAAGGTAGTGACTATGAAGAATATGATAAAACTACTTTTATAAGAATAACTCAATAATAATCAATAAATCATATAATGCTACAAAAAAGACATATATCCCGTATTATGGCAGTTACACCTATTCCAAATTCTCTTTTCAAGTCAATTTGATCTTTACTTCGGATTCGGGCGGAAACTATAATGGGACACAAACGAATGCGAACGGTACGAAAACTAATATTTCCGGAACATTTACGCTGAAATCATTTGTTTAATTTATAATTATGAAAACAATAAAATTTTTTCTGTTTTGCACTTGCCTGCTAATGATCGCCTGTGGTGATAAAGATGGAGCGGAGGATGGGCTCTCGGG
>ERZ859894.597-NODE-597-length-14646-cov-1.660476_pt1 | contig 14646 bp, 10 predicted proteins | sample MGYA00510117_ERZ859894 | MGnify/ENA primary metagenome ERZ859894 (study PRJEB30046, sample SAMN00715164) | human gut metagenome | study: EMG produced TPA metagenomics assembly of the A metagenome-wide association study of gut microbiota in type 2... | reverse complement strand
GAGGCCCTTATGGCGGCGAATGATAATAGGAAGAAATATAGTAAGATAATGGACGAGGAAGTTGATTATCTTACGAATGCTTTTGATGTCGCTACGAAGAATATCCTTAATGATGCTATCAAAGATCAAAACTATGTTACTGGTGGTATTGATACATATACTGATAATGGTATGGTTAACGCAAGGGATGTTGGTAAGAATGGAGCGGTTATTGGAGGAAGGGAGTATTCTCCGGAAGATGCTTTGAAAGTTTCTTCTATAGTTGGATTGATAAGCGAAAACATCAACTACACGGATAGGTCTATAGCTAATATGGAGTTGATGAGATCTTATATAAATCTGTTAAATAGATATTCGGGAGAAAATTTCACTTTGGATGATATAGATAATATAGCCAAAACTTATAGTCGTGTAGATAATCCAATAATGAATAGTGATGATGCCAATATGACTAATAGGGATAAAATGATCAAGATCATAGGTAAGAATATGTCTAGAGCTGATGGCCCTACGCTCAGAAGGGAATGGTCTTCTTCCAATGTAGGTCGTAATATAGCTAAGGCTGTTCAGGATTCTAAAACAGTCTATGAAAGAAGATATGATGAGTTTGCTCCAAGATCATGGTCATTTTCCAATTCTACCAACGCTTCTAAAGAGGATAGGCGTATGCATGCTAAATTAGAGAGTCTGCTTTTGGCGAGAGCCGGTTTCTTGAATAAAGATAAAGATAGTAGACTTAATAATTATATATTGTATGCTCGTCCTACAGATAATCCTAATACATTTGATTTGGTAGCTATGGCTGGTGGAAAGAATATCGCTACGGTTCAAGTTACTAAAGAAGAATTAGATAGTATGGGGTATAGTTTGTATGAAAGGGAAAGAAATGTGAGATCGGAAGATTATGAATCCAAGATCATTCCTGTGTCTTTTTCTGCTACAACCAATAGACCTTACCAGAAATGGGCGCAGGCTAATTCGCTTGGCGCTTTCGCTACTGTCGAGAATGCGGCGGAGGAGGCTTCTAGGATGGTTGATAAGTATGATATTCAGAGTAATGATCTAGCTACATCTGAGCTTAATAAGAGGGCTATTAGGATAATTAATACGGTTTTGAGGAATTACAAGTCGTATGATGTCAAAGCTAAGGGATTCCCAGGAGGGGTTGAAGTTGGTATTTATTTCCATGGTCAAGCAAAGACTGGGACACCGCTTAAGGTATTAGAGTATAATACTGATTATGCTGATAATATCATGAAAATCATAAATATGTGTCCTCAGATGTATCTTACTCAAGCTGTAGTTGAGGCTATTAATAAGGATGTTATTGTAAAGGGTAGGGATATTAATGAACAGCATTCTGACCTTAGCAATCTTCTTTCGGTGTTGGATAAAGAGACCATAGATAAAATAGATGGTAAAAATGAACAGCAATAATAATAATGATATGGGTAATGTGATGAGGGATCAGGGATATTATGTTCCGACTCCATCCATTCCATCCCCTATGATTTCTGGGGACAATATTTCTTCTATCCCTATTCCTGTCGGGATGAGTAGTTCATCGGATATGGATAATGATGTTTTATCCAGGGAAGGAAGTAGAAGCATGCCGTCATTGGTTGAGGGTATAAAAAAATCTGTAGAGACATCTTATCATGATGACGTAAGAGCCAGAAACTCGCTTTTCCAGATGATAAATGAGGTAGGTATACCTAAGGGTAATTATGATATAACTGGGAGCAGGATCAATCTTCGTGATTCAAGATATAGGTTATCAACAGGTGAGTGGATTCCTAAATATGAGAATTATATCAATAATATAGATAATGACGATCGTCTATCGAGAAGTCAAAGTGGTTGGGAGAAAACTTATAGAGGATTAGGTAAGTTTATTTATAAGTCTGCTTTGTATGGAATAGGTGGAGTAGGTCAGTCTGTTTATGGATTAAAGGAGCTTGTTACAAAAGGGATGTTATCAGCTATGTATGATAACAGTTTTGTCAGATGGTTGGATGATATGGATAAGCGTGGTGATTATACGCTTAATCATTATTACAGTAAGGAGGAGCGAGATGCCGGATTTCTTAAAAGTATGTTTACAACCAATTTCTGGACAAATGATCTTTTGTCGGGGGCTGCATTTACGGCTGGGGCTATCTTGTCGTCTTATGCTTTCGCTGGCGCTGGTCTTATGAATGCCGCCCGTATGGGGGCTAGGATAGGAGCGACTGTCGCTGGATTAGGTAGGGCTGCTTCCGCCACGAAGAGCGGGTTTAACTCCATGCTGAGGGCCGCCCGCATAGGACGAGGCATAGGCAAGGGTTTGGACAACCTAACCTTTATTGGCACGTCAACGCTTTGGGAGGCTTCGGTAGAGTCAAGGAGTGGGTTGATGGAGTCTGAGGAAAACTTCAAGCAGGCTTACAGAAATGCCTATGGTAGAGAAGCCTCGTATGAGGAGCTTATGAGGTTCAGAAATGACAACGTCGATGCCGCCAATACTATATTTGCCGCTAATATCGGTATTCTTACATTGTCTAACATAGTTATGTTCGGTGATATGTTTGGTATGGATCTTGGTGTGGATAAGTTTATAAAACGCGATATATTTGGCGTAGGCGCCGAGAGGATGGATAACGGGACATTGAGGGCCATAACGCCTAAGAAATGGCAGAAAATAGCCGGGAATACGTTCAATATTATCAAGCGCCCAGTGTTAGAAGGTCTTTATGAGGAAGGTCTTCAGGGAGTGGCTAGCAAGTCCGCCGAGGATTGGGTAGAATCAAGATACAATCCTATGGCTATCCGGCAGAATATAGGCTATATGGAGGCTATAAAGAACGGGTTCAAGGAAACATACGGGTCTAGTCAAGGCTGGAAGGAGATCGGCATCGGTATGATTATCGGATCGGTTATGGGTGGAAAGACCTTTGGAGGTATAAAGGAATGGAGCCAAGACATGTCCAGGAACAAGGGGATGGTGGATGCCTACAACGCCAATGCTGGCGCCTTGACTACCGCCGCTATCCGTGCTATTCGTGGCAGTATGGCTCTGAACGCTCAATTATCAGGCTTGAAAACGGATAATAACGCTGACGATATACCTAATTCTAGAATCATAGATAAGACTTTTAGTGACGCCGTATTCAATCGTCTTCGTTATGATTCGGAGATGGGGATGCTGGATGATACGAAGGAGAATTTCAGGACGGTAGTCGAATCTATACCTAATAGCGATATAGCGTCCGATATGAATATGACGGATGAGCAGGTCAATGAGTATAAAGCCGATCTTGTCAACGAGTTTAATAAGAAGGTGGATAATTTCATTATGGCCAACAGATTCGCCGACTCACTTACTGAGGGTATCCCGAACAGGTCTTTTAACGCCTATATCTCCAATATGGCTTATAATGGCCTTGAGGCGAAGGATAATTTGAACGATATTGCCAATCAGTTAAGAAGGATATACAATACGGATATAGGTCCCGCTCTTGATATATATTCTCGTCTTAATCCTGATTCGAGCAGGGATCTTGAAGAACTCAGGAAGCTTACGGATGATATACAGAGGATGGAGAAGAATATCTTGAGGCTTCAACAAAGTGTCGCGTCGAAGGACGCTCTTGAATCTGATAAGGCTAAGTTGGTCAAGGAGAATGATAGGCTTCTTAAATTAACAGAGGATAGGATCGCATTGGAGAGGAAATTAACTACGTTAATTAACTCAGAGGCTGATATATCTAAGTTGTTCTTAAATAGAAATGATTCAAGGATCAGTGCCGCTGATCTTATGGCGGCTTATGATACTATAGCTGATTTTGAGAACGTCGTATCTATCCGTGGGGTTGATAATTATAAGGAGGCTATGGCATTGCTTAGTGAGTATCGTCATAATCTTGTGGCTTATAAGAATATAAACGAGTCTCTTCGTCGTATGCGTGACAGAAGATTCATCCGGGCGCAGGAGCGCGGGTTCATGAAGATATTATCGAACGTATGGGGTAAGACTTATGAGGAGGATGATAGCAAGTATGATTTCAGGAATACTGATAATCCTGAAGCAAACGCCCTTTACGCTAATGATCAAGCCATAGACAAGGCTTACCAAGATGGTCTTATAGGAGAGGATGAGGCATTTATGTTCAAGACATATAATCATATGATAGCCAGATCTATGGAGAACGAGATTAAGACCGATGAAGGTAGTATAGTCGAGAGGGTTCCTGATGATGAGGATATCATAAATCCTTCTGACGATAGAATCAATAATATAGCTATAAAGATATGGAACGGTAATGAGGATGTCTTATCTCCTAGGGAGAGACAGATATATGATAATAACAAGCCTCGTGTCGATAGTCTAGTTAACGGGTTTGGGGATAATCCTATTTCAAGGATCAATAAGGCTAGATCGATAATAGATAGATTGAAGATCCATGATAATATTTATGATAATATCAAGGACGCTGTTGATGATATTGTAGATATGAATATCAATGGTCTTGATCAGGATCAGGTTAAGGAGGCTATAAAGACCTATAACGATCTTATGGATGAGGCTGACAATGGCAATGAGGTTGATCAGGATAAGCTTAATGAGGCTATTGATATTATCAATAATTATTCCGATGGGCCTCTTCTTCAATTCGTGGAATGGATGAGGTTGTATGATAACGGAAGTATAGCTGTCAAGGATTACGATAAATCCATACCTATGGGTGATGTCCTCACAGAGAGCGAACCCGGGACATCCACCGGCAGGACGGAAGTTAACGCCGCCCAGAATCCGGTGGTGTTGATGGCTCAGAAGAGAGAGATCGGTGGGGTTATGTATTATGAAGTTGGCGGAATGAGACTTGACAGGTTTATGGACAGTCTTGGGCTTAAAAGATCTGATGCCACTGATACTGATAATGGAAGGGTGATGGATTTCACCAACGGAACCGACATATTTACTGTTATAGAGTCGAATAACCACTCAAGATGGATGATTAGCGAGGATGACGCTCAGGCTTTCGAGAACGCTACCGGTGTCATATTGGGGCGGCAAACCGCCTTGTCGACCTCCATCTGGTTTATGGTGTATCGCAAGGGGCAGGATGGATCTATTGTCCCTTATTATACGGGTGATACGTTTGGGTCTAACAACGAGTCGGTGAATCAGGAAGCAGCGGCTAGCCTTCGCAAGGGTGATATGGTAAGGTTTAAGATGGATATGTCAGATCCATACACCAAGGGACTGTATGATAAATACAATAGTCTTAACGCCGTTGATCCTAATTCTGATGAGACTAAGTCGGCTTACAGAGAGCTGGTTGATAATATGGTTATTAAGATCGTGGATAGCGATGGCAATTTCGTCTCGGTGCTAAAAGTCAATGATCCAGACTCAAAAGGGAGTAACGCTGATTTAAGGAGTATGGCCTTTGAGTTGTATAGGGATAATGTAGGATCTGTCGCTGGCGAGATTGATATACCGTTCGTAGGCACAGTCACCAGTGTTTTGCCGGGAAGACCTAATTTTAGCGTAAGTGATGATAATGGGACGTTGATGGTATCCGAGAATGACTTTACCAGCGAGACGGTCGACAAGGTAGAGAGCGTAGGATATATAGAGAACGGGGTGGTTACGATGAGGGATGATATTAAGTATAATATATTCCCGTTCTGTACGGCTATCGTCAGGGACAAGTATGGTGATTATAAAAATTCACGTATCCCGGTCGTAGCTATAAAGACAGGAAATGGAAGAAATTACCTGTACCCCGTAAGATTGAAAAATCAGGATATATCGTCATTCTCATCCATGATCGGATCGATGGCTGATAGGATTACGGAGGGTCTAGGCGGAGGCGTAAGTATTGATGATATAATGGATCTTAATAACGCTATAGCCAGATCAGGGTTGGATAATAAGACATATATGATTCCGCTGGCGGGAGACGTGGATGTTATCAAGAACCGGCTTGAAGCTGTCAAGGAAGCGGTTAGCAGGATGCCTATGACCGCTGACATAAGAGGATGGATAGGTGATTCCAGAACTAAGGAGGATATTTTGATGAATGACGTTACGATCAACATCGATCTTAACAACGATCCTTTCATAGCTCCTAAGTTTAGGATGAGTATCAAGGAGAACAAGGTATCCAAGGAGGAGACGGAAGTCTCGTTCCCTAACCTGCCGGATCTGCCATCGGAGTTCGCCTCGCCTACGAAGGCTGCCGAGGACAAGTCTTTGGTTTCCGACGGTAACGTAGTATCCGGAGAAAATGAGGCGGAAAATCCTTGCTAAATAAAATATCTTGACTTATCTTTGCGGCGTCAGTCCATCACCTGACGAGTAAGATATTTAAAAGTTGGTCCCTGTCGGGTGTGTGATGGCCCCCGGTGGGGACTCTTTATATTATGCAACTAGATTCTTTTTTACACCGGAAGATCATGCAAGACCTACGCATCCAGCGAGTAAAGGTCTTGATGATGTTATACACCAGTAACTATTTTGTCAAGGTCAGACAAAAGCAGTTGCTTGATCATACATACGCCTTAAGCAGGGATCAGGCTTTTGATTATATGACTGAGTTCAATAAAAGACTTAGTGATAAGGTTGGTATAAAATGTACGATGGATATCCTTCTACCTACCGATGATGATAACGCTAACATCATAATCGAGCACAATGGTATTATCAAGAAGTTGATGAAGGAGGCCGATAAACTGGAACTTGATACTGATGCTATCAAAGCCATGATGCGTGATCTTCTTAACGAGTTGAAGGATGATATTGATCTTAATATCCTGATATTCGACGTAAGCCAGTTGCTTATAAAATACAATTTATTTAGGTTGGAGGCTATAACCGAGCAGGAGTTCAAGAACTCTTTTGTCAGGATGGATAGTAGGAATATGGAGATAAAGAAACTAACTTTATCTGATATCAAGAAGGTGGTGGAGATGATAGAGGATAGGTATAGCTACGCTTTATATATGACAGAGGAATATGGCTGATTACATTTTTTGTAAAAATATCTCTTGTTTGTTTGTAGTTTCAAAATAAGGTCTTATATTTGCGGTGTCTATCCGTTGCTAGACTAGAAGAAGATATTAATATCGCTTAGGCGTAGGCGATAAATGAGAGCTATCAGTGGAGTAACGGACGCTGGTGGCTCTCGTTGTTTTATATTATGAACAAAGATCATATTTTGGGGTTGTATAATGATTTAAGTCATTTTTGCCAAACAGGGAAATTGAAACAAGCTGATTATTCAGGTTATTCTAGAGAGTTAGAGATTATTGTTAAAAATTTTTCGAGCGATTGTGATCGTTCAAAAAACGACAATGTGTTTATTGTTAAGGATTGCAGAATAACTTTGAATGATAGCGATTACAGCAATTTCCTTTATATGGCGCTAATAACGTTATTCGGTAGAAGTGATTTTGATCTTGATTATGCCTTGAAGTTATATAATTATTTTATACTTGCAGCCATAGAACGACAAGATGAACTATATGATGCGGGTTATGATGAGTATATAATTGATAGAATGTGCTTAGATCATGTTTTTAATGGTGTTGTATATAATATCATTATATCAAATACAAATAAGGATGTTGATGATATTCATTTGACTATATCTAATGATCTGAAAGTAAATAACGCTATACCTATGTTGATGTCCAAGATAAGACCATATTCGACAGAATATGATTTTTATGGTTTGTATGATTCTATAATAGGATATACTTATTTTCTAAAAAATAAAAAGAACTATGGATTAAGAAATAGTGGACTGTTGCGTACCTATATAGGAGTAGATATTAGTAATGGTCTTGTAAAAATTGGTAAGTCTAAGGATTTATACACTAGGGAGAGTTGTTTAAGGGTGAGTAATATCTATTTTTATATGATTGCATATGTAGATATGGATATAGAGCGTGAGCTGCATATTAAATATAGTGTATATAATGTTGATAGAGAGTGGTTTCATTTGAATAAAAAGCAGGTTAAGGAAATTATAAGCAAATATAATTTTAGAATTATAGAATCAAATGTTAAATATATTGACAATATATATGATATTTGATGAATAATAAATTTCATTTTTTTGTTATTTAGGATTGAGCTTTTGCCTGTTCGTGAGGATCGGCAAAAAGATTTGCACTTTTCGGAGAAACATAAGGTTTGTTATTATGTTGTTATTTTGGTGTCCCGTCCGCTCGTGAGAGTAGGCGGGATTTTCTATCTTTGTGTCAAAACGATTTAGTAATGGGTAGATCTTGTTATGTTATAAAAAATAAGGAGGGTAGGGTAGATAATGTCCTTGCCCCGAACGACCAACCATCCGGATTATACCAAAGGGCGATGGAGGTGCTGGGCGACCAGAAGCAGGCCTTATCGGTCTGGGGTACGGCCTACTCCCCCGACTTCGTGTCTTTCTTTGGCGACTGGATGTCCATGCCATCAGAATATGATTTGGATAGTAACGGGGAACCTAGGTATGATGATGTTATGTCATTTATCAAGCGAAAGAACTATTTCGCCGGCAATTTCATGGCCGATGAGGTTAAGGATATTAATAATACTCTTACTTCCTTGGGTGTTGATAATATCAATGATCTTAATGATATGATCGTATCTAACTTCCTTTCCGGCGGTGATATATTCCTCAATAGGTACAATCTTGAGCGATCTGGGATGTATGACGCTGATGAGATTGATAATATCATGACTAACCGATCGGAGTATGAGCGGGTAAGGGATATGATGAGGAGGATTGTCGATTTTATGTCTGAGGGGAATCTTAATGAGAAGGATATGTATTTCCTGTCCTCCGAGTCAGGCCTTGGTGATGATTATATGATATATGAGGATACATATGACTCGTTAGGAAAGAGAAGGGGCTTGAATCCAATAGAGGTAAGGGATACGATCATGAGGGCGGTAGGCGGTATCAGCGACCGCCGGGAGTTCGATCAGGCTTTCGCCTCCATCCCATACCCTTCCTTGGCACTCCGGTATCAGGAGGATCAGGATTACGCAGATCGGATGTATGACACGTATCGTAATATGACCCGTATGGAGGTTCGGAGTCAGGACGGAAATACGATTACCGACTCGTACTTCAATAGTACCACACCGTATATCAGTATGCCTAAGGATATGAAGGGTCTAAGGGATAAGGTTGGGGAGATAATCGATATGGATGATTTTAAGGACATCAAGGACGTTGCCGGACGTCTGCATGACATAGCCATGGATCTTGCCGACATGGGCGTGGATATAAGCGAGGCGATCAGCGATGAGATGGTTATATCCAGACCTGAGGATATCCGTGATCTTATGGCGTCGCTGGACGTCATGTTGTCTTCCATACAGGTCGGCAATTCGGTATACGATAGCTTTATCTCCGATCTTGATAGGATAACAGGAAAAGGGAATCCGATATACGAGGTTCAGGATACTTATTCTACTGGGGATAGGATGGTGTATGTAAGGTCCGGGAATACATCCCCTTCCGATATGTATGATAGGAGCATGTTGTATATTAGTAGGAATACGTACCATAACACGGCTCCGATAACCGACACCGATCAGGCCTATGAGATGTTGGCCGATATCGGGATAGAGCGGCCCTCGTACTTGCCGGCTGGCGTGGTTCCCGCCGGGGCTTCCCGTTCTGATATTGGCGTGGTCAAGGATAATATAAAAAAGCTGGTTATGTCCAACATCTCATCCTCGAATACCGAGAACATGATCCTTACCAGATTAATATATCAGCATCCCGTAACCCCTAAGATGGATGATGTCGATATTGATCGGGAGTTCAGGAGATACGAGGCTAGGCAGGGAAAGGATCGGGATTTTATCAAATCCTGTACCTCGTTGAGGAAGATCCAGATCAAGGAAAGGTTAAAAAAATCGGATTTATATAATAATGTCTTACGTTTCCTTGATTTTAATGGATTTTATAACGTATCTTTGAACCACCATGACAGAGGTACGTTAAAAAGCATGGAGATGTCGTTGCCGGAAGGTCAGGTAAGGGATATTCTGTTTGACGTGGCTATCGAGTCCGGTGACAGTAGCATGAGAAACCTTTTCTATCTGGATAGTCAGGACAGGATGATGGATGCCGGGTTTTACAGGTATCTGTACCAAAGGAATCCGGGCCTGCTCCGGGAGGTCAACGGCGGCGTCGAGGCGAGACCGGACGGTTCGTTCTTGGCTCGTGAGAGGTATGATGATTTCGTGTCATTCCAATCCGGCTTATATGAGAAGGTAGGTGAGACGGTTGATGGTGCGATATACAGGTTCGTTGATAATCTTATATACTCCGATCCATCATCATATCAAGAAAATATGGTACGAAGGATGGGTGATGTTACGGCAAGGAGTGACGATAACCGCCTGTCAAGGATAGAGGATAATCCCTCATCCAGCAAGATAGTTAATGAATACACTGCTAATACAAATAAGTTGATGCGAGATTTTTCGTGTAGTTAATCTCTCTTTGACGTCGTGAGACGTTTTCTTTCGAGCATTGAAACATTGAATTTTATAGATTTGCGATGAATCCGGGTCGTAGTGATACGCTCCGGATTTTTTGTCTTGTATCGGTTCTTATTAATCCCATTTACAAGACATGACGTACTTTGATGATGACACATATCACGATCTTAGGGCTGTTAATTTTTGAACTTTGTAACGCCCGCCATCAGGTGGGGTTATTATTAATTCAAAAATAAATAGACATGGGTACAAGTGGAGACAAAATCGTTTTGTTAGACGGTATGGGTTCCGGTAGTGGAAGCGCCACTAACGGTTTATTATCTATGATTCCGGGGATGTTCGCCAATTTGATAGGCGGAAATAAGATGGATCCGAACTTGGTAGCGGCTTTGATGAACGGTCGTAACAACCAAGACGGTTTCGGCGGGGCTAACGGTTGGTGGTTGTGGATCATCGTCCTGTTCTGGTTATGGGGTGGCCGTGGCTTTGGCAATGGTTTTGGCAATGGTAATGAGTGTTGCGCTAATGGTCTTCCAGCTCAATTGAATAACGACTATGGTCGTGAGTTACTGATGCAGGCTATCCAAGGTAACAGAAGCGCTATCGATCAGATCGCTAACGCCTTGAACTGTACTACCACTCAATTGCAAAGCGCTATCTGTAACGTACAAGGCGCTATCGATAAGGTAGCTGGTCAGGTAGGTATGACCTCTCAGGCTGTTATTAACGCCGTACAGCAACAAGGTTGTGAGATCGGTAATCAAATTAGCTCTTGCTGCTGCAATTTGAGTTCTTTGATCAACCAAAGCACTTGCCAGACTCAGCAGATGATCAACAATCAAGGTTATGAGAATCGTCTTGAGACATTGAATCAGACTAACACGTTACAAAACACTATTAATCAAGGATTGACGAACAATCGTGAGCAAGCCACGAGTCGGTTCAATATCTTGAGCGCTAAGATTGATGCTCAAACAACCTTGATTAATGATAAATTCTGTCAATTGGAAATGCGTGAGATGCAGAATACGATCAATCAGTTGCGTGATGAAAGGTCAGCTTATCAAGCCTCCGCGTTGACTCAGCAACAGACTCAGAATTTGATCAACCAGTTGAGACCTACCCCTGTGCCGGCTTATCCTTCATGCTCTCCTTACCAGACTTATGGATGGGGTCAAGCATTTTATGGAGGTAATTACGGATGTGGGTGCAACAATGGATGCTGCAACAACGGAAACGCCGCTATTTAACTCTATAAAGGAAGGAGGCTATTATGGCTTGTGTTTCTAAAATAGGGTCTCTTTATGAGTTGGTCACGAAGAACGTGGTAGTGACTACTACCAACACCATCTTCGGCATCAACCCAAGGATATGGCTGTCCTTGCCATGCGAGGGCCTTCTGCTGCTGAAAATCCGGCAGGTGGTTCCGACAACAGGCGAGACATTGCCAGTACAGATAGCTATTCCAGCGAACAGCACCGTATCCACGGTAGGTGATGACACATGCTGCCCGGTAACCGGCGTGGCTGTGGTGAATCCGATCAACGTGGCTGTGACCGGAGCGGCTATGGTTAACAACACCGAACGCCTTGTTTATTTCAACAAGGTAAGGGGTGTATTGAGGCTCATGGATTGCTGTGTGCCTACAACTTCCGCCTCGGCGTCGGAGACGACTGTTGATGAGGAATAGGTTAGATTGGATGTCTAATGGGAGGGTATTCCCTCCCGCTTAAAAATCGAGATATGTTTAGAGACTTAAAGAAAGGATTTCAAGTATATACGCTGGATACGTCCGATGTTCCGGTGTTCAGGATGGGGAATGTGGTTAACGTGTCCGAGCCTAGGTTCCAGCAACCCCAGATGGGTCAGATGGGGCAATATCAGCAACTACAGGATAGGGTGATAGACCTTACCGTGGAGATAAACGGGTCTTCCATGACCTATGTCGTACCGGAGAGCAGGGATGTCGCTATGTCCAATAACATAACTTTGGCCTGCTCGGTCGATCCGATCATGAACCAGCTTAACGCCGCTAAGAGAACCAGCTCCGATATTCTCGATAGTATCGATAAGCATAGGAGGACACTAGAGGCTTGTGATTCGATCCTTGAGGAAATCAATCCGGCTTTTAAGCAGACTAAGGATCAAGACCGGAAGATCAAGAATCTTGAGGAGAAAGTCGATAGGATGGGATCCTCTTTCGATGAGCTAAAAGAGTTGTTAATTAAAAAATTAGGTTAAGATGAGAGTTATAGATTTAGGCGGCGGCCACGATGAGGACTACGATGATGAGATCTACGATCGTAGAGGCGGCCGTGGACGTAGCAGACGTTCGGATGGGACTTACATGGGTTATGGTGGTGGAATATATGACCATTATGGCAAGGAGCATGACGGCAGAATGGATGAGCTAGAACGCCGTGAGCGTGATCTTGAAAGACGCGAGAGGGAGCTGGAACGTGACGAGCGTGAGCTTGAGAAACGCGAGAGACTCCATGAACGTGAGGACGAGATGTATCGCAGGGGATGGTTCGGTGAGCGTGGCATCCGTGACGAGTTCGATGGTACCGAGCCGTATATGCGCAGGGGACGCAGGAGTCGTTACTACTGAGGAGCAGACGCCGATGACCCGGATTATAAGCGGTATATAGACACCCATGGATATCACTTTTCCAAGGAGCTGGCTAGGGAAGCCGCTGACAAGATGCTTAACGCCGACGGGTCCAAGAGAAGATGGACGATGGAGGACGCTAAGCAGATGTTCGATAAATGCGGGGCCAAGAAACCTGATAACGCCACTTGGGGAGATATCCAATACCTGTTCGCTATGTTCTATAGCGACTACTTTCCTAAGGTATTGGATTGCGACCAGAAAATAGTCAAGGCTGTCTTGGCTTATCTGGAAGACCCTGACGCCCCGGAAGGGACGGCGTTCGTAAGGTATCTGGCGGTGCGGTGCTTCGTCGGTGACACAATCAAATGGAGTGATATGATTTAGTTTGATACAACGTTGGAGAACCCTGTCGGCAATAGAATACCGATAGGGTTTCTTTTTGATCGTAGCCTTATTATGATTACATTTGTTCGAGGTAGATCTTTTGTTCATAGGAAGGGTGGGCGGGAATGAAAAAAGGCATCCTCACGGACACCCTTCCCCTTTGGTTGAAAATCACTTAAAACATTATGAGTTACTACACCGCAAATATAGATAATTAAATACAAACTGCAATGGGTAAGGGGTATTATTGGATAGAGCCAGTGGATCAGACGTTGAATGATTTTCAGTTTTATAAGGCACGTATCGTAGGCGATCCTGAATATGACGAGAGACATCATCGAGTTATATTGAGAACTGATAAGTATTTCCCTGTCGGAAGTATCTTCCATGTCTTAAAAGACCCAGAGATGTTTGTTATAGAGAGGAAGTTCAAGACATGGGGGAATAAGTATGTCGTTAAGCCTTATGAGGGTGAATGGGAATGGGAGTCTGTCCAGAAACTTAAAGACAAGGCTATTATATTCCGTAGCGGATTCCTGCATGGGGACGGCGGTTTCTGACGCTTACCCGTATCTCCCCCCCCCCCTCGATTTCTTGGGGTTTATGTATATAGTTATATTTGAGCAAAAAATAAGTTTGATATGGAAGATTTTCAAGGTAAATACAATGGTAAGCAGATAGATCAGCTTTTGGATAAGGCTAATGATATTGATCTTACCAAATATGCTCTTAAGACAGATAATGCCCCTACCGCCACGAAATTACAGGCGGCTAGGACCATAGCGCTGTCCGGGGCTGTTACTGGTAGTGTCTCATCGGACTTCGGAAGCAACGTAACTATCTCCACGACATTGGCTAATTTTGATGCCTCTAAGATTGCGTCCGGAACCATCAGCATAGATAGGTTACCTAAGGCGGCTTTGGAGAGATTGATCGTGGTAGCTGATGATACGGCTAGATTCGCCCTTACCACCGCTACGGCTCAAAGCGGTGATACGGTAAAGGTCAAGTCTACAGGTAAGATGTATCTGATAAAAGACGAGTCTAAATTAAGCAGTGAGGATGGGTATGAGCCTTACACGGCCAGTCAGGCCTCCTCCGCGCCTTGGTCCGGGGTTACGGGCAAACCAAGTGT
>ERZ859894.594-NODE-594-length-14702-cov-7.102615_pt1 | contig 14702 bp, 8 predicted proteins | sample MGYA00510117_ERZ859894 | MGnify/ENA primary metagenome ERZ859894 (study PRJEB30046, sample SAMN00715164) | human gut metagenome | study: EMG produced TPA metagenomics assembly of the A metagenome-wide association study of gut microbiota in type 2... | reverse complement strand
TCAAAGTTCTCAAGCTCCTCAGCAGTTGGCTTGATGAACATATTTGTTACAAAGTGAGCCTGCCAAGCAACCTCAACGATGAAACGGATAGCCATTCTTGTATCCTTGTTAGCGCCGCAGAATGCGTCAACTACGAAAAGTCTCTTATTTGAAAGCTCCTTGATAGCGAGTTCCTTAACAGACTTCCAAGCCTCCTGTGAAGCTGGGTGGTTGTCGTTCTTGTACTCGTCAGAAGTCCACCAAACAGTGTCCTTAGAATTTTCGTCCATAACGATGAACTTATCTTTAGGTGAACGGCCTGTATAAACGCCTGTCATAACGTTTACTGCGCCAAGCTCACTTTCCTGACCCTTTTCATAGCCTTCGAGTGTTGGCTTTGTTTCTTCCTCGAACAGCTGCTCGTAAGAAGGGTTGTAAACAACTTCTGTAGTTCCGGTGATACCGTACTTGCTCAAATCGATCTTTGACATGTTGCAATAACTCCTTTTCAAAAAAATATCGTTAATAGGCGCTATAATGAAACAGCACACGCTGAAGCATTCATTTTCTTTCCTTATTATTAAGCATAAGCTATACAGAAATTCATCTGACAATTGAAAACATACTGTCAGCATTTCATGCTGTGCTCCTATTACAGCAATATAATTATACCACATATTTTTCTGAATTGCAAGGGTAAACGCAGATTTTGTGAGCTGATTTTTTACATTTCGTTTAAATCTATGATGATTTTTTATGAATAAATGTAATTTCATGGTATAAAATAGATAATAAAAGATATTGACTATTGTCAAGGGTTAGCTCAGGCTTATGCAGACCGTTTTGCATTATCGATATAAAATAATTGCATTTTATGTTTTTTTGCAAAAAAACGCCCTGAATTATGCAGGCAGCCGCCGCTTTCCTGCAAACAGAGAAAGGCAGTCCTCAAGGAACTGCCTTTCTCCGAAATATCAACATAAGGGGAGATCTAATTTACTTTTTCTTCTTAGCCATGACCACAGCCGCACCGCTCAGAAGAGCAAGGGCGAATGCTCCGCCTGCAACGCCTGTTGATGGGTTTGTGTTTGAAGCGTTTGAAGCTGCCTTTGAGCTGCTGTCTGACTTGCTGTCAGCCGCCTTGCTGTCGGCAGAAGAGCTGTCAACAGCAGAACTGCTTGATATATCAGAAGAATTATCAGAGCTGTTCTCGCTGTCAGGCTGTGAAGAAGCAGGCGCTTTCTTTACAAGGTTTGCCACAGCATCGTTTATAGCCTTTGCCATAGCGTCCACATCAGCCTGCTCTGTGATGTTCTTTGTTCTGTCGATAGCGGCAAGAGCCTTTTCGACTGCTGAGAAGTCCTCATAATCGTCTTTGTTGAGAGCCTTTGCGGCTTTCTCTGCCTTGTCAAGCTCTGTGTAGTCTGCTGACTTGTAAACAAGTGCTGCAACGGCATCGTTTATGTCTTTCGTCATTTTGTCAACATCTGACTGCTGTGTAAGGTTTTTAGTTCTGTCGATAGCTTCAAGTGCCTTTTCTACGGCTGTAAAGTCCACATAATTGTCCTTATTAAGGGCCTTTGCAGTTTCTTCTGCCTTGTCAAGCTCTGTATAATCTGCCTTTGCATACTCAAATACAGCCGAACTGTCTCTATGAACTGCGAATGGTTTTTCACATTCATCAGTATGGAATGTACCGCCCTTTATCTCGCACTTTTCGCAATCGTTAAGGAAAATTCCTATGTCACCACCGAGTGTGATATCTCCTCCCGAGATAAGACCGTTCTTTATATTGTCTGTACCAAGATAAATATCCGCAAGCTTGGCATTGATATCTACCTTTCCGTCCTTTATAATCAAGCCTGTCTTAAGCTCAGGGGCACCTATACCAACTACTAATATTCCTGCTCTTCCTGCATTGATATTCACATCTCCGCCGTATATCTCAACAGAGCCGTTTGCATACAAACCGTCATTCCAGCCACCATCGGCAACTTCACTTGTGTCAATATTAAGAGTTGCGTCCATTACCTTTATGGAATAAAGTGTTATGACAGCACCGCCCTTTGCGTTGACAGTTCCTGACTCAAAAGTAACATTAGGCTGATCCATTACTGGAAGGTTGCCTGTTTCTTCAAGATTAAGCACACTGTCCTTAGTCTTTCCACTTAGTACTACACCGGTATCTTTTGCGCTTCCTTTTCTCGAAATAACTGTAGTGCCTGAGGTCATCTTGTTATCTCCTGAGAAAACTATATTAGTAACTTTTTCTCCGTCAACAATGACACAAGACTTTTTCGCCGTCGAAAAATCAACATTGTCAAGTGTAAGAGTAGAAGTTGCTGCGTCCCAGCTCCAGCCCTCGTCTTCATTTTTCTGATCGTTCTGAAATCCTGCCACTGTAAGGTCAAGAGTTGTAGTTCTCTGCTGATTTGCCGCAAAAACATTTATTGCAGGCAAAGATGCCATACATATGACCGTTGCGAGCATTGTGCTAAAAATTCTTGTCTTTTTCATATTTATCCTCCCGAAATATAAGACTTCATATCATATTTGCATTGCGTTATAAAACCGCCCTGCTTATAATTATGATAGCAGAGCGGTAATAATTTTTCAACTATTTTGACACAAGCGGTCAAAAATCAGCACAAGCGGTATTCATTTAAACAAATAATGTATAAAAGTCCCACTTAATTGCTTTATATATCTATTTAATGGATATATTACTTTTTCTTCTTAGCCATGACCACAGCCGCACCGCTCAGAAGTGCAAGAGCGAAAGCTCCGCCTGCAACGCCTGTTGATGGGTTTGTGTTTGAAGCGTTTGAGGCTGCCTTTGAGCTGCTGTCTGACTTGCTGTCAGAAGATGAACTGTCAGAAGCGGAACTGCTCATATCTGACGAAGCATCAGAACTGCTTACGCTGTCAGGCTGTGAAGAAGCAGGTGTTTTCTTTACAAGGTTTGCCACAGCGTCATTTATAGCCTTTACCATAGCGTCCACATCAGCCTGCTCTGTGATGTTCTTTGTTCTGTCAATAGCGGCAAGAGCCTTTTCGACTTCTGAGAAGTCCTCATAATCGTCTTTGTTGAGAGCCTTTGCGGCTTCCTCTACCTTGTCAAGCTCTGTGTAGTCTGCTGACTTGTAAACAAGTGCCTCAACAGCGTCGTTTATATCATTTGTCATTTTGTCAACATCTGACTGCTGTGCAAGATCTCTATACCCTCTTAAAGCCTCAACTGCACTGTACAAGTTTGCAACGCTTTCATCTGTGTAGATAGAAAGGTCGGCAGGAATATTACCCAGCACTTCATAAACATCGCTGTAGTCAGCAGGCTCAGCACCGCAGGCAGGAGTATCGTTATTACGCTTAGTCCATACGTTTGATGAGCCGTTGAGCACATTTAAAAAGCTGTCTGTTTTCATATCGTCAATAGTAAGAGAAGCTGCTGATTCCGTATTTTTTGCTGTATTTTGTATGTTGTAGTAGCAATTTTGAATCGTACTTCTATTCATCGTATCTTGCATTGCAAAAGCATAAGCGGAAGAAGAAATATCAGATACAAGACCTGTTGCATAGCAATTCTTTACAGTGCCATAATAGTTATAGCTTGCAGCGTCAGTACCCAAGAATGACGCACCAACAAAACAGTTGCTTACATCGCCCTTTGCATAGCAGTTGCTGATGTTAAGACCTGAGATGTTTCCAACAAAGCCGCCTGCATATTCTGCACCTGTTATATTGCCTGTGGCATAGCAATTTTCTATCAAAGTTTCATCAGTTGTCACTCCATTACCTATTCCAACGAAGCCGCCTACTGCAATGCCACGTCCGTTTCCTGTTACCTCAACAGAAACGTCTGCACCGCAATATTTAGCAGATGAGCCTTTTGCGAGCGTACCAACAAAGCCACCAACATTGCCCTTTTTTGTTGATTCCTCTATCTTTCCGGAAACACGGCTGTGGCTCACTGTTGTACCTCCGTCCTGAATGCCTACTAATCCGCCTATGCTGTTAAGAGCAACATAGCTGCCGTCAGAGCCTGCTTTCATGTCAAGACCGATAACAGTACAATTTACTATATCGCCCATAGAATAACCTACAAGCGCACCTCCCATGCGGAAGCCATATCCACTGCTGTGATTTCCGCCAACATAGTTTATAGAAACATTTTCAAGAACTACATCCTCGATAGTGCCGCTGGTCGCACCAAACAAGCCGCATACATCGCCACTGTATGGCGATGTTTCTGTTCCAATGGTAAGATTTTTGATAGTATAACCATTTCCGTCAAAGTTGCCAGAGAAAACAAAATATTCATGACCACCCATAATAAGGTCCGCCACAGTTTCTCCTACTGGAGTCCACTCTTTTCCACCGAGGTCGATATCCTCTGTAAGCTCAAAGTATGTGTCTGCATATTTTTCACCATATTCCTCTGCGTTCACTCTTTTCGCAAAATACGCAAGCTGTGAGCCAGTAGCTATTTGATAAGGGTCATCTTTTGTGCCTTTTCCTCCTGCAAAAGACTCCGCTACAGAGCCGTCCCAGACCTCTGTACCGTCAGCAAAAACAGAAACAGGCACTAAGCTTGCCGCAAGACCCATCGTCACCAAAAGGCTTAAAATCTTCTTTTTCATTCTAATTCCTCCATTATATTTTTCGGGGTTGATATTTCTTTTTTACTCAGAACATAAATTTTTCACGATTATTTTAACACAACCCACACACTTGTCAACAAGTTTGACACAAACGGTCAAAAATCTGCACAAATGGTATTCGTTTAAACAAATAATGTATGAAAGTCCCACTTAATTGCTTTATATATCTATTTAATGGATATATTACTTTTTCTTCTTAGCCATGACCACAGCCGCACCGCTCAGAAGTGCAAGAGCGAACGCTCCGCCAGCAACGCCTGTTGACGGGTTTGTATTTGAAGCGTTTGAAGCCGCCTTTGAGCTGCTGTCTGACTTGCTGTCAGAAGCGGAACTGCTTACGCTGTCAGGCTGTGAAGAAGCAGGTGTTTTCTTTACAAGATTTGCCACAGCGTCATTTATAGCCTTTACCATAGCGTCAACATCAGCCTGCTCTGTGATGTTCTTCGTTCTGTCAATAGCGGCAAGAGCCTTTTCGACTTCTGAGAAGTCCTCATAATCGTCCTTGTTGAGAGCCTTTGCGGCTTTCTCTGCCTTGTCAAGCTCTGTATAGTCTGCTGACTTGTATGCAAGTTCAAAAGCCTGTGTATGTGTTGCGATATCTGCTGAAATAGTTATTTCCTTGCTGAGAGGCTCGCAATCGTCAGCAGTTACCTCTACTGTGTAAGTGCCTGCTGTAAGCATTGCAGTATTGTTTGTTATCTCTTTTCCGTCTACCTTTATTACAACATTTTTCAGGTCAGCAGGTGTTACTTCAAAATCAACTGCATATTCCTTAGTTGGCAGGACAGGTGTTTTTCCCTCAACATACTGATACTTTGCACCGCCAGCTGTCAACTCGTCATAAAATTCTTTTGTTGTCATATAGTCATATGCTTTAGCCTTGCCTGCTTCTTTATTTGAACCGCAAGCTTCAACATTTTCTGTTTCTGTGAAATAGTTGTTTTTAAAGTCAGTTGTAGACGAGGAATCCTTCCCCACTATTCCGCCGAAACGTGTATATGGCTTTTTGGCTGAGTACTGTGAAAGGTCAATTTCTCCTGCAAAATAGCAATCACTTACAGAACCGCCGGCTACTGAACCAACGATACCGCCTACATCTGTGGTTCCGTTGCCAACCGGCGTGAGTTTTCCTGTAACATAGCTGTTTATAACCTTGGAATCGCCATACAAACGTCCTACGATACCGCCGGCGTCTGGTGCAGCATATACCATATCGCCTGTGCTTGAACAATAGCGGACTTCCGTTCCAATCTGCGCATATCCAACTATACCGCCGACATAAACACTTCCGTTGTCGCCTGAGATAGTTATGTCTGCTGTGTTCTCACAATATTCAAAAGTTGTGCCGTATGCCTGACCTACCATGCCTATGAAGCCATAAACATATTTGCCGTTATTGTTGAACGATACGTTTGACACACAATCAGAAATAGTACAATCACCTGCAAATCCTGCAATAGTGCCATAAACAGTATATTCGTTATCAGTATTTGTCACATCCAGATTTCCCTCTATAGTCAGACCTGATACCTCTGCTTCCTCGATATCGCCAAAGAAACCGACCAACAAATCTTTACCATAAATAGACGTAAAATCAATGTTTGAAATAGTATGACCGTTTCCGTAGAATTTGCCGCTGAAACAATGTTCAATATAGCCGTTTTCATCGAAAACGTTTCCGATAGGCGTCCATACAACACCTGTCAAGTCAAGGTCATTTTCAAGAACAACAACTGCGTCTTTATTCTTGTCATAATCTCCGTTGTTTACCGCTTTTGAAAACGCCAACAGGTCGTCAACAGTTTTTATCACCGTCTTATTGTCGTCTGCAAATGCCGTTGTCGGCACAAACAAAAGACAGCCCGTCACCAAAAGACTTAAAATTTTCTTTTTCATTCTAATTCCTCCATAATATTTTTCTGGGTTGATATTTCTTTTTTACTCAGAACATAATTTTACACGATTATTTTAACACAGACTACACACTTTGTCAATAAATTTAGCACAAACGGTCAAAAATCTGCACAAGCGGTAACAAAATAAATGAATAATGCTTGAATTTTGCTTTGATGTGTGTTATTATATATTAAGAAATCATGTATAAGAAAGGATTTTTACAGTATGAGAGTGGCATTGGTAGACGATAATAAAAACGACCTTGCACTTCTTCATGAATATATTTCCGAACAAACCGCTCACAGCTGTCAGATAGATACGTTTTCAAGCGGAGAAAGCTTTTTATCATGTTGGCAGATGGGAGCTTATGATCTGGTGGTGCTTGATATATTCATGGGGAAAATGACAGGGATAGAGGTCGCAGAAAAGCTTCGTGAAACAGACAAAAACGTGCATATCGCATTCGGCACTTCAAGCAACGAGTTTGCAAGCGAAAGCTACGACCTCAACGCCTGCTACTATCTTTGTAAGCCCTTTCAGGCTGACAAAGTAAAAGCAATGCTCGACCGGATCGGTTCTGATGAAATTGATCGTATGCGTTCAGTTAAGCTTCCCGACGGTCAGAACGTGATACTCAGAAATGTTATCTACATAGACTGTGCGTCACATATCGTGACAATCCATTGCACAGACGGTGAAAGCATAGTTTCAAGAAATTCTTTCGCTGAGATCGAGAGCATTTTTTGCAGTCATTCATACTTTTACACCTCCACCAAAGGCGTCATCGTGAATTTCTATGAGATAGCCCAGCAAAAAAGCGACCTTTTCATAATGAGCGACGGCACACATATCCCCATAAGCCGCCGAAAATCCAGAGAAACATTAGACGCCTTCGCTCAGTTTCGCTTCAGTGATCTGCGAAAAGGCGGTGAGCAGTAATGCCTCCTTTATACCGCCTTGTGGAAGTGGGCATATATTCCCTTCTGAATTTTCTGCCACTTATGGTGCTTGCCCTTTATCCCTTCCGGCATAGGCTTCGCTTTTCCAAAACAGCTACTGTGGGACTTGTTGTGGCTCTTTCACTGGTGCAGATCTTCTTAGGCTGGCAGGCGGCATTTTTCAGCACAAATGCAGGTCTGCTAAGTGCAGTCAGCACCCTGCTCTATGCGGCTTTTTACTTTTTCGCTGTGAAGGTCAAGGTCGGCAAAACAGGCTTCACACTGCTTCTGCTTTCAAATAACGCAAGCTTTATCGTCATTACCTCAAAGTGTCTGGAGGGCATTCTGTTCCCGTCACTTGCCTATGAGTCATACCGCTGGTCGTTTTCCCTTTGTATGCTTATGACAGAAGCCGTGGTATGGGGGCCGCTTTTTATCTACATGAAAAAGGTCTACACACCTGCGGTGGAAAGAGAGCCGTCAGGTCTGGAGTGGCGCTATCTTTGGCTTATCCCATTTACGTTCTATATAATATGGTACTATACTCTCTACGGCAACTCTACGAAAAGCAGCTTAGAGCTTGCTCTGGAGCCAAAGAACACCATAGCTCTGTTCTTTATAAATGCAGGAGCGTTTCTGGTGTATTACATCGTGGCACTGCTGGTCAGCGAACAGCAGAAAAATCTGCGGCTTCAGGAAAATAACCACCTGCTTGAAATGCAGAACCTGCAATATGACTATTTGCAGGATAAGATAAAAGAAACAAGACGCTATAAGCATGATGTCAGACATCATATCGCTCTTATGCAGGAGCTTCTGAAAAAGGGCGAATACGATAAGCTTTCGGAATATCTCAATTCTTTCAGGGATTCTATGCCCGATATATCAGAACACATTTACTGCAAAAACACATCTGTAAGCGCACTTCTTGCATATTTTGCTCAAATAGCGGAAAGCAGCGGCATTGAATACAAGGTGAGTGCTGACATCCCAGATGACATAAAAATAGACATAACCGACCTCTCTGTGCTTTTCGGAAATCTTATCGAAAACGCCATTCACGGCTGCGTGTCTGACAGTGCAAAGAATAAAAAAATAATAATCAGAGCAAAGGCTGACAGCTATTCCCTATGCCTGACGGTGGACAACACCTTCACCGGAACTATCCTCACCGACCCAGAAGGCGGTTTCCTTTCCTCAAAACGCAAAGGCAAAGGGATCGGCACAGAGTCTGTCAAGAACATTGCCGCCAAATACAATGGCGTAGCTAAATTTGAATACGGTGACGGAATGTTTTACGCTTCCGTAATGCTGAACATATGAAAAAGGCGGAAAGCTCGCAAAGAGCCTCCGCTTTTTCTGTTATATATAGTATATCCGTTTTGCTGTTCTTAATTGTCGCTTATATCACACACTGCCACGCTTGTAACAGGGTCAATGTCAGAGATGTCAACGCCGTATTGATATGGGTTGAGTTCAAAAGTCTCGCTGTCCGTCTGAGCCTGCATTCTTTTATATGTTTCATCAAGCTGTTCGTCAGTGAGGTCAAAGCCGAACCACCATGTTCTGCCGTTTATTGTCGCTGATACGATTCGGTTTCTGTCTGTATTTGAAAGATACATAAGTGGCTTTTCACCCAGAGCGTTGCAAAGCTCGTTGTATGTCATGCCCACATAGATATTCTTTGTGATGTATGCACCATTGTAAAGCTCCACCCTTGTGACAGGCAGGCTTTCGTCAACATAGCCCTTGCCTGTTTCGGTATTCAAAGCCGCCCTGCCGAAGTGATACTGCGGAAAAGCCGAGCACTGATACATAGAATCATAGCCGTTTTGAACGAATGTTGGATAAACAAACTCATAGTTGTTGTCTGCCATTTTGAGCATATCCCCCACTGTATTTGAAAACAGCTCCTCGCCTGGTTTGTCTGCACTTGGGAGGACAGCGCTTGTATTTTCGCCTTGCGTATCTGTAACAGGAGTATCGGTTTGCACAGGTGCAGGTGCAGTTGTCACGGCGGTGTCTGTTACCTTTTCAGGCTCGCTTGACGGCTCAGATATGCTGTCTGTTTCAGCTTTTGACGAACTGATTTCAGATATCTTCTCTGATGAAGCGTCTGCCATACTGCTGTCAGAAAGGTCAAGGCTATCGTCATTTAAGCTGTCTGAAACACTGCTGTCATCGTGAACGCCGAAGCCGTTGTTGTTCACTCCACGGAGAGCCAATGGTATGCTCACTGCCACCACCACAGCCGCCGCAGTTCCCACTATCTTTATAGCAGCGGAAGAGGTTTTCAACGCTGTAACAGGTGAAGCCGCTGTCATTGCATACTTTTTCGGCAGAGCCGCTCTCATCATTGCGCTCATAGGCACAGCCGCAAATGCGCCGCCCTCAAAGATACGCTCTATCTCTTTCTTTATCTTTGCCCTCGCCTTAAAAAGCTTCTGCTTGGCGGCATTCTCGCTTATCTCCAAAATCTCGGACACTTTTTTCAGCGGCATGCCGTCATAATAATAAAGTATCACCGCCGACCTCTGCTCAGGCTTCAGCCCCTCTATGACCTTTTTCAGACAGCGTTTAAGCTCCTTGCTATCGGCATAATCCTCAGGGAGCATAACAGTATCGTCAGCATGGATATCCTCGCTGAGGTTTTCGTCATCAAGGCTTATGTTATCCTCTCTGCCCTTTTGTCTGAAATACATTCTGCACTTGTTGAAAGCGATAGAGTGAAGCCACGTTTCATAATGCTCAGGCTCTTTCAGCGACCCTATCCCCTCCATTGAAGCCAAAAAGCTGTCCTCGGTGATATCCTCTGCGGTATGCTTATCCCCAACGTTTTTCAGCACGAAGAAATAAAGCTTCTCGTGGAACTCTTTGTACAGCTTCTCAAAAGCTGTCTTTTCGCCATTCTGAGCCTTTTCTACAACGGCTCTCAATTCATTCTTGTTCATTCACATATCCCTCCAAGACAAGTATGCGTATCAACCTTTTCATCTGCGCCTCTGCCTCCTCGTCTGTCTGACGAGTTTCCTCGTTCATGGACCTTAGGACAAAGGCGATGACATCTCCAAGCTTTGCATTTTTCATTTTTATCTCCGTTTCATGCTCTCTCGTTTTTGCCCTTTCATATACTTAGTTGCAGTTATCCCGATATGGTTATCATAACATCACACTTTTGTATATCTGCACAAAAACGCACCCCACAGCCTATGAAAAATGCACAACCTTATGACGCATACTGTCTTAATACTCATTATACTATATTTATGTATATTAAGCAACTATTTTTCAAAACTTGCCATAATAGATAATTCACATATCATTTATAAAATGTTTCTTGTATCTTTTGTGCAAAATGCTATAATCTAATTGAAAATACGGAGAGAATTCCGTATAAAGTTAATAAATCAAACAAATCGGAGGTAATTCATTATGATGGGAAGACTCAGAGCAATGCGTGAGCCGCTCAAATATGTTCAGGGCAGAGATGCTACACTTAAGTTTCATGAAGAAATGGGCTATATGGGCAAAAGGTGGCTGTTTGTATGTTCAAACAGTGGCTACAAAGCCTGTCATGACAAGATAGAAAAAAGCTTTGGCGAGCTTGACGATTACAGACGCTATGAAGTATTTGGTGGTATATCAAGCAAGGGCGAGATAGCCAAAATGGAAGAGATAGTAAAGGCTGACAACATCGACACAGTAGTTGCAGTTGGCGGCGGAAGCGCAGTTGATACTGCAAAAGCTACAGCATACTATACAGGCAAGCACATTGTTATCGTGCCTACAGTTGCGGCAACAGATGCGCCATGCACAGGTCTGTCAGTAATATACAATGATGACCACAGCTTTGACAAATATCTTTTCTATCCTACAAATCCGGACGCAGTAATGGTAGACACAACAGTTATCGCAAACGCACCTGTAAAGTTCCTTATTGCAGGCATGGGCGATGCACTTGGTACATATTTTGAGGGCAGAGCTTCCATAAGAACAGAGTCTGCAAGCCTTGAAGGCACAGGCATCACAAGAGCAGGACAGGCACTTGCAAGACTTTGCTATGACACGCTGAAAACATACGGCAAGCAGGCAGTTGAGGCTTGCAAGGTACACGCAGTTACACCTGCCCTTGAAGCTATCTGCGAGGCTAACGTATATCTTTCAGGCGTTGGAGCAGACAACGTAAACTGTGCGGCCGCACACTCGTTCTACAATGGCGTAACATCATTGGGAATCAAGCACGCAGACCACGGCTGTTGTGTAGCCCTTGGTACACTGGTTCAGCTTGTACTTGAGGGTGCGCCAAAGGAAGAGTTTGAAGAGGTACAGAACTTCTGCCTTGAAGTGGGACTTCCTGTCACACTCGAGGAGATCGGTGTAACTACACCTGAGCAGGCAGAAACTATCGCAAAGAACGCTTGCATCCCAGGCGAAACTATCCACAATCTTGCAGGCGACGTACAGCCTATCGAGCTTTATGACGCTATCATGCAGGCAGACGCAATGGGCAAGATAGCGCTGGGAAAATAAAGAATAGTGTATATTTAAAATAATATTGCCACCCACGGCTGATTTGGCTGTGGGTGGTTTTTTGTGTTAAAACAAAAAACAGAGAAACCCGATCAATGGGTTTCTCTGCCTCTTTTTGCTGTATTAAATCATAATATCTCAGTAAAGTATATCTTCCTGCGAAGTTCAGTTGTCTGCAGCGTCTACAAGCTCAACAGCGATATCATCTGACTCGGCATCATCTGCATCAGCCTGAATATCGTCCGGCTTATCGTCCTCTATGACAGCTCCCGTAAAATCAATACAAACATTCTCACTTTTGCCAAAACGAGCCATTGTCAGCAGATCGGTGACAGTCGAGCGTGTGACATGAGCGCCTGTGAAATCCATCACCACATTTGCGGAATTATCCTCGCTGTTTTTGCTGTTGATCTCATCACGAAGCTGGTCAAAATTCGTATCCTCAAGGTCTGCATAAGCTGAAAACTTTTTTGGCGCATAGAGCGTTGCAACAGCGTGCATAGCAATGAATACAAACCTGAAATCTTCGCAATCAAAGGTGCTGAAAGGTATCTCAAAAAGCCTCAGCATACCCTCGTCGGTCTTTTTGCATAAAACAGGCTTATATCTGTTCTGAGCCAGATCGTAGGTGTATCTGTCTTCGTAAGCTTCATCGGTTAAGCTGCCGTCTGGCATAGGCACGATCTCAAAACGAGAAGTTTCATTGCACGTATTGCAATAGCCTCCGACTATCACAAATCTGAAAACATAGTCGGTATTTTTCTCAAGTTTTTTGTCACAGCATATCTGCGTCCAGTCCCAATTCCAGTTTCCAATAGAATAGGCGATAACGTTTTCGCCGTCCTTATCGGTCACAAAATATTTAGCTATAACATTGTTTTCGCAGGACTTATCAGCCTTGAAATCTCTAGGGTCAAAATCAATTACTTTACTCATATTATTTACCTCCGTATTATCAACGGTCGGCTTATGAGTATCCAACATTCTTATAGTACATTTTTCACAGTCGCTTGCATACTCTGCCCGACCGTTCTTAACAAGCCCCTTAGCCCTTTTGGGATAGGTAGCTCCGATTCGTTTTCCGTTTATGTCTGTAACAACAACGTTTTTTTCTATGGGTATCTCCCCCTTGCACAGCAATATTAAATTAGTGCCTGCATTACACAGGCTTGCGTTTAGCTCCGACGCTGTTATTTTCTATGGGTGTCGTCCCCAGTCTTTGCTTAGGATAAGTTTAACAGACGTCCGGTCTTTTGTCAAGACTATATTCACCTTTTCGACATTACATACAATTGCGATCTTGCGGGCTTAGCACATATGCACAAGGGACATGAGTACATAAAATGCCCGTCACGGCGAGTGATTTCAAAATTTATCATAACGCAATTCTATCTCACCGGGAACAAAAAAAATCCGTCCTACCCAAAGTAAGACGGAAATTGGGTGCAGGGTCGAAACTTTCGGAAAAAGACCAACGATTGGTGCTTGAAGTTTCTGAAAGACTAGGAAAAGAATAATTTTTGAGGCCTCGAACTGCAATATCAAAGTAAAAATAAAACAGCGTACCGCAGCCCCCTGCGATACGCTGTTCTCATATAAAATTATTTCTTAGTAGTAACACTCTTTGAAGCCGACCAAGCACCATAATACTTAGTACCCTTTACAGTTGTGTACGAACGAACACGAACGTAATATTTCTTGTTGCCTGAAAGCTTTGAAATAGTGGTCTTGTCGGTCTTGTTGTTTGTTATTGTGACTTTCTTTGCACTTGTGAACTTTGAGTTGGTAGCATACTGAATCTCGTATCCGGTAGCAGAACCTTTCTGCGCCCAATCCACAAAGAATGCCTTGCTCTTAGCAGTGAGCTTCTGTATCTCCTGCTTGGCAGGATTTATCTTGAACGTCTTTGTGATAGTGCCTGTGTAGGAGCCTTTTCCTGTGACTTTTACAGTGGCAGTACCTATATTCTTGTTGCTTGAGTATGAAACTGTGTAGTCAGTACCATTTTTCAGCGTTTTGCCATTGTATTTAACAGTAATGCTCTGAGTGATGTTCTTGCCAGTGAAAGCCTTTGTGGAAATGCCCGAAACTGTGGCTTTCTTGAAGTTATTTTTGATACTGTAGGTCTTAGAAACTGAGCCAGTGTAATTGCCTTTGCCTGTGATAGTGACCTTTGCTGTGCCTACCTTGGTGTTGTTTGAATAGGAAACTGTGTAATCTGTACCATTCTTCAAAGTTTTGCCGTTTAGCTTGACCGTTACACCAGGCTTCTTTGCCTTGCCGTCATAAGCGTAGGTCGAAGTGGAAAGTGTCACGCTTGCCTTTGAAATGCTAATTCTTGAAAGTGCAGGAATTTCAGCCGTTTCAAGAACTTTCTTGCAGACTGTACATTCCTTGTGCTTTGAGCCTTTAACTCCGATAGAAGCCGCCTTGTCGACTATCCAACCGCTTGACTTGTGACCTGTGGCATTTATCACTGTCTGAACTTTGATAACAGTATTGCAAACTGAGCAATGTGAGCCGTCTGTTTTGCCTGCGGTGGTGCAAGTAGCAGGGTAGCCCTTGTCGGTAACTGCGGTGTGACCCTTTGCAGGAAGCTTTTCTGTAACTGTCGCATTGCACTTTGTGCAAGTCTTTGTTTTTGTACCCTCTGATGTGCAGGTCGGCTGTTTTGTTACAACAGAATTTCCGTAGCTGT
>ERZ859894.587-NODE-587-length-15019-cov-6.014167_pt1 | contig 15019 bp, 9 predicted proteins | sample MGYA00510117_ERZ859894 | MGnify/ENA primary metagenome ERZ859894 (study PRJEB30046, sample SAMN00715164) | human gut metagenome | study: EMG produced TPA metagenomics assembly of the A metagenome-wide association study of gut microbiota in type 2... | reverse complement strand
GGCACTCACCGCTCTGCCCAATGCCACCGAAAACGAGTGCGGTATCCTCAACGCCGAACTGAAAGAGGGACAAACGTCCCCGCCGAAGCACTTTACCGAGGACACCCTGCTGCACGCTATGGAGACCGCCAGTGCGGACAGTATGCCGGAGGGCGTGGAACGTCAGGGCATCGGCACCCCGGCAACCAGAGCCGCCACCATCGAAAAGCTGGTGCAGAAGGGCTTTCTGGAGCGTAAGGGCAGCAAAAAGACCAAGGTGCTGCTGCCCACCGACAAGGGCAAAGCCCTCATTACCGTGATGCCCGAAGAAATCCAATCCCCGGAAATGACCGCTGATTGGGAAACAAAACTGCTGCAAATCGAGCGCAGCGAAATGGAGCCGGAAACTTTTATGACTGAAATCAAAGAGATGATTTCCTCGCTGGTAACGACCACCGAGGCTGCGAAAGGAGCGAATGCGCTTATGAAAAACAAAATTATTGGTGTCTGCCCGAACTGTGGGAAGCCTGTCGTGGAGCGTGAAAAGGGCTGGTTCTGCGAGAACCGGGAGTGCCGTTTCGTGCTGTGGAAGGATAATGCTTTTCTGAAACGGCTCGGCAAACGCATGGACGCTCATGTGGCGGACAAGCTGCTGCGGGATGGTCGGGTCCGCCTGAAGGACTGCAAGAGTGCCAAGGGCAAGACCTACAACGCCACCGTGCTGCTGTCCTGTGAAGCGGATGGCCGCAGCAAGTTCAGTCTGGAATTTGAGGGTGGCTGCTGATGGAGCAAAAAACGGAAGCCCTCTATCTCATCAACGGAGACAGGTTTTTGCATTTGCGTGAAAACGGTGCCGGCGTCGGTTTTGCCACCTACGACTGCGCGAACGGTGCGCCGCTGGAAAGCGGTCAGATTTCCAAGCAGAATCTTCCTCCTGACGGAAGAAATGCGATTCCCGCCGCCCGGAACTGGTATCTGTTTGAACTTTCCAGCGATGACCGCAAGGCGATTCAGGAGGTCAGCTTGCAGCACCTCGACACCATCCCGCAGTCCGGCGTCCGCAGGCGGCGCATCTGGGATGACCCCACGATTCCCAGAGATGATGTCCGGCTTATCAACAGCCACTATGATGATCTCTACCGTGTGCTGAATCATAGCGTGATTCAGGTCAACCACTCGGACGGCAGCAGCTACACGGCACGGGTCGAGCATCTGGACGACTATCATTTTGATCTGGGCGAGTACGGAAACGTCTATCACATCTGTCAGTTCGGCGAGATGATGGAGCGCACTGGCTCGACAGCCTATCCTGAAATTCAGACGCAGGACGAGCAAGGCGCATGGGAGCTTGGCGGCAAGGGTTATATTGCCATTCAGTCCTGTGAAGATGGCTGGGACTATACCATTTATCACAGCGATTTTTCCGTGATGGATGGTGGACAGCTTGATGAGCCGGAACTGACGATTCAGGAAGTACGTGAGGAAATTCTCGAAGCACACCACATGGAAAAAGGTCGGCGCAAAGAGCAGGATTACGACCTCATCATGGACAAGGTTGCCGAAGCCGATGAACTGAATCTTTCTGGCAAGCCCTCCACCCTCGAAAAGTTGGCGGTACTGGCAAAGTGCGATGCCCCGGAGTGCAATCCCACCGTTTGTCGGAAAGTGAGGGATGCCCATGAACTTTGACCACGAGGAACTGATGCTGATGATGCTCTACAACACCGGCTCACGGCTGGGACTGATGCAGGAGCTGCGGCTCATGCAGTGCTACCTGATGCCCGATGAAACCGCCCTGCGGGAACTGTCTGAAAGTGTGATTGCAAAATTGAAACTCATGACCGACGAGCAGTTTGCCGAAGTGGAGTTCCCTCTGGACTGATTTTTGCCGCCTGCGGGCGGCGTACATACTCTCTTTTACAATGGAGTTCGGTGTGGTATACTGAACTCGACAACTCGGAATTTGAAAGGAGCGTTTTCAATGGCAAGCAAGAAAGTCGAAATGTATGCTAAAAAACGATATGAATTAGATGAAATCAAAAATAAAATCAAAGAAGAATTTGATAAACGTAAGTTCTCCGATGTGGAATTCAAAGACGAAATTATACGTGAATTGGGAGACACCAAAACACTACTATTAATTTTTGAAAACTGGTTTTTACGAACAGGAAGTTATGCCAGTTTAGTAATTATGTTATCCGAGTATCAGGGGTATCAGAGTGCAGATATTATTGCCACTGGTGGTAAAGAAGCTTTCTTTTCTTTTGGTGCAGAAGGTGACTTTGCAAAGTTTGGAGAAGATGCTTTGAAGAATTTAGGCTTTCAAGGAAAAGTTAGATAAATTCCAGTTTGTAGATGGTCGTCAACCGGAATAGTGCCATAGGCTCTTGCTCCGAAAATTTTTCATAACCCGCAAGAAAGTGGTCTTGATAGAATGCTTTGATTCATGCTATACTAGAACAAGCATTATTGTACGGACAAAAATAGAAAGTGAGGCTTGCCAATGGACACCACAAAACGCTCTCCCCTTGACCGCCTGCTCTTTGCCACTTTTCTGAAAGGCCGCACTTCTTCCCGTGATGTATGGGAAGAAAAGGGTGATATGCCCCCCGAAGATAACCAGAAGATCATCGAAGAAACCAATGAGATCATAAACGATGATTCCACCTATCCTTATCTCAGTTATCTGACCGAACTACTTGCCAAATCCAAACCCGCAGGCGAGTCCGTCAAAAAACTACATGAACACATTGACACTATCGCAGAAGGATTGCATGAGGACAGCACCGATGTGTTCCGTGCGCTCCTTACAAAACTGATCGAGCAACCGGAAGAAAAGCAGACTTTCGACCACCTTTTGGAGATGGCGGGAAAGTTTGCCGCAAAACACGAATAAAATACCTTAGATTCCATAAGCGAGTGACCTGAAAAGGCCGCTCGCTTTTTTGTTTACCATGAACTTGAAGGGAGGAACGCTATGCCAAGCAAAACCGAAGAATACCTTGCCCTTGCCCAGCGCACGGCGAACGGATTGACCCGGTACTGGGAAAGCTGGACGGACTACCTGACCACAGCATCCCGGCTGTACAAGTACAGTTTCCCGGACCAGTTGATGATCTACGCCCAGCGACCCGATGCCACAGCCTGCGCCGATTACGACATCTGGAACAACCGCATGAACCGGTATGTCCGGCGTGGCTCCAAGGGCATCGCCCTGTTGGACGAATCCAGCGGATACCCGCGTCTGCACTATGTGTTTGATGTGTCGGACACCGGAGTACGGCGCAATTCTCGCGACCCGGAACGATGGGAAATGAATGACGACCTTTTCAAGCCGGTGTCTGAGATGCTGGCGCAGGAATACGGCATTCACCATGAACGGCTCAGCCAGCAGCTCGTAAATATTGCGGAGAAGCTGGTGAACGATTATTGGGACAACAACAGCGGCGACATCCTCAACATCGTTGACGGCTCTTTCTTTGATGATTATGATAGTAGCGGAAAGGAACTTCAGTTCAAGGCCGCTGCGACAATGAGCGTCACCTACACTCTATTAGAACGATGCGGGTTTGAACCGGAAGGCTACTTTGACAAGGATGACTTTCAGGCCATCCACACCTTTTCCACACCCGATGCAGTCTATGCGCTGGGTGCCGCTACCAGCGACATCAGCCGCGAGGTCTTACGCAAAATCGAGCGGACGGTGAAAACCACGACCCGCCGCCGAAACGTAGAAAGGATGGAAGAATATGAGCAGCAGTCTGAATTACACGAAGTTCGGGGATTACCAGCTCCCGAACCTGACCCTCAGCCAGCCGAAGACCCCGCTGGGCAAGTACGGCAGGATGCGCCGGAATTACCTGAAGCAGTATCGCCCGGTACTGTACAATTCGATGCTCCTGAACGGGACGCTGTACCCGCATCTGATGGAACTGGAGCAGACGGCAGAGAGCCGGATGCAGCAGACCATGGAGCAGCTTCTGAAGCAGGACCCAGCCCCGGACAAAGCGCAGAATCAACTGATGTGGGTGCAGCACATGAACAGCCTGAAAGCGCAGGCAGAGGAACTGGTGCTGACGGAGCTGATCTACAGCTAAGTTTTCTGGATGCGAACATCCCCACCGAAGCCCAGCAAATTGAGAAGATCGACCAAGCGGAGAGCGAAAAAACGCCCTCCGCTTTTGTTTTGTCGCAGGCTGAAATTGAGAACGAGCTGCGGCGGCATGGTTCAGGGTTTACAGGCGGCAAACAGCGCATTATTGCGCTGTACCAGACCCAGCCTGACCGCAAACTCTGTGCCAAAGCACTGGCAAAGGAGTACGGCATCGGTGGGCACTCCCACGATTATCTGGATGGCAGTCGAGGCTTCGTCAACCACGACTGGAAGGGTCTGGAATTTGTTCATTATCCCGACCACCAGAAAATCACCCTGAAATGGGCGCAGGTGGAAAAGTATATCGACCTTATGATTCAGTCCGACCGCTATCTGACAGATGAGGAAAAGGAACAGCGTGCTACCAGACAGGAAGCATCCAACTACAATGTCGGGGATGAAGTTGTGGTAGACCTGCCCACCAGAACGATTGAAGGTACCATCGGCTATGTTGGCGAAACCGATGTGCGCATCGACACCAGTGCGCACGGGCAGTCTTGGGACAATGAGGTTATTAACAAGCAGCAGTTTGAGCAGGGGCTGCGACAGAGTGCGACTGCTCAGCGTGTGGATAAAATGCTGGCGCAGGCAGAAGCCATCGCCAAGGAATCCGAAGTGCCTGAATACGAACGTTTCTCTGTCCGAAAAGTCGTTGACGGTAAAATGCCGCTTTTTGCTATCTGGGATGATCTTTATGATGACTACTATGAAACCAATCACGCCGTTCCACAGTTTTCTAACGAGAAGCAGGCAGAATCTTATCTGGAAAATCTGAAAAAAGAAGTTGCAGACAGAGAAGCCGCCGAGTGGCTCAAAGTCGAACACGCAAAATTTTTAGCAGACAAGGACGAGCCGGAGCCGTCTGACGAAGAACTGGACGAACTGCCCATCTCTGCTGTAATGGACGGAGAGGTGCAGACCTTCCCGGATGCCGCTGCCTTGGATGAAGCCTTGAACGCTGCGCCTGCCGGGAACTTCCGCATCACAGACGACCATTTGGGCGAGGGCGGTGCAAAGCAGAAATATGCCCGGAACATCGAAGCCATCCGAACTCTGTTTCGTTTGGAGGAGGAGCACCGGGGTGCCACCGCCGAGGAACAGCAGGTGCTTTCACAGTATGTGGGCTGGGGCGGTCTGGCAGACGCTTTTGACCCCGGCAAAGATAGTTGGGCAAAAGAGTACACCGAACTGAAAGGGCTGCTTTCCGAGGATGAGTATGCTGCTGCCCGTTCCAGCACCCTGAACGCCCACTATACCAGCCCTACCGTCATCCGTAGTATTTACGATGCGGTGGAGCGCATGGGTTTCCGCAGCGGTAACATTCTGGAACCTAGTATGGGCGTGGGCAACTTCTTCGGTATGCTGCCGGACACCATGCAGGACAGCCGTCTGTACGGCGTAGAGCTGGATTCCATCACCGGGCGCATCGCCAAAAAGCTGTACCCACAGGCAGACATTACCGTTGCCGGCTTTGAAACCACCGACCGCCGTGATTTCTACGATCTGGCGGTGGGCAACGTGCCCTTCGGCAACTACAAGGCCAACGACAAGGCGTACAACAAGTTGGGATTCAGCATCCACAACTACTTTTTTGCCAAGGCCATCGACCAAGTGCGTCCGGGCGGCGTGGTGGCGTTCGTCACCAGCCGCTACACCATGGACAGCAAGGACAGCACCGCCCGCAAGCACATGGCAGAACGTGCCGATTTGCTGGGTGCTATCCGTCTGCCGAATAATGCGTTCCGTGCTAACGCTGGCACGGATGTTGTCAGCGATATTATCTTTTTGCAGAAGCGTGACCGCCCCATCGACCATGAGCCGGACTGGGTGCAGTTGGGCAAAACCGAGGATGGCTTTGCCATCAACCAGTATTTCGTAGACCACCCGGAGATGGTTCTGGGCGTACTCTCCACCGAAAGCACCCAGTATGGACGAGAGGAATTGACCGTTGCTCCCATCGAGGGTGCAAATCTTGCAGACCAGCTTGCAGAAGCGGTGCAGCATATTGAGGGGCAATACACCGAAGTTGAGGTAGAAACACCAGATATTGCGGATGCCGAAAACGAGAAGCATATTCTCCCGGCTGACCCGGATGTGAAAAACTTCTCCTACACGGTAGTGGACGGTGAGGTGTTCTACCGGGAAAAGTCCGTGATGACGCAGGTGGAACTTTCCGACACCGCCAAGGGGCGTGTCACCGGCATGGTGGAACTGCGGCAGATCGTCAATGACCTGATTGACCAGCAGTTGAACGACTACCCGGACGAGGACATCAAGGCAACACAGGAGCGTTTGAACGCCGCCTACGATGCCTTTACCGCCAAATATGGCTTGCTGAACGACCGCAGAAACGGGCGGTTGTTTGAACAGGATTCCTCGTATTATCTGCTGTGTTCGCTGGAAAATCTGGACGAGCAGGGGCAGCTCAAATCCAAGGCGGCGATGTTCACCAAGCGCACCATTCGCCCGGAGCGCACCGTCACCAGCGTGGACACCCCCAGCGAAGCGTTGGCGGTATCTATTGGTGAGCATGGCAAAGTGGACTTGCCCTATATGGCAGAACTGCTGGGCACTCCCGGTGAGTACGGGCGCATCACCACCGAACTTTCCGGTGTGATCTTCAAAGACCCTGCCGCCGACCCCACCAACCCGGAAGCAGGCTGGCAGATGGCAGACGAGTACCTGTCCGGCGATGTCCGGGCAAAGCTGCGGATGGCGCAGTTTGCTGCCGAAACGAACCCGGAATTTGCTGTCAATGTCACCGCATTGGAAAAGGCGCAGCCCAGAGAACTGGAAGCCTCTGAAATTGATGTGCGCTTGGGTGCAACGTGGCTCGACCCAGATATTATCCAGAAGTTTATGACCGAAACCTTCCAGATCCCCTACTATCTGCGCCGGGCGGTGAATGTGCGCTACTCGCCCTACACTGCCGAGTGGCGTGTGGAGGGCAAGACTGCCACCGGGCGGGGCGATATTATCTCCTCCGAGACCTACGGCACATCCCGTGCCAACGCCTATAAGATTCTGGAGGAGACTCTGAACCTGAAAGATGTCCGCATCTACGACACCATTGAGGATGCCGAGGGCAAGCCAAAACGTGTGTTGAACAAGCGGGAGACCATGCTGGCTCAGCAGAAACAGCAGGTCATCAAGGACGCTTTCGCCAACTGGGTCTGGCAGGACCCTCAGCGGCGCATTGCGCTGGTAAAACAGTACAATGAGTTGTTCAACAGCACCAGACCCCGTGAGTATGACGGTTCCCACATTCACTTTGTTGGCATGAACCCGGAAATCACCCTCCGGGAGCACCAGCGCAACGCCATTGCTCATGTACTTTATGGCGGTAATACGCTGCTTGCACACGAAGTCGGCGCAGGCAAAACCTACGAAATGGCAGCGTCTGCTATGGAAGCAAAACGCCTTGGTTTGTGCCAGAAATCGTTGTTCGTAGTGCCCAATCACCTGACGGAGCAATGGGCTTCGGAGTTTCTGAACCTCTACCCCAACGCCAAACTTTTGGTGGCACGGCGCAAGGACTTTGAAACTGCCAACCGCAAAAAATTCTGTGCCCGCATCGCCACCGGCGACTACGATGCCGTCATCATCGGGCATAGCCAGTTTGAGCGCATCCCGCTGTCCTTTGAGCGGCAGGAGCGTATCATTCAGGAGCAAATTTATGAAACGCTTGCCGCCATCAATGAGCTGAAAGTCCACGCAGGTGAGAATTTCTCCATCAAGCAGATGGAAAAGACCCGGAAAACGCTGGAAACCAAGCTGGAAAAACTGCGCTCCGATGAGCGCAAGGATGATGTGATCACCTTTGAACAACTGGGCGTTGACAGGCTTTTTGTGGACGAAAGCCATTTCTACAAGAACCGTGCGAAACGTTGTGCATAAGCCCTTGTTGACAGCAAGGACGAAAAGCACCATGTGATTGCACTTAGCAATAAGAAAATATCACAGAGAACTTTAATCTCGAAATCAGAGGTGAAATTCCTCTGCCGTACAGAACCAATGTCGAGGAACAGAATTCCTGAGAATAGGTCAAAATTCAAGACAGTACGAGAGCTAATACTCCACTGTGCGTTGCCACCTGTAAGTGTGCATTGTACAGAGCGTGGTGAAGGCGTAACCTGAAAACCTAAACCTCTGCAAAGAGGCATGGATAATAATGGTGCGGGCTTCCGAAACCTATGGCTATCCGTTAGTGAAAGCTATGCAGCATCGTAAGAGCGAACGGCATCCGAAAGGGTGACCCTTGGAAAAAGTGTGTGTGGCTGGTTTTTCTGCACACGCCCTGTGGGATGAAATTCCCATCAGGAATCATGCAGAAACTGTGGTTCAAAGCATGGTTAGATTTTCCCGGTGTAAGGTAGCGGCCTAAGGGTTTCAGAACAGGGATAGAGATTAAGGAACGTTTGAGAGCCTGTTGTTGGAGCGTTACAGCGCAGTGAAAGCAACAGGAAGTCAGCCGTATCATAGTAGTCTGGGCTGGGTAATGCCAGTCAAACGGAATTGAAATATTCCATGGCGAAGGATACGAGTCAAATCGATTTGTAAATTTCACAAAACGAAAATCCTATAACTCCCTGAAAGATGGGTGACGAACTGCGAGGTGAAAACCTTGTGCATTTGAACGTCAGATTTTCAACGGAAACGGAACTTAAAAAGATTCAGGACTTTCTCTATGAGAAGTCCGGTCAAGGAGTATCGTTCACCGGTCTGGTGGAAGCGATGGTAAATGAAGTGACCATTGTAACCGCCGTCCACAATATCAAGTCCAACAAAGGCAGCAAAACTGCTGGCGTGGATAAGATAAAAATGGACAAATACCTTCAAATGCCAAAAGATGAGCTTATTTTATTGATTCAATCGTGTTTTCGCAACTACCGACCCAAGCCAGCCCGCCGTGAATATATCGAAAAGAGTAACGGAAAGAAAAGACCGCTGGGCATCCCTACTGTGTTGGACAGGATCATACAGGAGTGCGTGTGTATCATTATCGAGCCGATCTGTGAAGCGAGATTTTATCCGCAAAGCTACGGCTTTCGCCCCTATCGGGCACAGAAACATGCAATCCGGGGTATCATCAATGTCATAAATGCAGGATGTAAATCGCCTGACCAACCCGTGTGGGCAATTGAGGGCGACATCAAGGGATGCTTCGACAATATCAATCACCGCCTGCTGCTTCAAAAGCTCTGGAGAATCGGTATCCATGACAAGCGTGTGCTGAAAATCATCAGTCAGATGCTGAAAGCTGGATATATGGAAAATGACCTATTTCATGTAACAGAGCTTGGTACGCCGCAGGGCGGAATCCTTTCACCGCTTTTATCCAATGTCTATCTGAATGATTTTGATTGGTATGTTGGTCGTATGTATATGGAACCGCACAGACAGTGCAAGCACAAAGGCAACGATACGAGGCGACTAAAATGGGCTGGCATAACACCAAAGTACAATTATCGCTACGCCGATGATTGGGTGATTCTGACGTCAACGGAGAAGGAAGCACTCCGCTTGAAACGTGTTTTGACAAAATATTTTCGGAACAGAATGAAACTTGAACTGTCGCAGGAAAAGACCTATGTAACAGACCTGCGGACAAACGGTATACACTTTCTTGGCTTTGTGGTAAAGGCCGAACGAAAACGGAAAACTCCTGACCCGGCAACATGGACAAACCATTTGGTTGGAAAGCCGCTGCCGGATATGGAACGGTTAGGAAAGAAGATTAAGAAACTGCTCGAAGAAGTGCACCGCATTGAACTTTGTCAAAAAGCTAATGTGCAGGCTGCGCAAATTCAGTACGTCAACTCTATCATTATGGGTATGGCACAGTACTTGCAGACATCTATCTGTGCTCATGCCTACCATGCGATAGACCGCAGAGTAAACAACGCTGCACTGGCCGTATGGAAAAAGCTGTACCCAAAACGATACAACTCCATGCAGGTGCCGCTGAAGGTGCTTTGCAATCTTCCTGACCGACACAAGGGCTACGACAGTAAGACATTTGCTGTATGGGTCGAAGGAAAATGGTTTGGTATAACTTATGCGTTCATCACGCATAGTCACTATGAACCCAAGCCATTTGACCAGAAAATGACGCCGTATACGGTGGAAGGGCGCAGACGGTATGTGAGCTATCGTGCTAAGCACAAGCCACTGCCATGTGACCGTCCATCTGTTAACTCCCCAAGCGATATTGCGATATCAGCGTACGCAAAGGGAAGGATGAATTTTGAGTATTATATGAACCGGGAATATGCTTACAGCAGGGACAAAGGAAAATGTAAATGCTGTGGAAATGCCTTCTCACCCATGCTTCAAAAGAATTGTCACCACGTTAAAAATAAGCTTCCGCTTGATAGAATCAATAAAGTACCGAATCTGGTTTGGCTGTGTGAACCATGCCACCGCATGGTTCATAACAGTCCAATACCGCCTGAGCTTAATGCAAAGACGGCAGGCAAAATCATGAAATACCGCGAAAAACTTAAAATGTGAAATTTACAGCCACTTTATGTCCGTGAGGACACAAAGTGTTGAAATCTGAAGGAAGAAAGTAAATCGATTTGATGGTACGCCGGGTGCGCTGAAAGGTGCACGCCCGGCGTGAGGTGGGGGAAAACTTGGAGATTACTTCAAAAAGTTACCTATCACAACAAAGCAGACTACTCTGCGGACTGCTTCGCAGCCGCAGAGGTGCTGCACATTCTTTTTAACCACAAAAATGCGCAATGTCGCTGGTTTGTCCACATCGGAAGCCCAGAAATCGAGCGATATGTTCGGCAAGTGCCGCTATCTGGACGAGATCACAGGCGGGCGCGGCGTGGTATTTGCAACGGGAACTCCCGTGAGCAACTCCATGTCGGAACTGTATACGGTCATGCGCTATCTGCAATACGGCACACTCCAGCAGAAAGGGTTGACGCATTTCGACTGCTGGGCATCGACCTTTGGCGAAACCACCACCGCCATCGAACTCGCCCCGGAGGGTATGGGCTATCGGGCGAGAACGCGTTTTGCAAAGTTTTTCAATCTCCCGGAACTGATGTCGATGTTCAAAGAAGTTGCTGACATCAAGACCTCCGACCAACTTCATCTGCCTGTGCCGGATGCAAAGTTTGAAACTGTGGTGGCGAAACCGTCCGAGATTCAGAAAGAAATGGTGCAGGAACTGAGCAAACGTGCTGCAAAAATCCACTCCGGCGCAGTGGATGCGTCCGAGGACAATATGCTGTGCGTCACCAACGATGGCCGAAAGATCGGTCTGGATGTCCGCCTGATGAACCCCATTCTGCCGGATGACCCCAACAGCAAACTGAACACTTGTGTTCGGAATGTGCTACAAATCTGGGAAGATGGCAAGGAGCAAAAGTTGACACAGCTTTTGTTCTGCGACCTTTCGACACCGAAAAATGATGGCAACTTCAATGTCTATGAGGACATTCGCAAAAAGCTGATCGCTGCCGGTGTGCCGGAAAACGAGATTGAGTTTATCCACAACGCCGACACCGAAGCGAAAAAGGCAGCATTGTTCTCCAAAGTACGCTCCGGCGATGTGCGCGTCCTGCTGGGCAGCACGGCAAAAATGGGCGCAGGAACCAATGTGCAGCAGCGTCTTGTGGCAGTGCATCATCTGGATGTCGGCTGGAAACCCAGTGATATGACCCAGCGCAATGGTCGCATTATCCGTCAGGGCAATATGAATAAGGAAGTCAAGGTGTTCAATTACGTCACAGAGGGGACATTTGACAGCTACTTGTTTCAGACTCTTGAGAATAAACAGCGATTCATCAGCCAAATCATGACCTCAAAATCCCCAGTTCGCTCCTGCGATGATGTGGATGAACAGGCATTGTCCTATGCGGAAATTAAGGCATTGTGCGCAGGAAATCCGTTGATTAAAGAGAAGATGGATCTCGATGTGCAGGTCGCAAAGCTGAAAGTTCTGAAAGCCGATCATCAGAGCCAGAAGTTCCGTTTGGAGGATAAGCTGCTCACAAAATTCCCAGCTGACATTCAGGAAACGAACGCCTATCTTGCCGGAGTGAAATTGGATGCAGAACTTGCTACCGCCCATCCGCAGGAGAAAGAGGGCTTCTGCGGCATTACCATCAAGGGTGTGACCTACGATGAGAAAAAGACCGCTGGCGAACGGCTTCTCCTCGCTTGCTCCGAACTGCCTAACAGTGAGGAAAAAGTGATCGGCAGCTATCGCGGTTTTGAACTGTCCTTGCGTTTCGACACCTATCACAGCGAATATCAGGCTCTTTTGAAAGGTCAGCGGAAATATCCGGTAGCACTGGGCAAAGACCCACTTGGCTGCATCATCCGTCTGGACAATTCTTTGAACAATTTCCCAGAACGCATTAGTTCCGTCGAAAACGAACTGGCCACGCTTAAACAGCAGCAGGCGGCGGCACAGATTGAAGTGGAAAAGCCGTTCCCGCAGGAAGAAGAGCTGGCTGAAAAGTCAGCTCGCCTTGCGGAGCTGAACGCACAGTTGGATATGGATGAAAAAAGCCACGAGCCGGAACAGGATGAGGAACCTCGCCGTTCCTCGGTGCTGGCGGCTCTGGAAGAAAAGTCTGATAAGGTAGAGCCCATCAAGCCGTTCAAAAGCTATCTGGACAAGGATGGTGATGCTCGATGAATGGCCTCCGCGACCAGCAGTTGCATTTCCGTGTCAGCAAGCAGGAACTGGAACGGATCTGGAGCAAGATGGAATCCAGCGGTATTTTGAGCATTGGCTCTTATCTGCGAAAAATGGCTCTGGACGGTTACTGCCTGCGTTTGGATTTGCCAGAGTTGCGGCGCATGGCCTATCTCCTGCAAATGTGCAGCAACAATCTCAACCAGTATACCAAAGCTGCCAACGAAAACGGTCAGGTCTATGCCGCCGATCTGGAGGACTTGCGCACCCGGCTGGATGAGCTGATTGTTATTGGCAGAGAGATTCTTTCCCGGCTGGCTGACCTCTGATTTTCACCCCACGGCTTTAGCTGTGGGGCTACATATTATATAAGGATAAAACTGTGGGAGGTGGTGGGCATGGCCGCAACACGCTTGATTGCGCTGCACAAAAATAAGGGAAAATCCGTGGCGACCTGTTTGAAAAGCCGCACAGACTATGCACAAAACCCGGAGAAAACCAAACAGGGTGAACTTGTCAGCAGCTACGAGTGCAGCCCTCTGACGGTGGACGAAGAATTTATGCTGTCCAAGCGGCAGTATGAACTTGCCACTGGACGTAGGCAGAAAAGTGATGTGATCGCCTATCAAATTCGGCAGTCGTTCAAGCCCGGTGAGATCACCGCCGAAGAAGCCAACAAGGTGGGCTATGAACTTGCCATGCGGTTTACCAAGGGCAAGTATGCGTTTATTATTGCCACCCACACAGACCGGGAACACATTCATAATCACATTATCTACAACTCCACTGCGCTGGACAGCACCCGGAAGTTCCGGGACTTTTTATTGTCCGGGCTGGCCGTGCAGCGGTTGAGCGATTTGATCTGTCTGGAACATCAGCTGTCTGTTATTGAAATCAAGCCGTACCGAGAACGGCAGAAGCGCACTCTTTATCCTCCCAGAGAAAGCAATCGTGATAAGCTGTGTGCCGTAATCGACAACATCTTGCTGAGCGAGAAACCTGCAAGTTTCGAGGGCTTTCTTCAAAAGCTGGAACAGCGGGGCTACGAAATCAAACGGGGAAAGTACACTTCGGTCAAAGGAACACGGCAGAAGCGCTTTATCCGTTTTCGGACACTGGGAGCAGGATACAGTGAAGATGAAATCAAGGCGGTCATTGCAGGAGATGCCGAACACTGCCCACATCAGAAGCAGCCACCGAAAGAGCAACCGTTCCACCTGTTGGTGGACATTCAGGCAAAGCTCTCCGAGGGCAAAAGCGAAGGCTATGCACGGTGGGCGAAACGCTACAATTTGAAAGAGATGTCCAAGACCCTGATTTTTTTGCAGGAAAATAAAATCGGCAGCATCGAAGAAATGCAGGAGCATGTGGATGCCGCTACTGCCCGTTATCATGAACTGGGCGATTCCATTAAAACGTCTGAGAAGCGGTTGGCAGAAATTACGGTGCTGAAAGCGCACATCATCAACTACGCCAAAACTCGACCAGTCTACGATGCCTACCGAAAGTCAGGGTACAGTAAAAAATTTTTGGAAGCCCACCGGGAGCAGATTACACTGCACAAGGCTGCAAAAGCCGCTTTTGACGAAACGAGTTTGAAAAAGTTGCCAAAGGTAAAAGAACTGGATGCCGAATACGCTGCACTGCTTTCGCAGAAGAAAGCAGCATATCCAGCCTACCGTAAGGCACGGGATGAAATGCAGGAATTGAAAAAAGCACAGAAGAATGTCGAGATGTTCTTCGCAGAAGAAAAGGTCTCCAAGGAAAAAGCGCAGACCCGCTAAACAGAAAACGCCGAGGATCCTTCCCATTTTGGGGAGAGTCCTCGGCGTTCTTTTTCGTTATAGAAGCATTTGGCACAAATGCGCAGCCTGCATCCAGCGGATGCAGTACACAAAGGGTTTGGGACTATCCCAACAAGCATTTTGCAGAGCAAAAATGGCGTTTGTATATACGGACGCCCTGCTTGCTAGCTAGTGCATTGCTTGAACTGAACGCTCGTTATTAAAATTGCTGGATGCTCAACCTGAAGTGAACCCCAAAAGTTAGACAAAAATAAGATCAAGCGACTCGAACGGTCTGGATCCTGTACTGCACAGGGCTCAGGCCGTTTAGTTTTAATTTGATTCGGCGGTTGTTGTAGTAGTCGATATACTCAACAATGGCCTTTTCGAGCTGGTCGATGGAACTGAATTTTTCCAAATAGAACAACTCTGTCTTAG
>ERZ859894.585-NODE-585-length-15091-cov-5.894254_pt1 | contig 15091 bp, 19 predicted proteins | sample MGYA00510117_ERZ859894 | MGnify/ENA primary metagenome ERZ859894 (study PRJEB30046, sample SAMN00715164) | human gut metagenome | study: EMG produced TPA metagenomics assembly of the A metagenome-wide association study of gut microbiota in type 2... | reverse complement strand
AAGGGCATGAAGTTCTGATAGCCACGCATATAGACAAGGGGCATATACACACGCATTTTATTGTTAATTCCGTAAATTATGAGGACGGTCATAAGCTCCAATGGAGTAAGCACGACCTTAAAGACCTAAAGGAACGGTGCAACGAGCAGAGCCGGGAACAGGGCTTGCATGTGCCGGAGAAAGGAAAGACCTTTGCTGGAGAAGTCCGGGAAGAAACGGTGGCATGGAGCAAAGACACCTACCGGCTTTTGAAACAGGCAGAGCAGGGAAAGGTCAAAAGCTATGTGCAGGATATTGCCCTTGCGGTGCTGGATTGTAAGGAAACAGCGACCAGCCGGGAAACCTTTGTCCGGCTGATGAATGAAAGAGGGTACGGAGTGGACTGGCAGGACAGCCACAAGTACATCACATATACTGATTTAGCCAGGGAACAGGCAGGAGAAAAGGCTTGTAAAATCAGGGATAACAAGCTGGAAAAATACTACAATATGGATTTTGGAAAGGAGAGTATGGAGCATGAGTTTGAGAGAAATGCACGAACAGCAGAAGCAGAGCAGTCCAAGAGAGCAGCTTCAAGAGTTAAACCGACAGAGCCGGACAGAGCTGGAGAACAGCCTGCTGAAGGAAGCCTTAGCTTTGTCGAGCGAGAGCTGCGAGGAATTGATGAAGCAGTCAAATCAAGGACAAGCAAGGGCAGAGCAGAACAGGCAGAGAGACGCCGAGCTGAGCAGGCAGCTCATCAGCGAGCTGAAGAAGCAAGTCGAGCAGTTAGAGAACAGCAACGAACTGCTTCAGAACGCCATATCAGCCGAAATTGGGAGCCTGAGAGATGAGGTCAGAGAAAGTACCGTCCAAGAGGTGAAAAAGGCGTTACAGGCGAATATAGAGGCTGTACAGAGGGCAACAAAAGCTCTTGAGAAGCAGTCTGATACACTTACGAGCGTGATGAAGCAGAAAGTCCGAGAACTGGAGGAAAGCAAAAATAGCTTTTTCAGATATGAGGGCTTGAAACTGTACCTGTTTTGGGGCGGTATGGTCTGCAATATTTTAGTGTTTCTTCTGTTGCTATGTAGTATGTTTGGCAAATAAAACTCAGGAAACTTAATGTTTCCTGAGTTTGCAATTACAAATTATCACTTATTTTTTAATAGCTATCTCTTACATGATATACTATTAAGGGGACTGTTACTGTACTTAAATCTCTGGAAGCAGAACCAGTATGGCTAAAACAGGTAGTAGTTTGTGTACTGCTAATGAAAGATGTACAAATTAAGGTATGATATGCTAATCCATTGTTATTTAACAGAGAAACAACATCACCAGGCCAAGTGTAGTTGTATGTATCTGTTCCACCTCTGCTAAATTGTTTATAGGCAGTAGAGTATTCTTGCCAATAATTACGAAACATATTAGCACCTCTCCATGCACCAGAAACTTTGTTGGTATCAGTGGCAGTTCCACTTGAAAACCAACTTAAAGCATCATTTGGATTAGTGCCACGCATTGGTTTTCCGCCAGCATAAAGACATTGTGATGCAAAATTGGCACAATCACCGCCATAAGGAGTCCAATCTGGATAATTAGGATTATAATTTTTTACATATAATCGGGCATAATTGACAGCAGCATCGTAATCATAACCATTTGCCAGCAAAGATTGACCTGTATATACTTTTTCAGTTGGATTTTTTTTACTTTCTTTTAAAGATGTATAGTCGTAAATATAGGCATTTACATATTCCATATTTACATCATCAAGGAGTTTGATTTCGTCAAGATGTTCATTCAAAAAGTCTAAATTATATTCCCAGCTTTCATAAGTAGCTGTTCCGCCCAATTGGTTTATTAAGTCAACAATATAATTTTCCTTTTCTATCATTGCTATATATAAAGGATCTTCTTCTTGGATGTATGGTTCTATAGGAGTATCAGAAAAGGTAATTGATTTAGAATCACCATATTTTTCTTCGTATAATTTTTCGGTTAGCTGTTCCTTTTCTTCTGCTGATATGTTGGGATAAACTTCGGATACAAAATTAGATACCGCAGTTTTATTATCATTATTATCTACAGCAGCATAAGCATTCATTGCAAAAAGTAAAGAACATAGCATAGTGATAATACCCAATTTTTTCATTCGATTTCTCCTTTCAAAAGTAAAAAAGTTTCTGTTCAATTTTCAAACCCATTGGCATCACCTCTTTATTGTTAGCTATGAATGACCTCTTTTAATTAGTTTTATTATAACAAAAATGAGAAAAAATTACAATATTTAGAGAGAGGTCAATGGGACAGGGCGTGAGGTGTAAAAGACTATGGAGAAAGAAAACAAAAAAGATTTGAAGAGCTGCGCGGGAGTTTGACACTTCTTTTTAACATCCCATTACAGAAATCCTTTATTTAAGCCAATCAGGGCTTATTTTTTTGTCAAATTTTTTAAAATTATTAGTGCGCTTTTGTGCGCTTTGTGGTATAATAAGATTATATCGCAAAAGGAGTTGGTTCCCATTTATATTTCACTTACTGGTAATTCAGATAACAAAGATGTCTATATCAAACGTTCCTACCGAAAAAGCAACGGAAAAACCGCGACCAAAATCCACAGAAAACTCGGAAAACTCAACGATCTCTTACAACAGTTTTCCGGAGATTATGATGCCATGATGGCCTGGGCAAGGTCAGAGGCAGAAAAAGACACCATGGAATACAACGCTAAAACAGGCAATGTTTCTGTTTCTCTATCCAAAAGTGCTTATATTCCCAGAAATGAAGAACGCTGCTTTCCGGTTGGATATTTGTTTCTTCAAAAACTGTGTACGGAATTAAAAATCGATTCCATTTGCCGCAAGATTTCCAAACGTCATAAATACACGTATGATTTTAGCGCAATTCTTACGGACCAGATTTTTTCAAGAATTCTGTCACCTTCCAGCAAGCTGGGCAGTTACTCTTATTGTCAGACACTGCTTGAACCGCCCAAGTATGAACTGCAGAACCTCTACCGCGCACTTTCCGTTATGGCTGAAGAATCCGACTTTATCCAGGAGGAGTTATACTTCAATTCAAACTTTGTTCATCCGAGAAACAAGAAGGTTCTTTACTACGACTGTACGAATTATTACTTTGAAATCGAGCAGGATGATGATTTCAGAAAGTATGGAAAAAGCAAAGAAAGCAGGCCAAATCCCATCGTCACAATGGGATTGTTTATGGATGCAGATGGTATCCCGCTTGCTTTTGATGTGTTCCCGGGAAACCAGAATGAACAGACCACCTTAAAACCTTTAGAAACAAAAATCATACGTGACTTTGCATGCAGCGAGTTTATCTTCTGCTCAGATGCCGGGCTTGGCAGTAAGGCAAACCGGAGATTTAACAGCTTCGGAAACCGTTCTTATGTCATCTCACAATCTCTGAAGAAGATGCGCAGGGAAGACCGGCAGATTGCCTTAAATCCAAAACAGTTTCGCAGGCTTGGTTCCAATAAGTTTATCGACATATCCACTCTGGATGAATCCGACCCGGATATTTACGAAACCATCTTTTACAAGGAAGTGCCTGTTGTAAATGGAGACATGGATGAAATCGTTATCGTAACGTATTCTCCAAAATACAAGGCATACCAAAAAAGAATCCGCGGACAACAGATAGCACGCGCTGTAAAAATGATAGAACAGCCGGGCAGAAAAAGACGTGGCAAAAACCAGAATGACCCGGCCCGTTTTATAAAATCCACTGCTATAACAGAAGATGGCGAAGTTGCAGGCAGGAATATATATGACCTGGATTCAGACCGTATCTCTGAAGAAGAAATGTATGACGGATTTTATGCGGTCATAACAAACCTTGAAGGAGATGTTGGGGAAATCTTAAAAATCAACAGGCAGCGTTGGGAGATTGAAGAAAACTTCCGAATCATGAAAACGGATTTTGAAGCACGTCCTGTCTATGTCAGGAGGGATGAGCGCATTAAAGCACATTTCCTGATCTGTTACATCAGCCTGCTTGTATACCGGTTACTCGAAAAAAAGCTCGGAAACGCCTATACCTGCAACGAGATTCTGGGGACTCTTCGTTCCATGCAAGTAACCCTTCTGTCAAAGGAAAGCGGCTATATTCCTTCCTACAAAAGAACCGATATGACAGATGATTTACACAAGGTATTTGGCTTTCATACGGATTATGAATTTATCTCAAAATCAACTATGCGAAGCATAATAAAAAGTACCAAAACAGAAGAAACAAAAAAATAGCACAAATCGTTTCTAAAAGGAGAATGGCTACAGCCCGCATAATTACTGGGCTTGTAGCCATTTTTTACTTTCACAAGTGTTAAACTCAGGATTATAACAAAAATGAGAAAAAATTACAATATTTAGAGAGAGGTCAATGGGACAGGGCGTGAGGTGTAAAAGACTATGGAGAAAGAAAACAAAAAAGATTTGAAGAGCTGCGCTGTGTTTACAGGAAAGGTTGGTATTGTCACGTTGCCGGAGACCGTATAAAGAGAGAGAGGCATTGTTTTGAATACAAAAAAAAGAGAGATTGTGAAGGAAAAATAGCAGTGCTATAATGGCAAGAAAAGGGAGTGAAAAATAGCCCTTTTTTAAGAGGTCAAAAAGGTGCAATAAACTCATTGATAATATAAGCCCCCTATAGGTGTTTTAGAGGGGAGAAGAAAGGTGGTGGACTTATGGCAAAAAAACCGACTGAAAAGCAGTTGTATAAGCTCAAAAATGAATGGCTGGGGCAGTTCTTTGAGGAAGTGAAGCCGAAAGAGTTTTATCGGGCTGTATTCCCGGAGGGAAGTTTTGAGAGAGCTGGACATTTTGAGGACGGAAAAGCAAATGGTATTATAACTATAGTCGAAAATGATAAGGCTAAGAATCGGATGGTATTTGATGATTTGTCAGTCATTGATGAGGTCAAGGGTGCAGAGTTTGCCGTCATGTCCCCTGTGGCGTATTCCGGTAGAAACAGGACGGCAGCCAATGCAAGGTGGCTGTATGGTATAGCGATAGACCTTGACGGGGTGGAGATGCCGCAGCTCCGTGATGTGTTCCATCAAATGAAACATGATATTATCCCGAAATGCACTTACTGTATCAACAGCGGTCACGGGCTTCACTTGTATTATCTGCTGGAAAATCCGGTTCCCCTGTATAAGCATTTGCAGGATAAGCTTCGGGAGTTCAAGTATGAGCTGATTGCGAAAGTTTGGAACCGTTATACAAGCACTTTCACAGAACGGGAACAGGTTCAGTATCAAGGAATTTTTCAGGGTTTTCGTATGGTTGGAACGCAGTCAAAGTTGGGTAAGAGATATCCCGTAAAGGCTTTTGAAACGGGCGAGAGAGTGACGATTGAGTATTTGAACGGTTATCTCATGGATAAGAGCAAGGCGGTCACAGATTTTCACTATAAGAGCAATTTAAGCCTTGCTGAAGCCAGAGAGAAGTACCCGGAATGGTATGAAAGACGAATCGTGCAGGGGGAGCGCCGTGAGCGCTGGCATGTCAAAAGGGATTTATATGATTGGTGGCTGCGGAAAATAAAAGAGGGGGCTTCCGTAGGGCATAGATATAGCTGCCTTTGTGTTTTGGCTTCCTATGCGGTTAAGTGTGATATTCCGGAAGATGAACTTTTTACAGACGCTTTTTCCTTATTACAGTTCCTTGATGATATGTCAGATGATGATCATAACCGTTTTACCAAGCGTGATATACTGGACGCTATGCAGTTTTATCAAGAAAATTATGTCACATACAGTCGCAGGGAAGCGGAAAGAGTGTCAGCTATTCCTATGCCAGTAAATAATCGGAATGGTAGAAAACAGGCGGTTCACATCAAGTACATGAACAATCAGCGAGCTTTCAAGGTTGAGTTGGGAGAATGTACGAATGGTGGTAGACCAAAAGGCAGCGGAGAAAAGTCGAAGATTGTCGAAGAATGGCAGCGTCAGCACCCAGACGGAAAGAAAGCGGACTGCATACGGGAAACAGGGCTTGCAAAGCATACAGTTTACAAATGGTGGAAGTAGGGCATACTTGAAATGCCGAAAGGCATATGCTATGCTGCCGACGCAAGAGACGCGGATATCCTCGTTTCCTGGTGAGCGGCAGAGAAAGGATGTGGAACAACAATGAAAACCGGACTTACCATTCAGCAGATGGCGCAGGAGCTTCTGCGTCAGAGCAAGGCCAAGCAGGACTATCTGGTGAATACCGGAAGCCTGTCCCTCTCGGTCACCTCAGACGCGCCGCAGCTCCGTGTCACGGAGAATGGGCTGGATAAGATCGCGCCCCTGGATATTCGCCAGACGGCGCACCGCCAGCTTGGAACCTATCTCGGCATTCCGCAGAAGTATTATGAGCTGATGCGCACGGATGCGCCGGAGCTTTTGGCCTATAACGCCAACTACTGGTTCTCCCAGAAGAACGAGCTTCGGACGCTCCGCACGATGGATGGCTGCGCCCGCGCGTTTCTCAGCAACCGCTACCGCCGCATTGACAATCTGGACATTGCCAGTGTAACGCTGCCCGTCATTGGGGAGCTGCCGGAGGCACGGTTCGTCAGCACGCAGATCACCGACGATTTCATGTATATCAAGGTGGTCAATCCCCGCTTGCAGGCGGATGTTGTCCCGGGCGATGTGGTACAGGCCGGCGTCATCATCTCCAACAGTGAGACAGGACTGGGCTCCGTTACCATCCAGCCGTTGATCTACCGTCTGGTATGCTCCAACGGCATGGTGATCAATGACGCCAAGACACGCCGTAACCATGTAGGCCGTGCCGCGACCAGTGATGAGGACTTTTCTATTTACTCCAATGAGACGCTTCTGGCAGACGACCACGCCTTTGTGCTGAAGATCAAAGACACCGTCCGCGCTGCCATCTCTGAGGCAAGATTCGCCCAGGCGGTGAGCCGAATGCGGGAGAGTACGGAGGCCATGCTGGATACCAAGCAGCTCCCTGCCATTGTCAAGCTGGCTTCTTCCAGCTTCGGCATTACGGAGGACGAGAGCAACGGCGTTCTGGAGCATCTGATCACCGGCGGCGATTTCTCCCTCTATGGGCTCGCCAATGCCGTGACCCGCTTCAGTCAGGATGTTGAGAGCTATGACCGGGCAACGAAGCTGGAAGAGATTGGGTACAGCGTTATGACGATGTCGCCCGCCCTCTTCCGGCAGATGAACCGAACGGAACTGCTGGCCGCCTGAGCGGTCGGAACATTTTTAAGGAGGATATGATTATGTACGAACAGACCAACACCATGATGGAGACCAAGACCTCTTTCCAGATCCCGCAGCTTCTTGACGGAGACAACTTCACCAGTGAAGACCTTGCGGACGATATGGAGGGCCTGCGCCTGAGCTTCACCCGCATCAAGATCCCCGGCGGCGGTCATCTGCAGTTTGAGATCCCGTCCGGAAACCCGGATGTGCCGGACTATGCGCCTTATCTGGAGGGTGTCATTCTCTACAGCCACAACTCCAACGCCTACTGGCCGGAGGGCAGCGAGTACGATGATGACCAGCCGCCCCTGTGCCAGTCCTTCGATGGAAAGGTCGGCTACGGTGAGCCCGGCGGCACCTGTGCGGACTGCGTTCTCAACCAGTTTGGCAGCGACGGGAACAACAAGGGGAAGGCATGCAAGAACATGAGAATGCTCTACCTGCTGCGCAGCGGTGAGTATATGCCCATCCAGATCGCGCTGCCGCCTACCAGTCTGATGCCCTATACCCGCTTCGTCAATGAAGCGTTCCTCTCCCGCCGCCGCAAGGTTTGTACCGGCGTGGTGCGGATCGGGCTGAAGAAGGCCGTCAGCGGCAGCCACGAATACTGCGTCGCCACCTTTACCAAGATCGCCGATTTCGCCGGGGAGGACCTGGCGCATATCCGCGCTTACGCGGATGGCTTCGTGGCGCAGATCAAGGACATCAACGCGCAGAGAGCGCAGGCGGGCGCCGCAGCCTCCAGCATCATCGGAGACGGCGATGCCTCGCATCTGGAGTTGCCTGACAACGGCGCGCACTTTGCGTTAGGGGCGGTCATTGATGGAGAACGGGAAGAACTTCCCGCCTGATACGATCCACCGCATTGAGGAAGAAAAACGGGAAACAGGGCCTCCGCCGGAGGCCCCTGTTCCCGTCCCTCTGACCGAAGCGCAGCGCCGCTTTGCCGCTCAGTACCACGCCTTGATCTATGGATTTCTTCTGGAAAAGAAGCTGGAGATCCGGGAGTATTATGATATTGCGGCAATCGGCTATCTTCACGCTGTCCAACGCTATTTTACCGAAAAGAGTCTGCACAGATACCGTTTCTCTACGATTGCGTGGCACTCCATGAACAGCAGCCTGAATACCTTCCGGCGTCAGGAGCAGCGGCGGCAAAGCCATGAGTTTTCCTATCAGGCTGCACATCCGCCGCCTGACGACGCCTTTGATGCACTTCGGGCAAGATTGCTGCTGCATGATCTGTTTCTCCTCGCGGATGAAGAGCAGGCTCTTTTGATCCGCCACCGTCTGCACGGCTGCAGTCTGGCAGAAACCGCGCGGAGGGAAGGCATGAGCGTCAAGCGGGTGCGACATCGGCTGAAAGCGTTGTACCGCGCCTATTTTGCGCAAAAAGAAACCAAACAGAAGGAGTTGTGACCCATGAAAAATATCCGTATCGTTCACGGAACCCTGATGTATCCGCTGGAGGTCGGCAGCCGCGCCCTCATCTTTGAAGAGGGGCGGTATCTCCACACCTCTACGGTGATCGCCATTCATGGCGTGACACCGCAGCAGATCCGTTTTGAGACGATGAACTCCCATTACTGCCTGCTGGCTCCCTCCTCGCCGGTCGCGGCTGATGTGCCGGTGACGGTCGTGGAGCAGGCGGCGTAACATTTTGGTTGAAAGGCACAGTACCGTTGTGGTGCTGTGCCTTTTCACTTTATCCAAGGAACAGGAGGTCGAAAAATGTATGTGTTAGAGTTTCGGACTGCCAACCGACATCACACCTGGCTGCGCTGTGCAATCTGTGAAACGAAAGCTCCGCTTGAGCGTGTGCGCCGGGGGCAGCCGAATATGACGCGCTGGCGTATTCTGCGCCTTCCCGGAACGGTGCGGGCCGCCTGCGCAAAATGGAGAAGCGTGCCGCTGATGCGGTACGGCCAAAAATCCGCATAATGATTTGAAAGGAGCGTTTACCCAACATGAAATACTGTAATCCGGACACCTGCTCGGAATGCCTCTATATCGGAGAGGGCGACAGCATCTGCGAGATCTCCCATGAACTGGTGTTGGACAACTGGCAGAGCGTCCCCCGTACCATTCCCCAGGAGTGTCCGTTTCGCCGGCAGATTATCCGGCAGCGCCGAAAAGCGGTGCGCAGAAGATGAATGAGCCCGCCAAGCAGCCGTTGGAGCTGCCATCTGCGACCTATGAGCCGCAGTTGTCCGCATCCATTGATCTGGAGCGGTGCCTTTCCAGAGAGGTTCTGCTGCATGTATTTGATCTCAGCGGCACCCATGAGGTGAAAACCTGTTACGGCGATGTCGTAAAAATCGTCAACGCTCTGCGGGACTATGCAAAGCTGTTAGAGACGGTGTGCGACGAGTGGGAGCTCGGCGGATTTCACCGGGCAATCTATGAATATCAGGCAGAAAAGCTCCGCCAGATCGCGGACAAGTTTCAATGCGGCATCGGCTATGATTACGATGCTGCCGTGAGGAAGTGCCAAAAGCTGCGGGAGAAAAAGCCTCGCAACGCCGATGTGGGAGAGGAGGCGATGGTTCTTGCTGTCAAGCGCGGCTTTGAGCAGGCGCAGGCAAAAGCCAACAAGCCTTCTTCACCCGGTCAGAATGATGATAAGGAAGTGAACCGATATGAATGATATTTTATCCGGCACCTATAAAGGCAACACCTACCGCATTAAGGTGGAATGCTACCCGAATACCCCGGCGATCAAGGTGCAGCTTCTTCCGGTCAACGCCGGAGAGCGCATCACCATGACGCAGAACCTTGGTCAGCCGCTGCCCCGTTATCAGGCATTTCTCTGTGACGGGATGCTGGAGGTGGACAGCACCGCCTTCATGGACTATATGGAGGAAAATGATCTGGGCTACATCGTGGACTACAAGCGTTACGATGCCGATGTATTTACCGGAGTAAACCGCAGGACTGCCGCCGTTTTTCAGTTCCACTCCGCCGCGCTGCGCCGCCTGAACAAAGTCGGCTGCCAGCGTTACGAAGGGGACTATACGCGGCTCAAGCAGAAACACGCCGAGCGCAGAGCCCGGCGCATGGCCGGATAAGAGGTGGTTGTCTATGTCAAAGATTACGGAAAAGATCGCCAAGCTCCTTGCGTTGGCAGAAAGCCCCTACGAGGAGGAAGCCAAAGCCGCGCTGCTGCAGGCCCGACGTCTGATGGCGGAGCATAAGCTCATGCCGGAGGATATTGAGCCGCAGGAGAACAAGAAGGTGATTCAGGAGTGTGTGGGCATCACCTGCACGAAGCTCTCTTCGCCGTGGACGGTTTACCTCTCCACGCTCATTGCCGCACATTACTGCTGCAGGCCCTATCGGAGCTCCGTACACGGCAGCAAGGTTTCGGAGATCGGGTTTATCGGCATGGAGGACGACTTCAAGCTCTGCAAGCTGGCGTTTCTCTACGCCTATGATTGCATCGCAAGCCGATGCAGACAGATCCGTACCCAAAAGGGATATCCCGCAAAGACACTTCGGGAGATGTGCAATTCCTACGGATGGGGCTTCTGCCGCGGGCTGTCTGCCGCTTTCCAAAAGCAAGAGGCCGAACATCAGGAATGGGGATTGGTCATGGTCGTGCCGCAGGCGGTCGAGGATGCCGTTTCCAAAATGAAGCGGAGCGATTATAAGATTTCGTCCACAAGCAGCATGAATCGCCAATATGCCGCCATGGGCTATGCGGATGGGCAGGAATTTGATATGCGCCGCCGGCTGGAGCCTTCGGCGTAATTCTTTACTCCTGACCGCCAATAAAGGGTTTGCGGATGCGTGATAATTATGGTACAGTAGCTTCGTGAAAGGAGCCGATATCTATGCCACATGTTATCTCGGATCGTGACTTCAGCAAGCTGACAGAAGCCCATGCAAGAAAGCCAACTATGGAGGATGTCTATACAAAGCTTGCAGAAGCGGAAACCGACATTCAAACGGGAATGGTGTCCGATGCCATGGAAGGGCTGCGTATGCTGCGGGATAAATACGGCCTGTAAAACCGAGGATATTGTATATCTCTTACGGTTCCCTTACGTTAGACAAGACCATGAGGAACTAACATGAGCAGATAATAGTTTTTTGATTTGAAACCACTGAAGTAAGGAGAATCGCATCATGTATGTTCTCGATGGAATTGCGTATGCAGGAAAGCAGGAACCTGTTATCAAGGTTTGTGGTGTCCGCCCATTAGCGGGCCACAAGCTATGGCTTCGCTTCACAACCGGAGAGACAAAGGTGTTCGATTTCACACCGCTGCTAAAAGAGCCGGGATTTGCACCGCTGGCAAATGAACACTCGTTTGCCGGTGTCTACATTGATTATGGTGTAACCGTCTGAAATGATGGCGATATTGACATTGCTCCGGAGTACCTCTACGAGCACGCAGTAACGAAAGGATCCTCATAAGGGCAAAGTGAACGATACGGCGACGCGCAGTATTGACATTGTAAATAAAAACGCATATAATGTCAACATAAAATAAAAAGGGGGGTTCGTTATGGCAAGTACGAATATCAATATCCGTATGGATAGTGATCTGAAAAAGCAGTTTGAGGCTTTTTGTGCTGATATGGGAATGACAATGACGACCGCTTTCAATATCTTTGCGAAAAAAGCGGTTCGGGAGTATCGGATTCCCTTTGAAATCGGTGCGGAAATCCCGAATGATGAAACAAAAGAGGCGATTCGGGAAGTGCAGGAAATGAAAGCCGATCCTACGCTTGGCAAAAGCTATACGGATGTGGATGCGATGATGAAGGATCTTCTGGCATGAAATATACCGTAAAGCCATCTACAAAGTTCCAGAAAGATGTAAAGCGCATACAACGCCGTGGGTATGATATTTCTCTGTTAACTGAAATTATCAAAAAACTGGCTAATGGAGAGACTCTGCCTGAGAAAAACAAGGATCACAACTTGGGTGGTGACTACGCCGGATGCAGAGAATGTCATATCACTCCGGATTGGCTGTTGATTTACGAAATATCTGGTGAGAGTCTGATTTTATATCTAACCAGGACGGGGACACACAGCGACTTGTTCTGAGGCAGACAAATCCTATCCGACATGGATCGTGCCATAGCGCGGGACTCTTTGCACGGAGAATCAAAATGCGTCTTATTTTGGAGGTTTAGTATGCCATTACAGGGAGACCAGTTGAGCCGCATGACGATTCGCGGCTTCAAATCCATCAAAAGCTGCGATATTTCTTTTGGGAAAATCAATGTGCTCATTGGGTCTAACGGCGCGGGAAAGAGCAACTTTATTTCGGCCTTTTCCTTTCTCCAGAATGTTCTGTCTAAAAATCTTCAAGTGTCTGTGGGACAGAGCGGCTTGAGTTCTCTTTTATATAATGGCCGGAAAGTAACCGAGGAGATTGGCTTTGAGGTATTTTTCGGACAGAACTCTTATGGTTTCGTTCTGGTGCCAACCGATGATAACCGGTTGATCTTCCAAAAGGAATACTTCGGTTATCATGGTGACTTGGACAATGAGAGCAATATCGGATGCGGGCATAGTGAATCCCAGTGGGAAAACGGCGTCCATAGCGGAATTGACGATTACGTTGTCCAAACCCTGCGCAAGCAAAATTGGCGGGTGTATCATTTCCATGACACAGGTAAGGGTGCCAGAGTCAAGCAGGAGCATAACATTTCCAATAATAAAATGCTGCTGTACGATGCGGCAAACCTTGCTGCATTCCTTTACCGGTTAAAAAACTTCTTCAAACCGAACTACGATGAGATTGTGGAAACAATCCGTCTGGTCGCGCCGTACTTTGATGACTTCGTTTTGGAGCCTCAAGAGGGTAATGAAGAGCAGATTGTCCTGCGGTGGCGTCAGACCGGCTGTGAAGATGTCTTCAATGCTTCTCAGCTTTCGGACGGAACACTTCGTTTTATTTGCCTGACAACGCTTTTGCTGCAGCCCCATGAGCTGCAGCCGGCTACCATCATCGTAGATGAGCCGGAGCTTGGTCTGCACCCCTATGCGATCACGATTTTCTCTGAGATCGTGCGTCAGCTCTCCAATGAAAAGCAGGTCATTATTTCCACGCAATCTGTAGAACTGTTGAACGAGTTCGATGTGGAAGATGTCATTGTTGTTGACCGGGGTAATACCGGTTCCGAGTTCAGTCGGTTAGATCCGGAGCAGCTCAAGCTATGGCTGGATGGCGACTACACGCTGGGTGACCTTTGGAAGAAAAATATTTTGGGAGGTAATCTTTCGAAATGAACGAGGAAAATGCGATCCTGCCCGCACAGGAACTACGCTCTCTGCCTCCCGAACTGACCCTTTCCGCCAAGTTGCTGGCGGCTCGGAATGACCGGAGGCGCGGTGTGCAATATCTGACGGCGGAACAGGTTCTAACCAGCATGGATCGTGCCGTAGCGCGGGGCTCCTTGCTCTGAGAACTCAGCTTCGTTTGGAAGGAAGCCATTCCTTTCAAACATGTGGGTCACCTGACCCGTACAAAAAAGAATCGCTGCCGCATGGCAGCATATTGCGAAGGACGTACAGACTTGTAAAAAGTCTGTGCGTCCTTTTTTATTTTAGGAGGATGATATGAAACCCACCTATTCAGACGCCGGGAAACTGGCATGGTATCCGGACATCGCCTGCCCTGTCTGCGGCGGTGATGTCAACTCATGGGATAAGCGATGCAGCCGTGCACTGGGCTATCGGCAGATCGTATGCGAGGGCTGTATCTCGGAAGAGTATCAGGTCACGGTGGAAAATCTGCGCTATGTGATGGAAAACCACTTTGGACTGGTTCCGTGTCCGGGGATATGAGCATGGAACAGAATCAACTGACCCGGGATCTCTACGCCGCAGGCTACACGCGGGAGGATCACCCCTCCTTCGTGTATTGGAGTGACTGGCAGAATTTCGGCTATCTCTTTGAGGCTCTATTGAAGTTTACATGGGAAACTCCATGCGGCCTTTTGATCGATGGCAAAAGTGATCTCGGCCGGGACCTTGCCTGCTGCGATGCTTCTTTTCAAGGTATCGATTACTGCCCGGAAAATGACAATCCACTGCTGCGCTGTCCCTATGAACGCAAGGACTGTCCACACAGCATCAGCGGCTTTCCTGTCCCTCTCTGCCCCTGCCACACCACTGGTAAGCGATATTCCTACGAGCAAAGCGCCGAGAGGGTGGAATCGGAGAGAAGTGAGAGACAGCACCGGCAGTACATGGAGATTACCGGCGGAGCCTACTGCGCCTGCGTGGTTGGCGGTAATGGCTATGATGGCGGCCATGTCGAAGTCCAATACGATGTGGAGCAGTGTATTCGCTGCCGCTGCCAGAATCCTGTCTGCGTCATTCGCAAGCAGAAGCGGGACCTGAGCCGCGCCAATATCTTTTATGATGTACGCCGCACATGGATCACCCGCATTGGCTTTCTGGAGGAAAAGAAAGTACAGGTGACAAAGGGCGAGCGTGTGTTTCCCCATCCTGTGGCCCGAACGGACGCGGAGATCTGGCTGGAAATGAAAAAGGCGCACTTCAACCCGCTTTGGAGCAGCTCTGTGATCGACTCCCCGCACCTGACACCAGAGGATCGGCGGGAGGAATTTTTTCACAACATACACAATGCACCGCCGGTACGGGGAGTATGATTACTTTGAATTTCACTACGATGTGGAGAATATCCGCATTGCCAAAAGTGAACAGAGAGATCTGCTGCAAGACCTGCGGGATGTGGCGGACGGCTTGGAGGTCGTCCATGCAGTCGATCTCAAAAAGGAGCAGGCTGCCAAAAAGCGGGAATCCCGGCAGCGGCGCAGGGAGCAGAAGGAGCGGCAGCTGAACAAGCAGCGCCCTCCGGCTCCACTG
>ERZ859894.578-NODE-578-length-15240-cov-1.774909_pt1 | contig 15240 bp, 17 predicted proteins | sample MGYA00510117_ERZ859894 | MGnify/ENA primary metagenome ERZ859894 (study PRJEB30046, sample SAMN00715164) | human gut metagenome | study: EMG produced TPA metagenomics assembly of the A metagenome-wide association study of gut microbiota in type 2... | reverse complement strand
TTCGCGGTCCGGCCCCTTGTGTGGGAGCGGACGGCGGCCTTTTTCGTCTCATTGGTGCTTATGTTGCTTTCGCTTCGTTTGTCTATCATTCCTTGGTGGTGTTGGTAATAGCTTTTACTGGACCTTTTGGGTATGCTTGCGTTACAAAAAACGAGGAGGTATCCGAGAATGGCAACCACTAAAAACTTGTGTGCTCAGATTCCCATCGACCTACATGAGCGGGTCAGTGAAGAACGGGAACGGCTGGGCCAGACCACCAGCGAGTACATCGTCAACCTCATCCAAGACTATTACAACATGATGGAAAATCAGAAAGGCGGCATTCAAATGACTGAAAAAGGCAGGACCATGGCATTCCAGATTCCCGAAGAACTCTTCCAGCGCATCAAGCGTCACTTGGAGCGCGAGACGCTCCGCAACGGCAAAAAGCTCACCCAGCGAGACTTCGTGCTGAACTTGATCACGCAGGCGCTGGACGAAGCGGACGCTGAGAACGCCGCAGAGCAGAACGCCCCCACTGAGGCCCCTGTCGCGCCCCGTGTGGCCGACGTGACCGCTCCAGCGAACACGGACACCCCCGACGAAGATAACGCCGTGTAAGCCCGCACAAAAGCCAAAACAAAAGAACACGATTTAGGGAAAGCCACCCAGGGCATCCGAATATATCGGATGCACTGAAAATATCGGCGTGCCCTGGGTGGGCTTTTTGCGTTTCATCAGAAAGGAGGCACACATTATGGCAAGCGAGATCAGAAATCGCTTCACAGACACAGAAATGCAGATCGCCAGAGAAACGGACCTGCCGGAGCTGCTCTCCCACCTCGGCTATCAGGTGAAGCGCGTGGGACGCTTCCATACTACCGCGGAGATGGACAGCCTGCGGATCAAGGACCGGCGTACCTGGTTCCGGTATTCCCAGAATACCGGCGGGGATGCCATCACCTTCCTCCAGCAGTTTTGCGGAAAATCCTTTCCGGAAGCGGTGGAGTACCTTCTGACCTTCCATGGGAAAGCCAGAGACGCGCCCATTCCGCAGCCAAAGCCGATCAGCCCGAAACAGGAGTTTTCCCTGCCGCCCCGCAACGCGGATGACAGAAGGGTTTTCGCCTATCTCCGTAAGCGCGGCATCGCCGCACAGGTGATCCGGCAGTTTATGAACAGTGGCCTGCTGTATGAGGATGCGGTACATCATAACTGCGTCTTCGTCGGCAGGGATGAATCCGGACAGGCAAAGTACGCGGGGCTGCGTGGTACCTATGATCTGGACAGCCCCGGCTTCAAGGGAGACGCTCCTGGCAGCGACAAAAACACGGGCTTCTCCCTCCCGCACGATCCGCAGTCAGATCTGGTGCTTGTCTTTGAGGCGCCCATCGATCTGATGAGTTACCTCACGCTCCACAGAGACACAACCAACGCCGTTGCTCTGTGCGGACTCTATGACGGCGCACTGCAGACCTATTTGCAGGCGCATCCGGAGATCCGCCGTATTGCGCTGTGTCTGGACGCGGACGAGCCTGGGCAGAAAGCCGCCCAGCAATTACAGGAAAAGTATCAGTTACAGGGGTATGCCGTTACCGTGGAGAAACCGCGCTGCGGCAAGGATTGGAACGAGTATCTGCAAAAACGGCTTTGCAGCCGGGAAAGGGGGCGATAGTCAAAAGAACATCGTTTTCAACGCGGATAAAAAACAAAAAATATAAGGAGGACCTATGAATCTGAAAAAGAACCATTATTCCCGCAGAGCGCTGGCGCTGCTTCTGACGCTGGTCATGTGCGTGGGCATGATCCCCACCGCCTTTGCCGCCCAGCAGAACAGCTACCACGACCCCGCAGAACACTGGATGCAGGCATCCGGTCGAACCAATGAGCTGGACGCCAACAGTGTTGTGACCCGCGAGACCTTCAAGTGCGGTGAGTGCGGCAAAGCCACATCTTTTGAGGTGTTCCGCGTTCCCGAATATACCCGCAATGGTCAGCCGGCACTTAGCCGCAATGTGAAATATTCGGACGGCACGATGGTAGATGGTGTCGGTAAGGGTGATACCATGGACGGCATCCCCGGCAAGGACGCCACCTATACCGGATATCACTACACCAAAGCCGTCTGTGAAACCTGCGGCGGCATCAACACAAATATGAGCAAAAGCGAGTACGGCTATCTGAAAAATGTCTACTGGCTGTATGACTGTGCCGCCGCATTTACGCAGGAACTGGACGAAACCGTTTCCTACGAGTATACGGATGATACCTATCACACTGTTACCACCAAGGGCGGCACCTACTGCGCATTCTGCTACGGTACCAATCATACGGTCAGCCGCAAGCTGGAGCGCCACAGCATGGTGACGGAAGTTCTGCCCCAGCCGGCAAACGGACGCTTCGCTACGGTAGAGAAATGCAGCCTGTGCGACTACGCCCGCTATGACTACACGGCGGCAAAGGCGGTCATTGCAGACTATTACGGCGTGGTGGACGGAAAGCCCCACACCATCACGGTCAGCGATCTCTCCGAAGCCGGTGTCCGCACCTCTATCCGCTACGGCAACAGTGCGGATAGCTGTACCATGACCTCCGCGCCCAACTACACAGAGGAAGGTCAGTACATGGTTTACTATGAGATCACCTACACCTACAAGGGCAAGGAAATGACCGAGAACGGCGTGGCAAAGGTATGGCTGCGAGATGAAAGCACTAAGGACGATGGCTCCTGTTCCTGCGGCTGCGGTGACCCGGACTGCGGCTGCCAGGATAAGAACTGCGGCGGCAACTGCTGCACCGACAAGGGCTGTGGTGAAAACCACAAGTATATTCTGCTGGACAGCACCAAGGCTGGCTGCACCACCCTTGGCTATGACCGCTACCTCTGTATGGAGTGCGACAAAATCGAAAAGCGCGACTATGTGGACTCTCTGGGTCACGCATGGCAGAGCATCGTCATCCGCGACGCTACCTGCGAAACGGATGGCAAGTTGCTGGAGCTCTGCTCCCGCTGCGGACAGATGAAGCAGACCGCCACGCCCAAGGGCGAACACAGCTATGAGGTCTATACCGTGGCCGCCACCTGTACCAGCCCCGGTTATACCGTCCGCGAGTGCTCCGTTTGTGGCGATCGTCACATTGAGGACATCACTTCCGTTCTGCCCCATAACTACGAATCCCATGTAATCGCCGCAACCTGTGAGGGCGGCGGCAAGACCATCCACCGCTGCGATGGCTGCAGCAGTTCCTTTGTCACAGACTATACGGACTCCCTGGGCCATAGCTGGGATAAGGGAACCCTTGTTACCAACGCCACCTGCACCGGCGAGGGCGTCATGGAATACCGCTGCACCCGCTGCGGCTATCACCGTCTGGATGCCGACCCCGCGGATGGACACATCCCCGGCGCTCCTGCTACCTGCACGGAACCCCAGCTCTGCACCCGCTGCGGCGCTGTGCTGGAAAAGGCCCTGGGACATGATTACAAGTCCGAAGTGACCGCACCCACCTGCACAGAGATGGGTTACACCACCAACACCTGCACCCGTTGCGGCGATACAAACAAGACCGATTACACCGAGCCTGCCGGTCATAAACCCGGCGACTGGATCATCGACAAGGAGCCGACTACCGATTCCGAGGGCAGTAAGCACAAGGAGTGCGAGAACTGCGGAGAGAAGTTGGAAACGGCAGAGATCGAGAAGATCTACAACAGCGGCACCACGGACAGCAAGGGTGAAGCCGTTGTAGGCGGCTACCTTGTGACCGTCACCGATGCCGACACCAAAAATCCTGTGGCAAACGCCGCCGTTGCGCTCCACAAGGATAACAGCATCTCCATCCGCCTGCCGAACAGCCGCCTGCTGGACTACGCCGACCAGACCACCGTGACCGTGCAGCTTGTCAAGGACAAGTCCGCTGTGCCGGACATGAGCATTGCTGTCACGGATAAGAATGACAACTACGCCTCCGGCAAGACCGACAAGGCAGGTCAGATCACCGTTCCCACCGGCAGCGGTAAGACCAACGAGGACGGCAAGGCCACGGCGGGCTATGAGGACGCGGACGGCGACCGCTGGACGCTGACCGTCAAGGTCATCCGCACGGACACGAAGCGCCCCATCTCCGGCAGTGCAGTGTCCATCGGCAAGACCGGCAATATCACGGTGAAGCTGCCGGACGGCACAGATCTGGACGCCAAGCATCAGGTGACGGTCATTGTGACCGACCACAAGAAGGCTCCCCAGCAGGGCAAAAATGTTGCGGTCAAGGGTGATCTCGGTCAGTCAGCCGCAGGCAAGACCGACAAAAACGGCGAACTGACCGTCCCCGAAGTGGAGCAGACTGAGCGCCACGGCGCTTACATCGTCGGCTACACGGACGGCACCTTCGGCCCCAGCCGCAGCATGACCCGCGCAGAGGCCGCCGCTATCTTCGCCCGCCTGCTGGCGGAGAAGAACGGCGATACCATTTCCACCGTGGCCAACACCAGATTTACGGATATTCCCGCCCATGCCTGGTACTCCGGTTATGCCAAATACCTCAATAACAACGGTGTCACCTACGGTAAGAGCAAGACCATCTTTGCCCCCGACGATGCCATTACCCGCGCCGAGTTCACCACGCTGGCCGTCCGCTTCTTTGATGTGTACGGCGATGGCGACGCTGAGATCATGGAGCAGTATAAGGACTTCAACGATGTGAGCGACGGTTATTGGGCCGCCGCGTACATCAAGGCTGCCGCCAAGCATGGCTGGATCAACGGCTATGGCGACGGCTCCTTCCGCGCTGATGATGAGATCAACCGCGCGGAGGTTGTGACCATCGTCAACCGCCTGCTGGGCCGTGAGGCGGATGAGGACTACATTGCGGACAATCTCCGCAAGCTCAACACCTTCCCGGATGTGAGCCGCAAGCATTGGGGGTATTACGCCGTCATGGAAGCTGCCAACGCCCACACCGCCGTGCTGGGCGAGAACGAAAGCTGGAGCAAGTAAATTGTATCCCCCTGCCCGGGGGGGGTGGGGGGAAGCCCCCCCCCCCGCACTTTTTAACTAAACCTAACCATTAAAAAAAGGAGCACTGAATATGCTGAAAATCACTGCCATTGGCAATCTGACCCACGATGTGGAACTGAAGATGAACGAGAATACCGGCAAGCCTTATGCCATCCTGCGCATCGCCTCGGACCGCCGCTACAAGGATAAGGACGGCAACAAGCTCACCGATTTTATCTCCATCAAGGTGCGCGGCCCTCTGGCCGAGCGCTGCGCCGAGTTTGCTTGGAAGGGTTGCAAGCTGGCGGCCTCCGGCGATTTTGAGACCATCACCTTCGCGGACGATCCCCAGCGCCAGCCCGGTTTCCTCATCAAAGCCAGCGATGTGGAATTCCTGTCTCCCCGCAAGGCGGAGAACGCGGCACAGGCGGTAGAGGATATGTCCGCCAGTGAGGACGCCGCCTGATGAAAAACACCGGGATCACATACACCAGCGCAGAGCGCAGTCCTGTGATCCTGCCGGAGATGGCCGAACTGCTCCCGCCTTTGAGCGCGGAGCAATCTGCCGCTCTGGAAGAGGATCTGCTGCGAAACGGCTGTTACTCCCCCATCATCGTCAATGAGGACATGGTGATCGTGGATGGGCATAACCGTCAGGCGCTGTGCGAAAAGCATGGTCTCCCCTATACGATGGCGGTATTCTCCTTCGAGGATCTGCTGGAAGCCAAGCAGTGGGCGCTGGATACCCAGAAGGGACGCCGCAATCTGGAAAAGTGGGAGCTGGGCAAGATCGCGCTGAAGCTGAAGCCGGAGATCGAGGCGAAAGCCAGGGCAAACCAGTCTGCCGCGGGTGGAGATAAGTCTGATAAGGGAGCGCTTTTGACAACATTGTCAGAAGCGCTCCCTTCTGTTAGCACTCGTAAGGAATTGGCGGATGCTGTTGGTATCGGAGAGGTCACCATGGGCAAGGTCATGCAGATCGATGAGAACGCCCCGGAGGTTATCAAGGAGGCTCTGGATAAGAAGGAACTTTCCATCAACAAGGGTTATGACCTAACCCGGCAACTTCAGGACCTTCCGGAAGAGCAGCGGGAGCAGGCGGCCGCCGAAGCGCTGGAATACGAAAAAGCGAAAAAAGAACTGAAAAAGCAGGACGCCGAGATCGACCGGAAAGGAAAAATCGCGGCGCTTTTCTGCAAAGCGTATGAAAAAGCCGTCCTGCTGACGCCGTCCGAAGAAAATATCCGCTGCTGGACGGACGGGACGCGGATGACCCCGGAGGAAATGCGGGATACCGTAAAGGGATCCCGCGAGCTGGCGGAGGTGTTCCGGACGATTGCGGATATCATCGAGCAGAAGATCCTGCCCGCGGATTGGAGGTGTGCCGATGCAGAAAGCGAAGAAAACGATGCCCAGCCGGACGGGAATCCCGCCTGACGCGCAGGCGGAGATTTTGCAAAAGCTGTCTGCCGAGACGAAGATCACTTCCTGTGAGATCGCGGAGATCTTGAAAAAGCATGATGTCTGCGGAGATATGGATGCGCTCCAGGACGCCTACCGGAAACGGCTGGGACAGCGTCTCCTGTCCGGCATCCGGGACGAGAACGGCAAGCGGGAAATCCTTTCCACCAGCGGCGGCGAGTATGTCATCGTAGACTGCTGCAATGACCCGCAGAAGCTGAAAGCCATCCAGTGCCGCATTCAGGCGCAGATGAATGGGCTGGATGTGTCTGCCGGGAAGGTGCATGGGCGCGTTCACTTTTTAGAGCGTTTTGCGGGCTGGGTAAGAAAGGAGCGGTCAGATGGAGCGGCATGAGGAAATGCTGTCCCCGGAGGAACAGTACGCGCAGCTTGCGCCGACGCTGGACACAGACGGCTTCTCGTTGTATGCCGCCGCAGAAGAAATCACCGGGCTCAAGGTCTATGAAGAATTTCCCTATGAGGATAACCATGGAATGTTTGAGATGGCAGACGGACACACGCTGCTGCGGTATCTGGAAGCGGCATACTTTGGGACCGTTACCTGGGAGATCGTCCCCGGCACGCCCTATGAGCGGGCGATTCTCGGTGAAGTGGATAAGACCTCACCGGAGTATCGCGCGTTTTATCAGAAGATCTGCGCGGGTGCGGCAGCGCACATCAAAAAACGTATTGGGAAGGAGAGACAGAATGTGAAGGAACCGATCACAGAGATCAACAAAGAATCCTTCTGGGACCTGATCCATGAGGCAAAAAACGCCTGTGGGCAGGATATGGACGCCATGCTGGCCTATCTGAAAGACCGGCTGGTTTCTATGGGCCCCACGCAGGCACAGAATTTTCACGACATCATCCACGCCTATGAAGATCTCGCGGACAAGTTCGGCTTGTGGGATGCGGCAGGGATCATGAAGGAATACGGCTGCAGCGATGACGGTTTTATCGACTTCCGCGCCTGGCTCATCGCGCAGGGGCGCGAGGTCTATTTTGCCGCGCTGGCAGACCCGGACAGCCTTGCGGATGTCGTTCCCTACGGCGATTGCTGCTTTGAGCAGTTGAGCTATGTAGGGGACTATGCCTATGAGCAGCTCACTGGAAAAAGCGCCTATGATCAGACAGATTGGAGCGCATATGAAGCGCTTTTGATGAAGTTGGAACAGGATATCGTTTATAAGGGCGGCATCGAGTTTCCCAGAGAGGGCGCGGATCTGAAGAAATATCTGCCCCGGCTCTGTGCGAAGCATCCGGAGTGGGACGGTCAAACGCGCTGGAATCCGCAGCTGAAGGAGATTCGGGATCTGATCCATGCCGGAAAGGACTATGACCGGCGCCAGACATCAAATAAGAAGAAACGCAGCCGTGGAGGTGAGGCAAGATGAGCGAGTCCATGATTGTTGGTGTCGACCACGGCTATGCCGCTATGAAAACAGCCCATTTCTCGTTCCCCTCCGGTCTGGTGGCATATGAGCATGAGCCGTATACGCTGAAGGACGTGCTGGAATACGGCGGAAAATTCTATGTAGTGGGCAGCGGGCGTCAGGCGCTTCAGAAGAATAAAACGCAGACAGAGGGCTACTACCTCCTTACGCTGGCAGCCATCGCAAAGGAGCTCTCCTTCCGTCATGCGGAGCCTGCAGCAGAGATCCATCTGGCGGCCGGACTGCCCCTCACCAGCTTTGGACGGGAGAAAAATGCATTCCGGGACTATCTGCTCCGGGATGGGAAAACGGTAAATTTCCGCTATGAGGGACAGGAATACTCCATCGCCATCCGCAAGGTGTCCCTGTTCCCGCAGGGCTATGCCGCAGTCTTGACCCAGAGCATCCTGCTGGATGAGCCTTCTGTGATCATGGCGGATATTGGCGGATGGACCGTGGATCTGATGCGATTGGACAACCGTATTCCCAATGCATCGACCTGCCGCAGTCTGGAACTCGGTATGATCCGCTGTCTGGATGAGATCGGTGAGCAAATCCGCCGCACGCTGGGCCTGTCTATGACGGCGGCACAGATGGAAAGCGTGCTGCGCGGCGATGCTGTCCATATCAACGAGGATGCCAGAAAAATTATTGACCGGCAGGCAGACGCCTATGTCCATCGCCTGCTCTCCGCCATTACGGAGAGCGGACTGGATACCCGCGCCATGCCTGCTGTTTGGCTGGGGGGCGGCGCGGCGATGCTGAAGCGGAATGTATCCGCCGCAGACGGCCTTTGCCGCCCAGTCACCCTTGACGATGTGTCCCTCAACGCCAAAGGCTATGAGCGGCTGGCAGAGCGGCTCACAAAGAACGATGAGCAGTAACAAAAAGCGGATCAATCTGTCATTTTCCATGTCCTCGCCCATCCAGCGCAGGGCGTGGAAGAAGCTGACGGAGATCCCCGCAGGACAGCGTACCGCCGCGGTCTGCCGCATGGTCTGTGAGTATAAAGGGCAGCAGGAATTGCTGGATGCCGTTCGCCAGACCATTCGGCAGGAACTGCGGGGAGTGCAGCTCACCAAAGAAGAAGCGCAGGATAGCGGCAGAGCCGGGGATGTAGATGAAAGCGTCCTCGGCTTTTTGCTTGCCCTGCAGGAAGGAGATGAGATGACCTGATCCGATATTTTGATATGTTCGCCGGCATCGGCGGCTTCCGCACGGGATTGACCCGCGCGGGCGGTTTCCAGTGCGTAGGACACTGCGAGATCGACAAATACGCCAATGCCAGCTATGAGGCCATTTATGAGCCGGGAAAGGAGGAACGATATTATCCAGATGCCACAAAAATCGACCCCGCAGACCTGCCGGACTTCGACCTCCTGTGCGGAGGATTCCCTTGTCAGACATTTTCAATCGCTGGCAGAAGAAAGGGCTTTGACGACACCCGCGGCACTCTCTTCTTTGAAATTGCCCGATTGGCTCAATCCAAACGACCTTCGTATCTTCTGCTCGAAAACGTTCCGGGACTGCTGTCGCATGACAAAGGCCGGACGTTTTCTGTCATCCTCGCCACGCTTAATGACCTGGGGTACCGCGTGGAATGGATGGTGCTTAACAGCAAACATTTTGGAGTCCCGCAATCCAGAAGGCGGCTGTTCCTTATCTGCTATCTTGATCCCCGATGCGCCGGAAAAATATTTCCTGTCTTCGGCACAGGTGGAAAAGCTCTTATACAAGTCCTCGGAGGCTCGCAAGGCTCCCGTGTCTACGACGCAGACGGAATAGCCTGCACGCAGACAGCCGGTGCTGGAGGTGTGGGCGGCAAAACAGGATTGTATATCATTCCGCAGGACAGACCCTTTGTGGATCTATGTGCCGGGGAGGCGAGACAAACGGAGGCCGCCCGCTGCCTCACTGCCCGTTATGGTCAGACAACGCTGTCTAATCATAGAGCAGAACGTTCCGGCGTTCTGCTCATCAAGGAAGCCACGAAAAAAGGCTATAAAGAGGCGAATCCCGGTGACAGTGTCGATCTCGGCTTTTCCGGGAGCAATACCCGCCGTGGTCGTGTGGGACAGGATATCGCCCACACATTGGAGACGAGCTGCATCCAGGGCATCGTGGAACGTGGCGGACGCATCCGGCGTCTGATGCCGCGGGAGTGTCTGCGGCTGCAGGGCTTCGATGAGTGGCAGATCGACCGCATCCTCGCCATCCAGTCTGATGCACAGGCGTATAAGCAGGCAGGCAACAGCGTCACCGCCAATGTCATTGAAGCCATCGGGCACCGTATCCGGGAGGTGGATGCGGAACTGAAAGCCGGTGCTGCCGCATGATCGGGCTGAAGGACCAGTGCTTCGGCGTGGAAGTTGAAATGACCGGCATCACCCGTGAACAGGCGGCAACAGCGCTGGCCGCGTATTTTGCAACGGACGCCCGTTATGTGGGCGGCGCTTACGATAAATGGTGTGTGACGGATCGGGACGGCAAAGAGTGGACGGTCATGAGCGACTCCAGCATCCACGGGGAGCAGAAGATCGGCAGCGGCTATCGTGCAACGGGTGACTACAGATACCGCGTGGAGATGGTAACGCCAAAGCTCACCTATGCGGAACTGCCCAAGCTGCAGGAGTGTGTCCGGCAGGTACGCCACGCAGGAGCCAAGGCCAACAGCTCCTGCGGCATCCATGTCCATGTGGACGCAGCCAATCATAACCGGCAGAGTCTGAAAAACCTCATCGGCATCATGTACTCCAAGGAGGATATCCTGTTCAAAGCGCTGCAGGTCAATGAAAGCCGGGCGTCCCGCTGGTGTCAGAAGGTGCGGGAACCCATGCTGAAGCAGGCACGCAGGCTCTCGTCGGATGAGACAAGGGATCTGACGCAGCTGGAGAATATCTGGTACGAGGGAGATAACGGCAGCGCAGACCATTATAACTGGACCCGCTATTATGCGCTGAATCTGCACTCGGTCTTTTACCGGGGGACGGTGGAATGGCGCTGTTTCAATTCCACGCTCCATGCGGGAAAAGTTGCCGCCTATGTGAATCTGTGCCTTGCCATCTCCGCCCAGGCTATCGCCCAGCGCAGCACGGTCATGCGCAAGACCCACAGTGACAATGAACTGTTCACCTTCCGGGTCTGGTTGGTGCGGCTGGGACTCAATGGCGAGGAATTCAAGCATACCCGTGACCACCTGTTGGCAAATCTGGACGGTGATCGGGCGTGGCGTTTCGATAAGGACAGCTATGCAGTCAATCAAAAGAAGAAAAAATCCAGAGAAATGGAGAGGTGAAGCCTTTGAAGATTCAAATTGAAGATACTGTGTACGAAGGGACCGCAGCCGGGATCATGGAACAGCTTCGGAATCTCAGCTTTGATCCCACAGAGTTCCCGGATGTGGAGACCTACATCTGGTTTGTACAGAATAATGTCATCCGCACCACGGGAATGGACTGTCCGCTGCCGGATGGCGATGCGGAGACACAGGCAGCAGCCCTGCTCCGTCATCTGGAACGCTTTGGCGCTCTGACGATGCTGGAGGTGTGATGTGGAGGAAAACCTGTATTTTGCCTACGGCAGCAACCTTGATCTGGAGCAGATGGCGCAGCGCTGTCCGGACGCCGAGATCGTGGGACCGGTCAGGCTGGAAAACTACGAACTGCGGTTCCGCGGCAGCGGCTTTGCTACCGTTGCGCCGAAAAAAGGCAGTACTGTCCACGGACTGGTGTGGAAGATCACGCCAAACTGTGAACAGTCTCTGGATCGGTACGAGGGGTATCCCCGCCACTACACGAAAGAAACCGTGACTGTTAAAGATGCGGCCGGTGCAGAGATCCCCGTCATGGTCTATATCATGGCGGAGCCGTATTGCCGCCAGCCTGCACTGCCGTCCCCGTATTATTACCGCGTGATCCAGCGGGGCTTTGAAGCCAACGGCCTGCCGGTGGAGTCATTACAGGCTGCGTGGGACAGGACCGTTGACGAGGTGTTCTCCGGAAAGCTGGATAAGCCGAGGAATAAGAAATCGGAACGACGCAAAGAGCCGGAACGGTAATGGCTCTGCCGCAGCAGAAAAAAATAGCCTATTTGTAATTTCCGCCGCGTGTGTTACAATATCCCCTGTTTGTGAAAGGGGTGCGGATATGTTTTACACGATGGAGGAAGCCGCTGTCCTCGGCGGTTTTCTGGAACTGTATCTGGACCGGGATAGCGTGAACCCGGCCGTGCGGGAACGGTACCGGAAATTCCGGCAGGGACTGATGCGCGGCGCTCTGGAACGGGCCGATTATGAATGGGCGGCTGCGGCGCTGGGATTCCTGCGCCCCCAATAGTGGCCAGAGCATGAAGACCATCGGGCGTTGGAGAATGCCCTGCTGAAGACCCGGACGCTGGCATCCAAAAAAGAATAAGAATCACCATTTGCGGCAACGGCAGAGGAATCTGTCGCTGCCGCTTTTCTTTTGGGAAGGAGGAACCCATATCAGCACAGAAAAAATGAAAGTCCTTGTGGTGCGCCCCATGGAAATGCCTGAAGTGCAGGAGATCGACCACACTCTTTCTGCCATGCAGGAGCTCGTAGGCGGCACCATTCAGGCAGTTTACCCCTTCGATGACCCGGTGGCGCTCGTCTGTAATGACGAGGGCAAGCTGCTGGGCCTGCCGTGGAACCGCGCCCTGACCGATGATCACGGTGTGCCGTATGACATTGTCTGCGGCACATTTTTTATTGCTGGTCTTAAAGAGGATGATTTTGCCTCGCTGACGGAGCAGCAGATCGAAAAGTACAAGGACAAATACAGCAACGAAATGATCCTCTCTGTTCCGAAACAGCCGGAGGCACATAAGAAACCGATGAAAAAGGAGAAACATGAATATGAAAGATAACTGCATTTTGACTGCTGAGTCAGTCACCGAGGGACATCCCGACAAGCTCTGCGACACCATCGCGGACGCGGTGGTGGATGCCTGTCTTGCGCAGGACGCCGCTGCCCGCGTTGCCTGCGGGGGCACGGCCACCGCCGGGAAGGCCCTCGTACCACCGCCAGTACATTTTGACCGAGGATGTGGTGGTGGAGGTGCGCTACCGTACCGTCACCCGGACGGACAGCGAGGGCAACGACTATGAGGTGGAGGTCATCACCCATGAGCAGAGTCCCGACATTGCGGAAGCTGTGTGCGGCGGCACGGAGACCGGCGCAGGAGATCAGGGAATCCTGTACGGCTTTGCCTGCGATGAAACAAAGGAGCTGCTGCCTCTGCCTGTGGTGCTGGCCTATCGACTGACCCGCCTGTTGACCGATACCCGCAGGCAGGGCATCATCCCCGGTCTGCGTCCGGACGGCAAGGCACAGGTGTCTGTGGAATACCGCTCTGGAGTCCCGTACCACGTTGCCGCAGTGGTGGTATCCTGCCAGCATGAGGAGGAGCTGCCCCTGCCGGAACTGCGCCGGGACATCCTGTGCCATGTGATCCGACCCGCCATGCAGGAACTTCCGCTGGACGAACATACCGAAGTGCTGGTCAATCCCTCCGGTCGATTTGTCCAGGGCGGTTTTGAAGCGGACACCGGACTCACCGGACGCAAGCTGATGGTGGATACCTACGGCGGGCCCGCCCCCCCCGGCGGGGGGTTCGGCGGAGCATTCTCCGGCAAGGACTGCACCAAGGTGGACAGAAGTGCGGCATACGCAGCACGTTACGTTGCCAAGAATATCGTAGCGGCAGGACTGGCCAAGCGCTGCACCATCAGCCTTGCCTATGCCATCGGTAAGGCACAGCCTGTGGCGGTGACGGTGGATACGGAGCATAACGGCATCTATTCCGATGATGTGCTGGAACAGGCTGTCCGCACGGTATTCAACCTGACGCCGGACGGCATGATCGGAACGCTGGGACTGGATCAGCCCATGTTCCAAAAGTTCTGCAATTACGGGCACTTCACCCATGCGGACGCGCCCTGGGAGCGCACGGACATGATAGAGGTTCTGGAATGTGCCTGTCGTGCCAAGGACATGGGCGTATCGGACCGATAACAGAAAAGGCCCCCCCGGGGAGGGGTTCTCCCGGGGGGGGTGTTCGCCCTGTACGGAATCCTTGAACGCCTTGCCGGGTTTGAAAGACGGCGCCTTGGAAGCGGGGATTTCAATGGTGGCTCCGGTGGCGGGATTCTTGCCGGTGCGGGCGGCGCGCTCTTTCACCTCGAAGGTGCCAAAGCCCACCAGCTGTACCTTGTCACCGGACTTCAACGCAGTCTGCAGCGTGTCGACAAACGCATTCAGAGCGGTGTCACAGTCCTTCTTGGTCAGGCCGCTGGCTTCCGCCATGGCGGTGATCAGTTCTGTTTTATTCATCGTATTTCGTCTCCTTCATATCTAAAATGACTGGAAATGATATGCGCTATTATAGCAGACTCCCCACCTGCTGACAATACTGCCAGCAAAAACAGAATCAGAGAGGATGATCATGATTTCAAAAGAAAAGAAGAACACCCTTCATATTGCGTCCTGCTCCTTCGGCAAAGACAGCCTTGCCACGATCCTGCTGGCGCTGGAGCACGGGGAACCGCTGGATGAAGCGGTCTACTGTGAGGTGATGTTCGATAAAAGGACCTCCGGCGAGGTGCCGGAGCATCGGGCATTCATCTATGAGACTGCGCTCCCCAGACTGGAACGGTTGGGCATCCCGGTCCGTGTGCTGCGTTCGGATAAGACCTATCTGGATTTGTTTGCAGGAACAGTTACTCGCGGTCCGAAAAAAGGACTTCGGCGCGGATTCCCTCTGTGCGGGCATTGCTACGTTCAGCGGGACTGCAAACTCCGTCCCATCCGCCGGTATAACAGGACTCTGACGCCGGATACTGTGCAGTATGTGGGCATCGCCAGCGATGAGCCGGTGCGCTTGCGCCGCTTGCAGAAAAATCAGGTGTCCCTGCTGGAAAAATATCACTACACCGAAGAGGATGCAAAGCAGCTCTGCCAAAAGGCAGGGCTGCTTTCTCCAGTCTATGCGTTCACAGACCGTGGCGGCTGCTGGTTCTGCCCGAACGCCAAACGGAAGGAATTGCGGCACCTTTATGATCACCATCCGGAGCTGTGGGCGAAAATGCTGGAGCTGCAGGCAATGCCGGGAAAGGTGTCCGAGAAATTCAATCGCACGGAGCGCTTTTCCGACATCGATGCGGCATTCCGAAAAGAAGATGCCCTGTGCCAAAAAGCGGCATAAAAAAGAAAAAGGAGATGAGAACCATCAGCAATCAGAAATATGAGATCACAGACATGGCCCATGAGGAATATCCGTTCCTGCACCGCATCCGCGCGCTGCGGGACATCTGCGGCGAGATCCGCGCAGGTGACATAGGCGGTTTC
>ERZ859894.566-NODE-566-length-15582-cov-2.547820_pt1 | contig 15582 bp, 12 predicted proteins | sample MGYA00510117_ERZ859894 | MGnify/ENA primary metagenome ERZ859894 (study PRJEB30046, sample SAMN00715164) | human gut metagenome | study: EMG produced TPA metagenomics assembly of the A metagenome-wide association study of gut microbiota in type 2... | reverse complement strand
TGCCCGCCCGCCCGCCGCCCCCCCCCGCCCCCCCCCGCCGTTCCTGCCGACGGTCTGACCGACGAGGTCAAGGTCGCCATCATGGCGGCGATCGCCCAGCAGCCCGGCTTCAACATGGCGAATGTGACGAATGTCAGCATCCGCAAGATTTAATTTTGAATTCCACTTCTTCCTTTATCAGCGAAAGGGACGGCATCGCGCCGTCCTTTTTGCTACCATGAAAAAAATATTCGATTTAGCACAAACTTAGCAGGCTGTATGCTATAATGGGGACGGAAAGCATGCGGAGTCTTTCTCCGCGCCAACGATCAAGTGAGAGAAGGCGGCGACATGGCAAAAATCCCCAAAAAAATGCGTTGGATCTACGACCTTTTGCTGACGGCGGCGATCCTGGCTATGGCGACGGTGCTCTGCACGCTGCTGCGAAGGATCGACGACGGCAGTGGCTACGTGAACCTCATCTTCGTGCTGGCGGTCGCGACCATCTCGCGCTGGACGGAGGGCTATTTCTGGGGGATATTCAGCGCTGTCTCCGGTGTGCTGCTCGTCAACTATGTGTTTACATATCCCTACTGGGAATTCAACTTCACGATCACCGGCTACCCGTTCACCTTCCTTGCGATGCTGACGGTGTCCATGATGATCAGCGCGATGAACACGCAGATCAAAAAGCAGGAGCGGCTGCGCATCGAAACAGAAAAGGAAGCCGTGCGCGCCAATCTCCTGCGCGCGATGTCGCGCGATATCCGCACGCCGCTGACGAGCATCGTCGGCAACACCGCCGCGATCCTTGAAAACGAGGATTCGTTTTCTCCCGAGCAGAAGCGCCGCCTTTTGGAAGACGTGAACGAGGACGCGCAGTGGCTCATCCGCATGGTCGAAAATCTCCTGTCCATTACGCGCATGAGCGGCGGACAGGCAAAGATCGAAAAGGACTGTGAGGCGGCCGAGGAGATCGTCGGCGTCTCGGTCAGCAAGTTCACCAAGCGCTTCCCCGCGATCAAGGTTTCGATCGAGGTACCGGACGAGGTGCTGATGGTGCCGATGGACGCGACGCTCATCCGTCAGGTCATTATGAATCTGCTGGAAAACGCCGCCATCCACGGCGGAAACGTCACGCAGATCCGTGTCTGCCTCTCACGCGAGGGGACGAACGCCTGCTTTTCCGTCAGCGACAACGGCGTCGGCATCCCGAAGGAGAGGCTCTCGACGATTTTTAACGGCGGGCTTTCCGGCGTGTCGCACAACAACTTTGATATGAAGAAAAACATGGGCATCGGCCTTTCCGTGTGCTACACCATCGTCAAGGCGCATGACGGCACGATGACCGCAGAAAACTTAGATTCGGGCGGAGCATGCTTCCGCTTCTATCTGCCGCTGGAGGAGGGCATCAACAGTGAAATTGAAGGATAAAGTGCTCGTGGTGGAAGACGAGCAGAACATCAGCAACTTTATTTCGACGGTTCTCACCGCGAACGACTTCGACGTGCTGGTGGCGCAGACGGGTGCCGAGGCGGTCTCGATGATCACCTCGCACTGCCCCGATCTCATCATTCTCGACCTGGGGCTTCCCGACATGGACGGGATAAACATCCTCAAGGAGGTTCGTTCGTGGTCGAGCCTGCCGATCATCGTCGTTTCGGCGCGCACGCACGAGCATGACAAGGTCATGGCGCTCGACCTCGGCGCGGACGACTACATCGAAAAGCCGTTCGGCACGAGCGAGCTGCTCGCACGCATCCGCACGGCCATCCGTCACACGCGCACGCCGCTCGACAACAACGAGATCGCGCAGTCGGGCAAGTTCACCGTCAAGGACCTGACCATCGACTATGACAAGCACCACGTGCTCATCGGCGATCAGGATGTGCACCTGACGCTCAACGAGTTCAAGATCGTGGCGCTGCTCGGCAAGTACGCCGGCAAGGTGCTGACGTATGACTATCTCATCAAGCAGATCTGGGGGCCGAAGGCCAAGGCCGACAATCAGATTTTGCGCGTGAATATGGCGAACATCCGCCGCAAGATCGAGAAGAATCCCGCCTCGCCCGAGTATATCTTTACCGAGATCGGCGTGGGCTACCGGATGCTCGAAAACGACGCATGATGATAGAGCCGCTCGCGGCTTTATGATACCAGGGCGCGTGCGCGCCCCACACGATCACGCAGACGGCTCCTGCCATTTGGGGATGGCAGGGGTCATTTGCGCACTTTTGCACTTTTATGAAAAAGGTGTCGGACTGAAACAGTGAACGTTTCAGCCCGGCACCTTTCTTTTTTGCGTGTTTTCATGCAGCAAAATCTTTTTACTTGCTTATAAACACGCCATATTGTGCCGCAGCGGATGTTTGACCGTCATAGTTATGCTGACTTTTGTGCATATTTTTACCAAATCGTTTTCCGCTCTATTTCGCCTCTTTATTCAGTGCCACAATCTTGATATGAATTGTTATTCTCGTTATTGGCATTTTACGAACATAAATATACAATCGGCATCACAGTCAGTCCTACGAAGGAGGAAACCACAGCACATGAACATTTGGGAAATTACAACGAATTATTATCAATACTTCCTGCGAGGGACGCGAACGACCATCCTCATCTCGCTGCTCACCGTGTTCTGCGGCTCAATCCTCGGCTGCCTGATCGCTTTCATGCGGCTATCCAAGTTTAAGCCGCTGGAAAGGTTCGCCAGCATCTATATCACCGTCATCCGCGGTACGCCGATGCTCGTGCAGCTCTACATCGTTTACTACCAGCTCGACTTTATCAGCTATCCCACCGGAACCCTCTTCGGTGTCGATCTGGAGCGGGCGCTGCCATGTATCATCGCGCTGTCGATCAACTCCTCCGCCTACGTCGCCGAGATCATCCGCGCGGGCATTCAGGCGGTGGACAAGGGCCAGATGGAAGGCGCGCGCTCGTGCGGCATGACGAATGCGCAGGCCATGCGCTACGTGGTGATGCCGCAGGCGGTCAAACATATTCTCCCCGCCATCGGCAATGAATTTGTCACGATGGTCAAGGAGACCTCGATCATCCAGTACCTCGGCATCGGCGATCTGATGTACAACAACGGCATCGTGGTCACCTCTACCTATAACCCGCTTCCTTGCTACTACATCTCCGCCATCATCTATCTGGCGCTGAATATCATCCTCGGCAAGGGCCTGAACATCTTTGAAGGGAGGCTGAGAAAGAGTGAACGGTAACGTATTGTTCGAGATCAAGGACTTGCAGAAAAAGTTCGGCAGCCTGACCGTCTTCGACGGGCTGAGCGAGACCATCTGCAAGGGCGACGTGGTCGTCATCATCGGTCCCTCGGGCGGCGGTAAGTCCACCTTTATCCGATGCCTGAACCTTCTGGAGCAGCCCACCGCCGGCAAAATTTACTTCGAGGGCGAGGACATCACGGCCAAGGGCTTTGATGTGAACAGGCACCGACAGAAGGTCGGCATGGTGTTCCAGCAGTTCAACCTCTTCAACAACCTGACGGTGCTTGAAAACATTACGATCTCGCTCACGAAGGTCAAAAAGCAGTCGGAAGAGGAGAGCGAGGAAAAGGCCCTCAAGCTTCTAAAGCGCGTGGGGCTTGAGGACAAGGCGAACGCCTATCCCTCCCAGCTCTCCGGCGGGCAGAAGCAGCGTATCGCCATCGTGCGGGCGCTGGCAATGGAGCCCGATGTGCTGCTCTTCGATGAGCCGACCTCCGCGCTCGACCCCGAGATGGTCGGCGAGGTGCTCGACCTCATGCGCGACCTTGCCAAGGACGGCATGACGATGGTCGTCGTCACGCACGAGATGGGCTTCGCCCGCGAGGTCGCCGACCGCGTCGTCTTCATGTCCGAGGGCGCGATCATCGAAGAGGGCTCCCCCGCCGATCTCTTCGACTACCCGCAGAGCGAAAGACTGCAATCGTTCCTCGCAAAGGTCCTGTAATACTTCAAAAAAGCGGCTGAGCCACTTTTTTGAGAAAGCTGCACTTCGCTTTGTGCCTTGCCGCCTTTCGGGCGGCTGTGACACACGCTACGCGAGAAGTGTTTTTTCGACGCACACGCCCCAGGGCGGCATCTCTTGCCGCTTCGCGGCAATTCACCTTCTGTCGTTGGAATTTACGATTGAAATTTATTTGCCGCCGTGCGCGGCAGCAAAGTCTGCGACGCTGAAAAAGAGACGGCCTTCCGCTACTCCTGATAGGGGTACCTTGAAGCGTGTCCTCGGATTAGGCAGGCAGTGCAATTGTACTGTCTGCCTTTTCTGTTGTCTCTCCGCATAGAAGCATATCGTCTGTCTCGTTGAGGTTGAAGTCCCGAAAACAGATGTGGATCTTCTGCGGTGCGTGCTTGGAGTATTTGACCTCTTTCTCATACACGATGATTTTCGCCACAAAGGTGCGGAGCAGTTCCGGGGTCAGTTCCGTCATGTCGGTGAACTTTCTGGCCTTGGCGATGAAGTTCTTGGCGTTGGCCATGCTACTGCGTAGTTTCTCCAGGCGCTCCTCCGTGGCAGGGATGGCTTCGGCCAGCTGCGCTTTCTCCTTGGAGTATGCCTCAGACAGCAAACGGAACTGCTCATTGCTCACCCGTCCCAAGGCGCTGTCCTCATACATCCGCTTGAACACTACATCCAGTTCGCCATCCCGTTTCCGCATCGTGGACAATTCCCGTTCCACCCCCCGGATCTCCTTTGCCACCTCAGTAGATTGCTTTTGCTGAATATATGCGGCGAACCGCTCCGGGTCGCTCCTGGCAAACTCTGTGGCTCTGCGGATTGTTTCCGGCACGATTTCCTTCAGTGCCACTTCCCGGATATAGTGAGCGCTACACACTTCTGCCCCGTCCTTCTTGTAGGTGCGGCAGGTGAAATGATTCTGTTCCGGCTTCATGGTGTGCGCCCGGTGCAATACCATGGGCTTACTGCAGTCCGCACAATACACCAATCCAGAGAACATATTCTGCTCATCCATATTCGTGCGGCGGCGCTTATGAGATCGCACCTCCTGTACGATATCCCAGGTTTCCTGATCCACCAGCTCTTCATGAGTATTCTCAAAGATAAGCCACTCTGATTTGGGGCGTTCACATCGTTTTTTGTCCTTGTAGGACTTGGTGCTGTAGCGAAGGTTGACCGTGTGCCCAAGGTAGACCATGTTCTGAAGCATATCCGCCACCATGTCGCCAGTCCAGTTGTAGGGCCGCTCTGCATTCAGCCCGGAATGGGATGTGCCGAATTTCGTATAGGCGTACATGGATGGACTGTAGATGCATTCTTTCTTGAGCTGCTTTGCAATCTGGGCTGGTCCCATTCCGCCGGCGCACATGGCGAAGATGCGTTTGACGACAGCCGCCGCCTCCTCATCCACCAACAGAGGAGAGTCCTTGGTTGCACCCTTGCGGTAGCCGTAAGGAGCTCGTGTCCCCACCCGGATTCCCCGCTGTGCCTTGGCGTTCACTACATTCCGCACCTTGCGGCTGCAGTCCCGCACGTGCCATTCATTGAACAAATTCTTGAAAGGCATCAGCTCGTTGCTGTTTTCATACTTGGTGTCAACATTGTCGTTGACAGCGATGTAGCGCACATCATTGGAAGGGAATATCTCCTCGATATAAAGACCGGTGTGCAGTTGGTTTCTTCCAAGGCGGGAAAGATCCTTTGTGATGATGACGGCGATGTCGCCGTTGCTCATGTCATCCATCATCTGTTCAAAGGCTGGGCGATTGAAATTCGCGCCGGAATAGCCATCGTCCACATAAAATCTGGTGTTCTGGAACCCATTCTCATCGGCGTACTTTTGCAGGATAAGTTTTTGGTTCTGGATACTGTTGGAGTCGCCCTCCAGATTATCATCTCGGGACAGACGGCAATAGAGCGCCGTGATCTTTTGGTTTGGCTGTAACATATTGACCTCCTTCATAAAATGCCAAACCGATTGAGAGATTGCAACCATACAATACCCTCAATCGGTTTGTTTGTCTATGCGAACCTGTTTTTCAGGCGGAAATATTTTTTGCGTCCTGCTCCAGGTCGATGACCTGTTTCATAAGATCGACCGTAGATTGCGTTCCTCCGAAACTGAATTCCGCGAACACAATGTACTCTCTGCCGCATACATGCTGTCGGCGGCTTTTTATAATCTTGCCGTCCCTTTCTTCCACTGCGGTATCCCGCACTGCCTTGGCAGAGGGAATATCCTCATCTCCATGCTTTTCTTCACTGTAGGAGCGGGGACGCTCATTGTATTTGAATTTATACGCCATATCGTTCCTTTCCCCTGACGCTACAGTCAGGCAACAAAAATAGCAGACCGTTACATGGTCTGCTGCTGTGTTTGTTCTGCCTGCTGATCTTCGGTCCACTGCTGTTCTGTAGATGATTGCTCATCCTGTGTGAGCACCATGGCTACGCCGGCCACCAGTCCGATGACAGCGCCGATATTTTTGGCTTCCTGTTCTGCCTGGATACGGCGGTAACGTTCCTCGACATCTTCGTTACCATCATCCAGTAACGCTCCAGTTACCGCCAGACCATACAGTCCAGCGTGGAGCGGCTTCATAGAAACAGGTTGCGGATGTTGCTGACCACTGTCGCTGTGCCATACCCCATCCCCAGCAGTGCCGCCACGATGAGCAGTACCAGTACGATCCATTTGGCCACTACGATCAGGTCGAAGTCCGGAAGCCAGTCCAGCCATTTGCAGGAATGCTTTTCTTTCTTCTTCCCAGCCTGTTCCAGCAGAGTGGTCATCTCCGTCAACGATTTCTGGATCTCCGCCATGCTGTTCTGCACCGCTGTCAGGTCTGTGCGTGATCTCAGGTTCGGAAGATACTCCCGCATTCCACGCACTTCCCACCCGATGGATTCTGTCTTCTGTGTCAGCATCGTCAGAGCCTCCGGCAGCGGACACTGGATGACAATGGGCGTGATCGGTGAACTCGACTCCCGCGCTGTCGGCTGCGGTGAAGGCTCGGGCCGGTTCAGGGCCATGAGCTCGTCCATAGATAATTTCTTCTCTGATCCTGAATTCATATTCCATGTTCTCCTTTAGATATTTGTCACCGAACAGCAAACGGTCCCGACACTGCCAGCCACTCGGCGTGGTATAGGTGATATTCTTTCGGGACTTTTCCCAGCGAACCTTGTAGCCCTCGCTCTCCATCAGCGCAATGAACTCCTCGCGGTTGGAAGCGTGGCGCATGCAGTCGTTGATGAGATTCATGAGCTGCAGCTTCTTGCTCTGGCCACGGGCGGCCGTGTGATACTCGCCGATGGACATAGTCTTTGTTTTCTGCTTTTGTTCCCTGGGTTGAAATACAGGAAGTGAAAACTCCTTGCAGACCATGTCGTTGCGTTGCCGCAGTTCCTGGAGCTGCTCCTTTGCGATATGCAGTTTCCGTCCGGTATCGAAATTGACCGAGTTGATGAGGAAGTGGGAATGGATGTGCTCACGGTCTGTGTGGGTGCAGACCAGAACTTCGTATCCCTCATAGTACTCGGCCAGCTTCAGCGCGGCCGCGTGAGCGGTGACCGGGTCGACTGCTTCGCCTTTCGGGAAGCTCTGTACCATGTGATAGAACAGTACACCGTCCGTCTTGTGGTAGAGCCGCTTGGTGGTCATGAAATCCGCGTAGACAGATTCCGGCTGACAGTTGATACCTGTGACCAACTGCTGCCCCTCGAACTCGGTCTTTTTATCCTGCATGGTATACCGCATCACGGCGCTCATGCATCCGGTGGTCTGGCCCCGCTTGTAGTTTGTGAAGCTGATGATAGCCATAGCTTACCAGCGCTTTCGTTCAAGGATCATCCGAACGGCACCACAGAGTTCAGAGAACGCCCGACATACGCTTTCCAGATCGATCACGGTCACTCGTCCCATGTGCGCCAGGGTGACGAGCTGGTTCAGATTTCTGCCGATGGACTTCAGCTCCTTCAGCACTTCCTTCAGGCCGTCGATGACCACCACCTGCTTTCCCAGGCAGCAGGCAGTGACGTAGTCGCTCATGGACATCCCGGACTGCTTCGCCAACTCCTTGATGGCCTCCCGGTCTGTGGACGCCATGCGGGTGCTGAATTTAACATCTTTTTTCATGTCGTTTCCTCCAAACCGTAGATAAAGTGGGCCCGGGCTTCTGCCCGGAATTCATGCGGAAGTCGGGCAGCGGCGTTGCCGCAGACCAGACAAACGCGATGCTGGCCACCTCCAAGGAGGTGATTTCTCTGCACCGAACACCCGCGCTCCGCTTTCGGCCACAAATGGCCACAAACGGCGTTTCTTTTTCCCTGCGGGTGTTTACTCGCCATGCCCGGCAATCTCCCGCAAATCGCCGCACAGCGCCCCAACAGGGTCAACAGGGGCGACCACAGGTACACCCTGGGCATCGTCACTTTCGGCACGGCGCAGCTCGATGAGCCGCTTCCCGTTACTGCGGCGCACCATACCGGAAATTCCGATTTTGCTTAGCGCGTCAAGGTTTTGCAGGATCAGGCGGGACACTTTCTTAGGCGAGATACGCTCCATACCGACAGGGTCGATTTTTTCAGACAGCTCTGTGGGAGTGCCGATAAATTTCGTACGGTCGCGCATTAGTTCAGAGACCAGATAGGTGATCCGGTCGCCCAGTAGCTCCGGCTGCGTTCTGCTGTCTGCTACCATCTCCCACACGTTTTCAACGTTGCGTTCCAGAGACAACTCCCGGTATTCAATGTCACGACCGATGCAGGAGAGCTTCGCCTTACCGCTGCCGCGCCGATCTTCCACCAGAGTAAAACTGGAATCCACCGCCCCGCTGATGGCTGTCGTACCGGAGATGCGGTTGAACACATCATCGGCAGTTTCCTTTCGCAGATGATGGATCAGCAGGATGGCGATGCCGTGCTTGTCCGCCAGCCGCTTCAGCACGGACAGGTCCCGGTAGTCATTGGCGTAGGTGGCATCGTGGACGGGGCGGACCATCTGCAGCGTATCGACGAGGACCAGAACAGTATCCGGGTGAGCTACGAGGAAGCCCTCCACCTGCTCCTCCAGCCCCTGGCCGATGGGAGCGCACTCCGTACAGAAATGGACGCTGTCCGGCGCGTCCTCTGTGATCTCGAAGAGGCGGTTCTGGATGCGAAGGACGGAGTCCTCCAGGCAGAGATAGAGGGTGGTGCCCTGCTTCACGCTCATTCCCCAGACCGGTTCTCCCTTGACCACCGTCACCGCCAGCCACAGGGCCAGCCAGGACTTGCCCACCTTGGGTGAACCCGCCAGGATATGCAGACCCTGAGAGATCAGCGTGTCCACCACAAAATTGGGCGGCTCCAGCGGACGGTCCATCAGCGTCCTACCGTCCACCGTGACCAGAGGACGGTCCATTTTGTTGCTCATAGTCAGTACCTCCAATTCAAAATATCTGAATACAAAAATCTCCCACCTCGAAAGAAGTGGGAGTAGTATTCTTTTAGAGGAGCAGTGCCCACAGGACTTTTGAGCATCCCCTTGCCCCTCTGCTTGTATTGTGGTGGAAAAGATGGTATCCTGATAAAAAGCATGGACAGATTAAAAATCAAGTAGGACAAATTATTGCAGAGGAGGGGGCCAGCGGAAATGGAGGGGAGCATCATATTCTATACCTACGGCAGCACCTTGGAGCTGAACGGGCAGCAGTTTGAGGCAGGCAGGCTGACCGAAGATCTGCTGAATCTATCACCGGATGACTACCACCCCCTGCACGAACGGATGGTGCGCATCCGTACCCTTATGGACATCTACGAGTATGTCCGCAAGAGTGAACTTTGGTGGAAACTGAATGATGAGATGGAGCAGCTCTGTCAGGAACTTCGCCGATATACTGTGTTCCGCTTGCTACCGGACGATTGCTATGACGCTTTCTTTTCGGTGATACGGGAGATCACAGGACAGTTCAGCTTGTTTCCTCCCGAGGAGCACAGCCTTTCAGAGGATGATCAGACAAAACTTCTCAGCGCCTCAGCGGAAGAATTCCTCCAGAGCGATGATGGGGACAGCGATCCTGAAATCTCCTTGGGACTGCTGGATCTGTTTCGTCGCAGAGAGGGCAGCGAGGAAAAGGGCGAGTTGTTTTATTACGAGATGTTTCGCCTCCTGGGAGCGTGCGAAGATACCTGGAGTGCCTACAAGAAATACATCGACCGCTACATGATGTATCTTCACGACATCCGTGCCTTTGTTCCTACCATCCGGAATTTCATCAAGTTTATCCTCTCCACACTCACGACCAATGGGCCGGAAAGTTATGCGGCAGCGCTCTATGGTTTCTATAACGATGATCGCACCGCAGAGAAGCTGATCGTCAACCCCATCACTTACCACGGGGACTGCTACAGGAGACACGATGAATATATGCTCTCCTATGTCCCGCGGGAGCTGCCGGACGGCTCCATGGCCATCTGTCAGGAGCATGTGACGGACAGCTTACAGGCGCTGATGAAGGCAGACTTTTGATGCTCTCCCGAAGAAGGACAGGGACATCCTCGGAAAATTCTACGGCGTATTCGGATTTGAAAAAACTTCGCTGAAGGAAATCGGCATGTACCACATGATGAAGGAGTCCGCCGTTGAAAAGGCAAAGGAGCGTGCTGTCACAAAGCTGAAAAAAGCCTATCCGGGTAGCAGGCTGCAGATCTGGAGGAATGTTCATCGTATGATACGCAGACCGATCCTGCCAGCGAAGGATGACAGAGCACTGCGGCGCAGCTTCACGACTTCGACCCTACGAAATCAGGAGTCTGGAAGATCGTAGTTTCGATACAGTCTGGTGAGAATTTTGCGCAGACAGGAGACCGCAACAGTCCCCTTTAGGACATGTTTAGGAAAAATCAAGAGTCATACTCGCTTTTTTATACGTTCCGTGCTATAATGCAGAAAAACACGAAAGGCCGGCAACTATGGCTACACATATTTTAGTCGTCGATGACGAGACTGCGATCGCAGATCTGGTGGAGGTCTATCTGAAAAACGAAGGCTTCACCATCCACAAATTCTATAATGCCTCCGACGCCCTGGCTTGTGTGCGGACGACACGCTTGAATCTGGCGGTGCTGGATGTGATGCTGCCGGACATGGACGGCTTTACCCTCTGCCAGCGCATCCGGGAGGACCACCTGTTCCCCATCATCATGCTCACCGCAAAGGTGGAGGATATGGACAAGATCATGGGGCTGACCTTGGGAGCGGACGACTACATCACCAAGCCCTTCAATCCTCTGGAACTGGTGGCCCGGGTCAAGACTCAGCTGCGCCGCTACACCCGGTACAACCCCAGGGAGGGGACAGTCCAGGAGGTCACCGAATACGACTTTCGAGGCCTTCAGATCTCCAAGGCCACTCACAAGTGCGTCCTGTTCGGCGAGGAACTGGCCCTGACGCCCTTGGAATTCTCCATTCTCTGGTATCTATGTGAGCACCGGGGGAATGTGGTGTCCAGCGAGGAACTGTTTGAACATGTTTGGGGCGAGGCGTTTATGGACAGCAACAACACCGTCATGAGTCACATCGCCCGGCTACGGGAAAAGATGCACGAGCCCAGCCGAAAGCCCAAATTCATCAAGACCGTTTGGGGGGTGGGGTACACCATTGAGTAAGAAAGGAAATACCCGCAGCCGCCGGAGATCTTTGCGCATCTGGGGCGGCTACCTGCTGGTCCTCATGGCTTGGGTGGTCGCAGTGATGGCCTTGGCATTCCTGGGCTTCATCATCTGCGCCAGCATCACCTGGCAGCCCTCGCCGCTCTACGACTTCCTGAATTGGGTTCGAGACTACATCGTTCTGGTCTGCATCGTCACAGTGCTGGCGGGCTGGGTGGTCATCAGCTTCTATTTTATCTCCAAGCCCATCAAGCAGCTGGACGTGGTGGCCAATGCGGCAGAGCAATTATCCCGCCCCAGTGAGGAGCCCATCCAGCTGCCGGATTCCCTGGAGGACATCTCCATCCAGCTGAATCTGGCCCGGGAGCAGGCTCTCCGGGACGCCCGGGCAGCCCGGGAGGCAGAACAGCGGAAAAACGACCTAATCGTCTATCTGGCCCACGACCTGAAAACGCCCCTGACCAGCGTCATCGGCTACCTGACCCTCCTGCGGGATGAGCCTCAGATCTCCCCGGAGATCCGGGCCAGGTACACCGGCATCGCCCTGGAGAAGGCGGAGCGGCTGGAGGACCTCATCAACGAGTTCTTCGACATCACCCGCTTCAACCTCTCTCGCCTGGAGCTGGAGCGGCAGAGCGTGGACCTGACGCGGATGCTGGAGCAGGTCGCCAGCGAATTCCGCCCCATTTTCGCAGAATCGGGGCTGTCATGCAGCCTGGATCTGCCGCCCAAGCTGCACTATTCCTGTGACCCGGATAAGCTGGCAAGGGTCTTTGATAATCTCCTGCGCAACGCGTCTTATTATAGCCTGCCGGACAGCACGGTGGAAATTGCCGGACGGATAGAGGCCGGGAAAATCGTACTCACCTTCTCCAATGCGGGAAAGAACATCCCCCAGGAGAAATTGGACCGGATCTTTGAACAGTTCTTCCGTCTGGACAGCTCCCGCGCCACCCGGACAGGTGGTGCGGGCCTTGGCTTAGCCATCGCCAAGGAGATCGTGGAGCTCCACGGCGGGACCATTCGGGCGGACAGCACCGAGGATCGGATCACCTTCACCATCTGTCTTCCGTCAGACCATTCAGAAGCGCCGTAAGAAAATCACAAGAATTTCGCAGAAAACTTGCAAGGCATCCGTTGGTAGATAGACAAGTATGAAACGCCTGGTTCTGGTACCATTTCAGTATCAGAACCAGGCGCTTTATTTTGATTAGGAGGTCTTATCCCATGAAAACCATTCTCGTTCTCTTCGGCGGATGCTCCACGGAGTACGAAGTTTCTCTCCATTCCGCCTATGCGGTGCTGTCCCACATGGACCCCGCCCGCTATACTCCTTTGGCTGTGGGCATCACACGGGAGGGGCAGTGGCTCTGCTATACCGGCGACCTCTCCCGGCTGGAGGACGGTACTTGGCAGCAGGCGGCAGACTGTATCCCCTGCACCCCGCTGGTGGAACGGGAGGCCCACGCTTTACTACTGCTGGACGGCTCCGGCCGCCGTCTCCTCTTTGACGCGGTATTCCCAGTCCTCCACGGCAAGAACGGCGAGGACGGTACGGTACAGGGACTCTTTGAACTGGCCGGGGTCCCGGTCATCGGCTGCGGGACATTGTCCAGCGCCTTGTGCATGGACAAGGACCGGGCCCACCAGCTGGCGGCCCTGGCCGGCATCCGGGTCCCCCGGAGCCACGTCTTTCATTCCAGCGATGATTTCAGCCGGATCGCCCAGGCAGCGGAGGAACTGGGATACCCGGTGTTTGTCAAGCCGGTCCGGGCCGGTTCCTCCTTCGGTATCACCAAAGTCTCCGGGCCGGAAGAGCTGCCCGCCGCCATGGAGGAGGCATTCCGCCACGACAGCGCCGTGATCCTGGAGGAGACGATCCCCGGCTTTGAGGTGGGCTGCGCGGTCATGGGCAACGAGGAACTGACCGTGGGTCTGGTGGACGAGATTGCGCTGTCGGAGGGCTTTTTCAACTATGAGGAGAAGTACACCTTAAAGACCTCCGCCATCCACTGTCCCGCCCGCATCCCGCCGGAGAAGGCGGCAGAGATCCAGGCAGCGGCAAAAACCATTTACCGTGCCCTGGACTGCCGGGTATTCGCCCGGGTGGATCTGTTCCTCACCCCGGATGGGGAGATCGTCTTCAATGAGGTCAACACCATCCCCGGCTTCACCGCCCACAGCCGCTACCCCAGCATGATGCAGGGCATCGGCATTTCCTTTGGGGAGCTGGTGACCCGCCTGATCGAGTTGGGGGTGGTGGGATGAGAACCGTGTCGATTCCCCGGGAGCAGATTTTTCAGGGGCCGCTGGTCCTGGTCAACCGGGCGCATCCCCTGCATGAAAAAGAGCAATCTGCGCTGACCTCGGTGGACCCGCACCACCCCGACATTCTTCTTGAAAGCCGGGCACGGCAGCTACTGTCTGCCTGTATCCAAAAGGCGGGGGGACAGCGGGAGATCGTGCCGGTGTCCGGCTGGCGGAGCCAGCAGGAACAGCAGCGGATCTGGGACGACTCCATGGCGGAGCATGGGGAGACATTTACCCGCCAGTATGTGGCCCTTCCAGGATGCAGTGAGCATCAGACCGGCCTCGCCATCGACCTGGGAAAGGCTGCCGGATACATCGACTTCATCCGGCCTGCCTTTCCCTATGACGGCGTCTGCGGAAGATTTAGGCGTCTGGCGGCCCGGTACGGCTTTATCGAACGCTACCAGCGGGGCAAGGAGGAAGTCACCGGGATCTCGGCTGAGCCGTGGCACTTCCGCTATGTGGGGGCGCCCCACGCCCAGCTGATGGAAACCAACGGGCTGTGTCTGGAGGAGTACCGGGACTTTTTGCGGCAGGGTCCCCGGAGCGTCGCTCTGGAAAACGGCCGCATGGCCCAGGTGTTCTATGTGCCCGCCGCCGGAGCCGTCACAGAGGTGGAAGTGCCGGAGGGCTGCTGCCAGATATCCGGCGACAATGTGGAGGGATTTATCCTGACATGGTGGGGGGATACCCATGAGAACGGCTAAGAAAACCGTCCCGACTTTGGACCTCTTTCGTCTGGCGGCAGTCCTGCTGGTGGTGATGAACCACACCTCGCCCCTGGCGGATGTGTCTGCCATGGCTGATTTCTGGCTTACCCGGGTACTGGCCCGGGTGGCAGTCCCATTCTTTCTGATGACCACTGGGTACTTTCTGAGCCGGAATCACTGGGCTGGTGTGGGGCGGCAGCTGAAAAAGCTCTGCCTGCTCTACGGCGTCTGCATCCTTTTGTATCTGCCAGTGAATCTCTATGCCGGCAGCTTCACCGGTCCGGCGGATGTTTTGCGGAAACTGCTGGTGGACGGCACCTTCTACCACCTGTGGTATTTCCCGGCGACCATTCTGGGCATCGTCATCGCCCGGTGGCTCAGCCGGCTGGGCCTGCGGGTGGCTCTGCCTGTGGCGGCGCTACTCTATCTCATCGGTCTGGGCGGGGACAGTTACTATGGACTGGTTTCCCAGATCCCGCTGCTTCGGACCCTTTACGACGGCATTTTTACACTGTGCGGCTATACCCGCAATGGCCTGTTCTTCGCGCCACTGTTCCTTCTGCTTGGGGCCGCCGGAAGGCGGTGGAACCAAAAGCTGTCTCTGGCGGGCTTCTTCCTCTCTCTGGCAGCCATGAGCGCCGAGGGGCTGTGGCTCCATCGCATGGATGTCCAGCGCCACGACAGCATGTACCTCGCCCTCCCCCTGTGCATAGTATGCCTTTTTTCTCTGCTGCTGGGCGGAAACAAGGGCGAGTCCAGGAAAGTCCGGGAATTTTCCACAGCCATGTATGTGCTCCATCCCCTCTGCATCGTACTGGTCCGGGGAGCGGCAAAGCTACTGGGACTGGGAGAAATGCTCATTGAAAACAGTGTTCTCCATTTTATTGTGGTGCTGGCGCTCAGTGTGCTGCTCTCCGCCCCTTGCCTGCTGAGGCTTCAAAAGAAGCCCAGCCCCAAC
>ERZ859894.550-NODE-550-length-16134-cov-2.589216_pt1 | contig 16134 bp, 13 predicted proteins | sample MGYA00510117_ERZ859894 | MGnify/ENA primary metagenome ERZ859894 (study PRJEB30046, sample SAMN00715164) | human gut metagenome | study: EMG produced TPA metagenomics assembly of the A metagenome-wide association study of gut microbiota in type 2... | reverse complement strand
CCTCTAAAATTTGCAGAAACAGAAACGGAAATTATTCATTAATTTTCCCAAAAAGCAAAAAGCGGTATTCCTTTTTATTTTTTTGTTTTAGTCTTTTAAATATATTCACTACCTTTGTTGGAACACATTATACATCAACAAAAGCCATGAAGAAAATTTTCATATTTTCTATTTTGTCGTTTTTCTTCCTTTTACATATTTCAGCAACGGATATCTCTTCCGGTTTAAATTTTGCATCCCATGAGGTAATCAAAGAAAAAAGGACTTCTTTATTGTTGAATGACGGTAAAGAATTTTACTTGCCTGAAGGATTTTCTTTGGATTTCGGATTGCGGTTCAGAACCGAATTACACAACTACGGATATATTTTCAGAATCATAGCTAACGATACGGTATGCTTTGATTTGGTATCCAATTATTCCGATGGACGGAAATCTTTAAGTTTTATCGAAGGAAACAGAATATTCGCTCCCTTCAGTAACCAGATATTGGAGCAATACGAGAAAAACAGTTGGGTTACGGTCCATTTCGGTATCGACCCCAAAACAAAAGAAATAACAATATCGTTTAATGGAGAGGAGATCAAAATTCCATATCATTACAAAAAATTGTCTCGATACCGTTTTCAATTCGGATATTGCAGTCATCCCGACTTTCTTTCCTACGATGTTCCTCCTATGGCAATCAGAAATATTCGCATCGAAGATCAAGAAGGTAAAATAGAAGCATACTGGCCGTTAAGAGAACATCAGATCGCAGAAGTATATGACTCGGTTTCTTGCAGATCTGCAATTGTGCACAATCCTATTTGGGAAATAGATAAACATACGCAATGGAAAAAAGAACAATCTTTCGTTTCGGGACATTACACTCAAATTGCCTTCAACGAAAAAGATAACATACTTTATTTTGCAGATCAAAAACAAATTCTCGTTTACTATCTAACCGATAACCGCATAGATACAATCCCCGTACAATCGGGTAACCCGTACTATGTAAGCTCGAACCAGTTAATTTATCAACCTTCGACAAACGAGCTATGGTCTTATGACTTCGACGGTCCTATCATCTCCCGATTCGACTTCAAAACCCATAAGTGGAGTCAAGCCAATAAAGACACAAAGAACCCTATCCATACTCACCATAACTCCTTTATTTCTCCAAAAGATTCCAATTTATACACATTTGGAGGATATGGTGAATATCATTATAAAAATGATTTTCTCAAACTATATTCCGACGAATCGAAATGGGAGAAAATCGATATGAAAGACTCGATTCCTCCCCGTTATCTGAGTGCATTAGGCATAAAATCGGAAAACTCTATACTGATATTCGGAGGATATGGCCATATCAGCGGATTACAAGAATTAGGTCCTTATAATTATTATGATTTATACGAAGCAGATCCCTACACGGGAAAAATAAAGAAGTTATGGTCGCTAGATAAACAAGAAGAGCCTTTTGTCGTATCGAACGCTATGATAATAGATACTACCGAAAACTTATTTTACACACTTTGCTTCCCTAATAACCGGAGTAACAGCCATATTGTTCTGAAATCATTCGACATAAGCAACGGAAACTCCCGGACATTAGCAGATACGATTCCTTACCTGTTTGAAGATATAAATGCATACTGCTCTCTATTTTACGACAAGAAAGACAATAAGTTATATGCCGTAACCATCTTTCACGAAAAAGACAAATCTCAAATATCCGTATATTCATTACTATATCCGCCATTGTCCGCTGCAAGTATTATTCAACCGGCCCGGAACAAAGCCGACTTTATGTGGTTATATATCGCAACGGCAATTATTCTGATTATAGGAACGGCACTATTCATAATATATAAAAGAAAGAAAAAATCTACAGTTCAAGATTCGGTGATCTTAAATATGGAAGAATATGTTCCCGAAGCAATCCCAAATCGATCGGCAATATTATTTCTCGGAGGATTTCAAGTGTGGGACAAAAACGGGAACGATATAACCAAATCATTCACTCCGACATTAAGATATTTACTTATATTGATCATTCTCTACACACAGAAAAACGGAAAAGGAATTTCCAACTCTACCATGTGTGAAATCTTGTGGGCAGACAAAAGCGATGAAAGCGCACAGAACAACCGGCGGGTTACCATTCGGAAACTAAAAGTTTTGCTTGAAGAAATAGGAGGTATCGAATTAGTAAATACAAATACTTATTGGGCGACAAAATGCAGCGAACCGTTCTTTTGCGACTATTATACGGTTTTCGAGAGTCTGAAAAAGTTACAAAAACAATCAAAGGTTCAAGTAAATAAATTATATGACGTACTGCATCTCATCGCTAACGGATTACCATTGCCATATCTGAATCAGGACTGGGTCGACTCTTTCAAATCCGATTACGCCAATTATGTCCAAGATATGTTATGGAATATCGTACAATCAGGGAATCTGACAGATTTCAGACTCCTTACCAAAATTGCAGACATTATTTTCTTATTCGACCCTACAGATGAAAATGCCATACACTTAAAATGTAACGTACTGGTAAAAAATGGTAAAGTAGGACTGGCGAAGAGCACTTATGATGCATTCTGCTCAGAATATGAACAGTTATTAGGAACTCCGTATAATAAATCTTTTAATGATATATGTCATTAAGCATATCTTACTGACAAAATTTAAAGGGAACAAAAGATTTGAAAATGAATTTATTGCAATTGAAACGGATCATTCAACTTACCAACGGTGAAGCCGACATCGAAACACATGAAAAGGTTTTTCTTTTGGACTGAATGATGACCTACAAAGAGAATCAAGCAAAGTGCGGTAAAAAGGACGGAGACCAAATCTGGGTAACACAATCCGCATCCTGAAAAATTTTGCCGGAGAACAAGCAACGATGGATCAGATCGATAAGACATTCTGCCTATTCGTTTGCCACTCCATAATCGACTCTACATCGGACAATCTTATTGCCTTTGTTTGCTGATTGTGCGACAATCCTTCCGATGGCGAATGTCGGTCAGAGTATTTAGACTCCCGAAATAAATTTCGAGGACACATAGCAAATCAAAATAGTTTTAGCAAACGTCTAATGTAAGGAACAGCACTGACTGCCAAAAGTTTCCGATAAAAGTGTCACAAAATAATGTCATCATAAGGATGAAAAAAGACAAAATAAAAGCGATTATCAAGGTCATTGTATTTCCTTTATTTCATTGTATAATGCCAACCCTTTTGCCGTCAACAAATATTTCTGTCTCGGGTGATTAGGCTTGTCAGGATATAGCATCTTGAGAACCCCGGCCTCTAAAGCGAGGTTTATATAGTTCTCTAAAAATGTCGGACGATGTTTCAGACCGACTTTTTCCATCAATACTTTTAACGATAACTGTTCGCTTGACAAAGCCAACAACAAAGCGCGAACTTGTTCGGGTACTTGTACGGCAGGTTGTTCGGTACTTATACGGTCGATATGCTGGACTTGTTTGGCAGTCAGCTCTTCCGGAGCATTAACCACCATATACCTATTCCGCAACACATTGTTTTCCCCCAATAACAGATTGCGAAAGAACCGCTCCAAATATTCAGAATTACGCATAATACCTTTTTGCACATTTTGGTAGTTTGCACGTACCAGCGCATTACGGAAGTACCACGAATGATTGGCGAACAAGTCGTTTGTTACGTCAAAACCCATAGAACGTAGATAGAGAATCGTGAACACGGCAGTCGTTCGGGTATTTCCCTCGCCGAACGGATGGATTTGCCATAATCCCGATACAAATTTGGCGATGTGTTTCACAAGCCCGTTTTGATCCACTTTGGAATAGTCGAATTGACGTTCTTGCTCCAAGTCGTATTCGATCGCTTTTCGGAGATCGGGCGCGGAAACATACAACACCGTATCACCACGCAGCACCCATTCCTTTTTGGTAATGTTGTAATCGCGGATTTGCCCTGCAAATTTGAATATTCCGTCAAAAATTCGACGATGAATCGATGTCAGCCCAACAAGAGTAAAGGCAAAGGTTTTCTCGGTAAGAAGTCGGCGGATGTTGGTCGATGCCATATCCGCCTCATGCATTTCCGTATCTTCGGGTGTATGTATTATTTTCGATTGATAATAGCTACGAATAAGCAGTTCGGCTTCGTCGATTGTAATCTCGCCCTCAATATCTTTACGTGCAGTCTCAATCAAATAGTCGGAAGGCTTCAAGCCATCGACAGCCTGCAACCCTATTGCGGTCTGCCATGCATAACCCTTCTCCCGCTTCTGTGGCTCGCCTTGGCGTATGTATTCGTCAAAATTAATCATATTTCAAATCATTTTACTCCTAATTTATTACACAATTCCTCGATTGTCTCCGTGAGATATGTATAAGATTGTGGAGCGGCAATATTATTATCCAAGCATATTAACGATTTCGGTGTCTCTAATCTGGCAACATAACGGAAAAGTATTACCAACGTCTTTTTCTCCAGAATCTTCTGTAGATCCGAATAATTGTAGACGGTTCTCTTGGCAATGGCAGGAAATACTTCGTCGATATTTTCTGAAGACAGAATATCCTCGACTATAACCCATACATTGTATGGATTTACGATCTTTACTCCTGTAAAATAGAACAATATCACCTTTCCGAATGGATTTGATTCGAGAATGACATAGATAAGCTTTTTTAATGGTATTGCCTTGACATGAATATAAAGATTGATCTTTCTCGAACAAAGAACCTTTCATGCTGCTGAAGTCCGGGAACAAATCTTCATGGTATTGCGGTCGAATAGGAATATAGATACAGATTGCGGCAACATTACTGTCCCCATCTTCGATGCACCAGCATTTACGCTTATCTTCTGCACACTTTTGAAACCTCTCATCGAATCCTACGTATGATTGGCGTAATGACTCGAAGAATGGTTGATTCTTGTCTCGATTAATGTCTTCAAACTGCATCGGATGAATATACAGACAATGGTGCTGCTCTGCGGAGAGTTTCCGCAGTTCAGCAAAAGAAGAATCGAGTATTTTGCTCGTATCTTCTAATGGAATGATAATGTTTGTATCTAACAATATATTCATCCGATAGTTACTTAATTAGACAGCATTAATCAGTACACGTATATTTTATATGCAACATCATAGGTTTTGTTTACTTCATTGTCCTGTGTATAATTGTTGAACTATCTCTTATGGGATTAATTTTATCTCTTTATTACGAATAAGACATGATACAGCAGGATAGATTTTGCCTTTTTTGTCTGTTCGTTCAATGATTCGGTTCTATAACTCGACAATGGCATCTTGGCTGAACTGCTCCAGACTGTATTCGGAATCTTTAAGGATATCGTATAGTTTCATATGTTTAGGCTTATTTACTGTTGATTAAATCTTTCGGATTAACTTGTAGAATATTTGCAATTTGGAATAACACATCCAAACTCGGCTGACGTCTGTTGCAGACATAGGAATTAACGATACAAAAACTCTTTCCGAGTTTCTCCGCCAACCATGTCTGCTTGATGCCTTTTTCTTCAAGCACCTCTTTTATACGGTTCTTTGGTTTATTCATGTTTAATCCGTTTGATATTTGCCTACAAAGATATAAAATACAACGCAATAAAAAGATAAAACAAGATAATATTACAATCGTTATTATCTGTCTGATACCGAACTTAGTTGTTTAATAGTTTTCAGCCATTCGTATAGGCTTCAAGAAACATGAATTAGCCCAAAAGTCGTATTGTAGCCAAAAGAGAAATACAATAAAACTTTCTCTCTTTTGGCTGCACCAACTTATTCATAAATAGTCGAACGATATTACTTGTACAAGAGGTAGGTAATCGGAAGATAACCGAGGAAAATATTATAAATACGACTAAGTGTAAGAGATGAAAACATGTGAAGTGTAAAAAACAGAAAATTGCTTAAATTGCCAATTTTATTTCTTTGATCTATTAAATATCCCATTATTATATTGATATTTAGCATGATAAATATAAATACAATAATATTCCCCAGATTCTTAATTTAATTTTCAATAATAGAAAAGCACGGAAACAATCATTTTACTATATTTGCACCGTTCTAAAAATAAACAAAATGGACGATTATCATTCGGAATATTAACGTAAGGGTAGGATTTTATACAAATTCTACCTGTAAAAGTATGGGAGATTTGTATATGAAGACTTATCTGAACGGCATAAAACTTATGCCCGAAAAAATCTGGATGCCCAATTATTGGATCAATATCGAACAACCCGACAAGATCGATATCGACTATCTGCTTAACGAGCTCAATGTTCCCGAGTCTTTTCTGAAAGACATAGAAGACCCTGAAGAAAGGCCACGTATCGAATACGAAGACGAATGGCAAATGATTATCCTTCGTATCCCGACAAAAGGCCATGATACCGGATATTACTACACGACAGTTCCTTTAGGTATTTTCTTAAAAAACGACCTGATCATCTCTGTATGTTTTTACGAAAATGAAATGATAGGGGATTTTATCCGGTATAATCAACGTAAAGAGATCGGATTCAATAATCCCTATGATCTGGTTCTTCAACTCATATTTTCTGCGGCAGTATGGTACATGAAATATCTCAAGCAACTGAATATCATTATAAAGGAGAGCGAAAAAGAATTAGAAAGATCTATTAAAAATCAAGAGCTTCAAGCGCTATTGCAGATAGAAAAATGTTTTGTCTTTTTTATAACCAGTTTAAAAGGGAATACTATTCTCCTGCACAGGATCAAACACGATAAAAGGAGCAGTAAATATATTGATCCCGATCAGGTCGAAGATGTAGAAATAGAAATGAGACAAGCCCTTGAGACCTCTAATATATATAGCGACATTCTTGCCGGTATGATGGATGCATACGCTTCTGTGATCGGAAATAATATGGGCGATATCATGAAACAGCTAACCTCAATCTCCCTTATTCTCATGATTCCGACCCTCATCGCAAGTCTATATGGGATGAACGTACCCAACTCGTTACAAGATAGTCCGTATGGCTTTCCCATCATTTTAATAGCATCAATCACTTTATCGACTTTCGGTGTATGGCTATTCCGTAAACGTCGTTGGTTTTAATGGTTATTCTGAAGTTTTTCTTGTTCAGAAAAACTTCAGATACTCTTTATTCTTGCACCTTAGAACCTGTCATCCAAATTTTACAATCGCATTACAAAAAATAAAAAATTCAAATCCTTTACACTTTCTATGTAAATATCTTTCCTTTCTTATTTATATATACTAATTTTGATACCCTTTTTCTTTCAGAAAGATAAACGATACCTAACAAATATAAATATGAAAAAATTTTTACTTTACTCCTTTTCGTGGTTATTGTTTGCAAGCATGTTATCCTTACACGCCCAAGAAATTCCCACAGGCTATTATGACAAAGCTATAGGAAAAAGCGGAAAGGCTTTGCAAGAAGCATTATCTACGATATTAAATAACGGAGCTAAAGATGTCGGATATGACGGGCTATATTCCGTTTATCGAACTTCGGATAACCGGAACGGAAAAGTATGGGATATGTACTCCGACATAACAGATTTTTCTTTTAGCAATACATGCGGGAACTATAAAAACGAAGGAGATTGCTATAATCGGGAACATTCAGTTCCGCAAAGCTGGTTTAATGAAGCTCGTCCTATGAAATCGGATGCATGGCTGGTATATCCGACAGACGGGAAAATAAACGGATACAGATCAAACAATCCTTTCGGAGAGGTCGGCTCAAAATACAGTTCTTCGGCAAACGGTTTTTCTAAATGGGGGACATCCGCTACTCCCGGGATAACCGGAACGGTATTCGAACCAAACGATATGTATAAAGGGGATTTTGCCCGTGCCTATTTTTATATTGCCACCCGATATGCCGATAAGTGCGGAAACTGGCAAAGTCAGGTATTCAGTTCTTCATTTCCCCATTTAGCCAAACCGACTTTGGATATGATGCTCCGCTGGCATCAAAAAGATGCCGTAAGTGAAAAGGAAATAGTCAGAAACGATGCTGTTTATAATGAACAAAGAAACCGAAATCCGTTCATCGATTATCCCGAACTTGTCGATCTCATCTTCGGGGACAGGACCGACGAACCTTTTAATCCTGACGGAAGCGAACATCCTTATCTGATTTCTCCATTAAGCGGATCGACAATAAACATTGGAACTACATTGTTTAATCACTCCGTCAGTAACAATATTCTCATACAAGGGAAAAATATCGAGAATGATCTGACTCTTACTCTTAGCGGAACAGATGCAACACTCTTTTCTCTATCGGAAACGATTGTTTCCGCATCGGATATTAACGACGGGAAACAGATAACCGTAACCTATTTACCGACAGAAGTCGGTCTGAATAACGCGACATTGACAATATCGGGAAAAGATTTGGCCTATTCTACACAAGTTACCCTAACCGGAAAAGCGATAGATGGATTTGCGGCATTAGACCCGATAAATATTACCAATAATTCTTTTACCGCACAGTGGAGTGCGGCCAATGGCGCAACCGGATACTTGTTGGATGTCTATTATTTAGATAATACATCTTCAGGAGAAGAAGTCACGGTATTAAATACGAATTTCAAAGAACTGACCCAGATTCCTAAAGATTGGGAAACTTCCGGGTTCGTTGCGATAGAAGGCGATAACGGTGTACGCCTGGCTTCGGGAAGTAGAGACGGATCTATCTCCACTCCGGCTCTCGACCTTTCGGGTAATGAGACTTCATTATATATAAAAGCATCTCCATATAAAGGAGCTGCACCACTATATATTTATCTGGACGGTAAAAAGATAGACGAGCTGAATGTCAGCAGCCAAATAGAAAAAAAGATGCCGCTCCCGGCCGGGACATCATCTTCGGTAATAAAATTAGAAGCCTCTTCGGACAAACGTATTTATGTTGAAGAAGTTATCATCAGTAAAGGAGGCGGATATAAAGAAGTACGAGTAAACGGTTATCCCAAACAAGTAGGAAATACACTTTCCGAAACTGTAACAGGGCTTACCCCTTCTACAGAATATTACTATACAGTTACGCCTATCGGAGGAACAGCTTCGAAATCGAATGAAATCAAAGTAACGACTTCCGATGACCCCGCAGCTCTTCCCGACATAACAGATATTAGTTATTCTGTCATATATAGTAATGTAAACCGACTATATGTCTCTAATGCCCCGGCAAATACGAAAGTATATGTATTTACCATAGACGGACAATTGATTCTGGAACGCACTTTACATGATGAGAATCTTGAAGAATATACAATCGATACGGCAGGTGTTTATATTGTAAAAATAGTCTCACCGCAAGGAAGTAAAAGCAATAAAGTTATTATCGAAAACTAAATTTTTCATTTTATGAAAATCAAATATTTTGTTTGCCAAAGCATAATATCATTATTTTTTACTCTCTCTGCATATACTCTGTGGGCACAGATTCCTAATGGATATTACGATGCAATCGAAGGTAAAAAAGATAAAGATCTGAAGACTGCCTTATATCAGATTATCAGTAATAATGGATTCAAAGTTGTCGGATATAGCGGATTGTGGGATGCTTATAAAGACACAGATGCCCGTCCGGACGGAAAAGTTTGGGATATGTACTCAAACACTTCGAATTTCACATTTGTAACAGATCAGGATAAAGGTTCGGGAGGGACAATAGAAGGCGATAAATATAATCGTGAACACTCATTTCCGCAAAGTTGGTTTGAAAAATCCTCAGGGGACATGAAATCCGACTTATTCAATGTTTATCCCACTGATAAACTCGTTAATAATAAACGAGGTAATTATCCGTATGGAGAAACCAATGGCGAGATCTATAAATCCGATAATGGTTTCAGCAAATTGGGGGCATGCTCCTTTCCCGGATATTCGGGAACTGTTTTCGAACCTAACGATCAATATAAAGGTGATTTCGCCCGTTCCTATTTTTATATTGCAACATGTTATGAAGATGTATTTCCCCAATTCGGAGGAGAAATGACTGCCGGAAATTCGTATCCCGGTTACAAAGACTGGGTAATCGATCTTTTGTTGAAATGGCACAGAAACGACAACGTAGATTCGAAAGAGATCGACCGGAACGAAGCCGTCCAAAAGAAACAACACAACCGTAACCCGTTTATCGATTATCCCGAACTCGTTGAATATATCTGGGGAAACAAAAAAGGTATAGCATTCAATCTGCCGACATCGACAGGCAAAACAGATATGAACACCATACATATCGCTACCAGAGAGGAATCGATAATCATCACGACTTCCGTTCCCGTACATGTTTTTCTATATAATACTTACGGAACTTTGATACAATCCCAAAACGGACAAGGAGAGATACATATACCGGCAAATCGATCAGGTATTTATATTCTGAAAATTCAGAACGACAAATACATCATTACACGAAAAATAAAACTTTGACTATGAACAGTATGCTCTTGAAAATAAAAATTTCTTTCCTGCTCTTTCTCGGAATATCTTTACAATTATGGGCACAAATTCCTGACGGATATTACGATAGTGCATTAGGGAAAAAGAAAGCCGAACTAAAAACGGCCCTACACAAAATTATAGGAAAAGCCGATGTCTTGGACTATGGCAGCGGAGCGGGTAAAACTTGGTCCGGTTTCGTACAAACAGATGTCGATGATGAAGGTTATTATGTAGATATGTATTCGCCTAACCGAGTAAAAGCCAACGGAAACTCTGCCGGATCGGGAATGAATATAGAACACTCTTTCGCAAAGAGCTGGTGGGGAGGCACAAAAAATCAAGCATATAAAGATATACAGCAATTAAGACCGTCCAATTCAGGAGCTAATTCAAGTAAAGGGAGCTGGCCTATGGCGATAGTCGATGGAAAAACGACTTACGATAACGGAGTTATCAAAGTCGGGAAATCTTCAAGTCGTCCCGGTGGCGAAATAACGGCATGGGAACCGAGCGACCAATATAAAGGAGATTTTGCTCGCATTTATATGTACATGGTCACTTGTTATGAAGATTTCAGTGAGAAATGGACAGGAAACTCGGTAAACCAGCTTGATAATAACACATATCCTGTTTTTGAAAATTGGACAATAAAAATGTTATTGGAATGGTGTAAAAAAGATCCCGTCGATGACTGGGAAATAGCTCGGAACGACAAAGTCTATAAAATACAAGGAAACCGGAATCCGTTTGTCGATCATCCCGAACTTGCCGAATATATCTGGGGAGATAAAACAGACACGGAATGGTATCCCGAAGATAATAATGAACCGGCAATTATTTCTCCCAAAGATAAGTCGGAAATCGACCTCGGTATGACCGCTGTCAATTATCCTTTATCCCAGGAATTATTAATAAAAGTCCGTAATCCCGAAGGGAATATTTCCTTATCGGTAAGCGGTACGGGATTTTCTGTCTCCCCTGAAACGATCACGGCAGAAGAAGGAAAAATCGGGAAAAATGTTACCCTTACCTATACTACGGCAATAGCAGGACGGTCAGAAGGAAATTTAACCGTTTCTTGCGGATCTTTGGTTGCTAATGTAGATCTGAAAGCCGAAGCCGTCGAAGGTATTCCCGCTCTCCAAGCTACGGACATTACAAAAAATTCATTTACGGCAAATTGGATAAATCCGGCACACATACAGGATATATCTCTTACGGTATATCAAACCTCATCGGGTTCTCCTCTTCCGGGATTTCCGAAAACAGTCGATGAAAATACGACAAAAATGGAAATATCAGGATTAACACCTGACACCGAATATAGTTACAATTTATCCGGAGGAGGTTTGACATCCAATACGGTTACAATTCGGACTCTGCCGTTAAATCCTCATATAGAATATAACTTAGAAGACGGAGACCTGCTTTTTACGACAATAACAGGTTATGCATCGGACAGCAAACGCATACGAATATCCGGAACAGACACTTCGCTCCCATTGCAAATAAATACTGAAAGTCCGTTCGAATTATCTGGAGATCAACAAGAATGGAATACACAACTTGTCCTTCCTGCAGAAGGCGGATTAGTTTATGTCCGGCTATCAGCTTCAGAAGTACCGGGAAATTATTCTGCCGATTTAACGATATCCTCATCCGAAATAGAAGAAGAAACAGAACTTTTATCTGGAGTTATCGAAATAAAAAAAGCATTTTCCGAGACTTTTGAGAACGGAACAAAAGGTAGCTACAATAATGGAAATGTCGAATGTTCAGCTACAGAATGGTATATGGAAAATTCCCTGATCGGAACTCAATCGGGAGATAAAAAGAACGGGGAACAATCGGCTCGCATAAAAGGGTCGATCGAAATGGCCAAAGATAAGCCGGGAGGTATCGGAATGATTTCTCTATACGGTGCAAATTTCAGTAGCGATAATGACGGTAGTTTCAGCTTGTTTTACTCAACCGATCAAGGGACGACTTGGAAAACCGTTCAAAAGTCGGAAACATTGACAAATACACTGCAAAAATTTACATACATAGTTAACGAGCCGGGTAACATCCGAATCAAAATAGTGAAGGATAAAGGTAACCGCATCAATATAGACGATATAGAGATAAGCGATTACGATAATCCTGACGGAATTACTCGGATCGAAAATTCTTTCTTTAAAATATATAGCTTTCAGAACGAACTGATCATCGAATCTCTTCAAAAAAGCATCTTTGCAATATATGACATTACCGGTGCTTATATAAACCGATACGAAGTAAACGGAAATATTCGTATTCCCCTTTCTGCCGGAGTATATTTAATAAGAAATCTTTCTGATGGAAAAACTATAAAAATAAATATAAACCGATAAACTCTGTTCTGCAAAACTAAAAAGAGGAAGCCAAATAATAATCGACTTCCTCTTTTCTTTTTACAACACTCACACATTATCTTTCATAATGGTAATCTCTCAATCGAGACTGCAATTGCTGACGCGTCATATAGATACGGCTCTTTATCGTTCCGATAGGCAGATGCATTTCATCGGCAATTTCCTGATATTTATAACCGGCAAGATAAAGTGAAAAAGGCACACGATATTCTTTCGAAAGATTATCGATCGCTTTATTTATTTCTTTGACATTATATAAAGATTCAGGTGTATCGTCCGAAGGACCATTTGCAACAGATTTCATTATTGTTTCGTCTTCATTATCATAAACCGTTCTGCGATTGACGTTACGGTGATAATCATTAATAAAAATATTACGCATGATCGTATACATCCACCCATTCAGATTTTCATAATGAACTAATTTTTCTACATTGCTAAGCACTTTAAGAGAAGTTGCTTGCAACAGGTCTTGAGCATCATCCCGATTCATGGTCAGGCTATAAGCAAAATTGAACAAGCTCTTTTGCATCCCGATTAACAGACCGGTCATTTTTTTTTCGTCCATATTATTATCTGTCTTAAAAAATTAAACATTTGTAATCCATTTCCCTTTTGGATGTTACAAATGTACAATTGAAGTTATAAGTATATTGTAAGTATTATAAGGCAGGGCATAAAGATTTTATAAAGAAATCATCAATATAAATAAATATGCAATATCACCCACTATTATGCACATAATAATGCAAAAACAGTTATACATATAACAATAAAAAGATACCTCTTTTAATAACAGATTTGCTACAAGAAAAAAGCGAAAAGAAAATGAAAATAAAGTTCCTAAGAGCTTGTCCAATAAATATTACGAAAATCCATGAGAACTGAGAACAAAGTGTAAATAGAAACTCAAAAAAAAAGGTTGCCTGCAAACAGACAACCCTTTCATATTTTTACAGAAATAATAAGTTATTTCAATTTTGCCAATGCCTCTTTTATACGACGTAGAGCTTCTACCAAGTTTTCGTCAGAAGTCGCATACGAAAAACGCAAACACTCGGGTGTTCCGAATGCAGCACCACCGACTGTTGCGACATGACCTTCTTCTAACAAGAACATTGCCAGATCTGCTGCATTTTCTATTTTACGGTCTCCGAAAGATTTTCCAAAATAGTAACTTACTTCAGGAAAAAGGTAAAAAGCTCCCTGAGGAACGTTTACCTTAAAGCCGGGAATCTGTTTTGCCAGATCGACAACCAAATTACGCCGACGTTCAAATGCCTTGCGCATCTCTCCTACACACGATTGATCGCCTGCAAAAGCTGCCACCGAAGCTTTTTGGGCAATAGAACTCGGTCCGGAAGTGTATTGACTCTGCAACTTATTGCATGCTTTTGCCAACCAAAGAGGTGCGGCAATAAAACCGATACGCCATCCGGTCATTGCGTAAGCTTTCGATACTCCGTTTATAATAGCTACACGATCACGGATATTTTCAAATTGGGCAATACTCTGATGCCCTCCTATATAATTAATGTGTTCATAGATTTCATCAGCCAATACAATCACCCGAGGATATTTAGCCAACACGTCGGCTAAAGCTTTTAATTCGTCTTTCGAATAAACGCTTCCTGTCGGATTGGACGGCGAACACAAGATCAATGCTTTAGTCTTAGGTGTAATAGCAGCTTCGAGCTGAGCGGGCGTGATTTTAAAATCCTGATCGATACCGGCTGTAATAATCACACTCTTACCTTCGGCAAGCTTCACCATTTCTACATAGCTCACCCAATACGGAGCTGGAATAATCACTTCATCTTCCGGATCGATAAGGCTCAATATCGCATTACAAATCGATTGTTTTGCACCGTTCGAAACGACAATCTGGTCGGGAGTAAACTCCAGCGCATTTTCATTTTTCAGTTTCGCACATATAGCTTTACGCAGATCCATATATCCGGGAACCGGAGAATAGAATGAAAAATTATCATCAATCGCTTTTTTTGCTGCGGCTTTAATATGATCGGGGGTATTGAAATCAGGCTCTCCTACACTCAAATTGATGATGTCTATTCCTTGCGCTTTCAATTCATTACTTTTCTGCGACATAGCCAACGTCTCTGAAGGAGAGAGGCTTGCCAAACGTTCTGAAATCTGATTCATGGGTGATATTTGTTTAAATTATTACTTTCTGCATTTTAACTATTTTACGCTTGCAAAGATAAGACAATCTTAAATGATAGCAAACAATATACCTAAATATTTCGATATACAATAACAAAAATATGGGAAATACACGTAATAACAGAACAATATGTCACAAAATCAAGAAAAGTAAAAACTTTTAAGATAATCCAGGATCTACGAGGAAACCTCTTTTTTATTTTTAAGAACATTCTAAAGACAACATAAATTCCTTGAAAATGCTTTTTCGGAAATTTTGAGAAATCAATACAACCCGTAATTTATTTTCAACACACGAAACTCGGTGCGACGGTTTATCTGATTGGCGATTTCTTGCTGATCTTCAGGCAATGCGAGAATATATTCTTCGGTAAGCACATCTCCTTCTTTAAACATCGGATATTTCTGTGCCATTTTTTTGGTTATCGTTTTAGGCTGACTTTCTCCATAACCTTTCGGAGTAAGACGGTCTGCCGCAATCCCCCCGGCAATCAAATAATCCACGACAGACTTAGCCCGACGTTCCGACAAATTCAAATTATAGGCATCTGTTCCTTTCATATCGGTATGTGCACCCAACTCGATCGTCACATTCGGATTGTCTTCAAGCATTTTTATCAACTCATCCAACGCTGTCGCCGACTCGGGACGCAATGTAGCCTTATCAAAATCATAAAATATATTTTCGATCAATACCGGTTTCGTTATGGATGCAAGAATAAAATCGACCGAATAGGTGATATTTTTTTCCTCATCACTGGTGCGCATTTCATTCTTGGCATTCAAGAAGCCCCGGCATCCCGCCATCATCACATAATCCGTACCTAAACTTAAAGGGAATTTATAAGTCCCGTCCTTTCGGGCTATAGCTTTTTGATTAGAACCATCCTTGCCGACAATGCGGATAATAGCATCCGGAACAGGTTCTTCATCACGGTCGATAACGACTCCGGTCACCCACACATTGATCGTAGGCAATTCAAAACTATAAATATGGTCATATCCTCGGGCATCATTACGGTTAGAACTGAAAAATCTCCGGGGACGGTAACCGAATACATCTGTGATACGGGT
>ERZ859894.545-NODE-545-length-16280-cov-5.649738_pt1 | contig 16280 bp, 21 predicted proteins | sample MGYA00510117_ERZ859894 | MGnify/ENA primary metagenome ERZ859894 (study PRJEB30046, sample SAMN00715164) | human gut metagenome | study: EMG produced TPA metagenomics assembly of the A metagenome-wide association study of gut microbiota in type 2... | reverse complement strand
ATATCTGGGATCACCGTCCCGTTTGCCGAAAATTTTAGAACAACAGGTTTGACACTTTAGCACGTTAAAGTGTTAAACTTCACCGCGTTAAAGTAGTAACGTGTGAAAGAATATTGTTAAAAATTTCACGGAGGGGTGTTCGAGAAAATGTTCGATTATATGTGAACAAAACATGTCACAATTATTAACAACATATGAATTAAAAAGAATCAATAACATCTACACATGAAATTAAAAAATATCAGTAGACAAAAAATCAAACCATGTTACTATATAGATGTAACAAGAAAGAAACAAACATCAAACGCAAATAAAGAAAGTGAGGATTGAAACAATGACATTTAATGAAAAGAGAGAGTTAATTTCATTGGCTGGGGAAAATATCAAGAGTGGGAAAAATGTGTCGGAAGTTGAAAGCGAAGATGTTAAAAAGATGATGAAGAAAATTGCCGCTAACGCGGTAACTATTGGACTCTATAATTTTAACCGTTTTGTTATTTCAAACATTTGCGAGGGCGACTTTACAACAATTAAACCAGGCTGGGAAGATGCTAGAGTTGGGATGGTAAAATGTTTGGCAATAATCAATAATGAGGGTGAAAATCTTATAGACATTTTAGGTCTTGAAGAAATTGAGGGCGCGGTGCGTTTTACACTCTTTGAATTAGAGGGGGAAGAACATGAAGGTTAAACCGATTAAAAGAATCAACATTCCAGATTCTACTCGAATAAACTTCGTTGACAAGCGCACCACCATAAAGGAGACTTTATTAGATGGAACAATCAATTTTTACGATCTTGATTCCTCTCTACTCTGTGAGGGATACTTTACAAACCAAATTAGAGGAGAGCTTCAAAGAGTGGAAACAGAGAAAGTCGTCTACTATACTTTTACTTTTAACAATGGCGACAAAACGCACTATCGCAACTTTTACACGCTACGAGCTAGATTATAATTTTTATGTATCTGGTACACCCCCGTAGACCATAGCACAACACGCAATATAATATAATATGATCATACTACATAACATTACACTTCAAACAAATAGCACAAAAAGGAGATTCAAAATTATGAAGAATTTTAAACTGGTATCTGGAGACGAAAAATGCGTAAAGCTTGTAAAAATCAATGGTACAACAGCACTTGCGAAGGACGCAAAACCATCTGGTAAGCTTTTAGGAATTGTAGTTGGTACTGATGATGTAACAGGGAAAAACACTTACTATCTCTGTATGGAAACTGGAGAAGGTTTTGGCATTTACGCAACAGGTGTTGCACGTGAAATTGACAAGATTTCCGATTTGTTAACGGATGCTATTGCAGATGGGCATGATTTTATCATTGAATGTACAACAGGTATTTCAAGGAACTCTGGACAGACATTCTTTAAAATTATGGTAAGAAGCTTTTAAACGCGGCAGACGGTCAACAGTGCGGTTGACACCAAATAATAGAACGGAAACTAATCAAGTTTGTTCGTTTTTTGCATCTATAAGGGGACTGGAAACAGTCCCTTTTATAATTTCATAATGTTAACAATTTATTAACAAAATATCACATATTTGTTCATATTTATATGTTAAACTAAAAGAACAAAGTGAAAGTGAGGTATGAATATGTATTTGGAAAGCCAATTATTAGAACTTCAGCACGCTATCGTCTTGAGAGCACTTGATGATATCAAAACACCCGTTTTAAGACTCAAGTATTACAGAGAAGTTAGAGAGTCACTTGAATTATATGCACCACTCTATCACATGACAGCCGATGAAATGATTCAAAGCGCAATCGCAAGTGGCTACATTGAGCCTTTTACAGAAAGAGAGGTTGAGGAATATGGCAAGTAAACAAAAAGAGCGTGTTGGCGAAGTCCAACGCGCAAAAGGGATTTTATATGACGTGTCTAATGGAAAGTATGTGTTGCTCAAGAAACACTACACAAAAGATGAATCACTTCTGTTACTTAGAACTTTAGGCAAAAGAGCGCAAACCAGACTTGCAACCCTTAGAGAATATTTCAGTGAGCGTGGCAAGCGTTACACGGGTGAAATCAATCCCGTATATGACAGATATAAAGGATTTGATATCAAGTATCAAGGTTTATCATTGCAAGCGATTCAGAAAAAAGTATCAACCGCCATTGAGATATTAAATGCCAAACAGTCCACTTACACGGGATATAGACAGTTACAAAATAAAGCATACCAGAAAATGATAGAGAATCACCCAAAACTCAAAAACCTATCTTTTGAAGATTGGAAGAAAATGACAACATATATGGGTGCTTGGCAATCAGCTCATGAGGGTGAGCAGTATGATAGTGAACAGCTACTTGCTTATGCTAACTGGGCTGGAAATACACTAGGTAGTGGTTTCGATGGTTTAGCGGCAATGAATCCCGAAGATGTTGACCTTGATGCATGGTTTTTAGATGTACAACGTGAAGGTAGTTCCGGAGAGTGGTTATCTCTTGATCAAGATTTTGACGACATTTAAGAGAGGTGTAGACAATGGCAAAACGAAAAGAAAAAATTTCATATTGTAAAAAGTTTCTTTGTTTTGACATTGAAACGACTCATGAACACATAGCAGAAGATTGCGACATAATCTATACATGGCATTGGTCAGTAATGGATAGCGACTACAACTATAAAACGTGTTCATCATGGTCAAATCTTTATGACTATCTACATAGCCAATATCAAACATTTGCAACTCAATGTGAAAACCGTCTCATCGTATACGTACACAACCTCTCCTATGAAATGGAAGCAATAATAAGAAATCTTGAAGGACACACCATGACAGGCGGTTTCTACATGGATACGCACGAACCCTTATATCTTATCATTGATGATGTACTAGAGTTTCGTTGCTCATACAAGCTTACGAATAAAGGTCTTGCAGCATGTGGAAAAGACGTAGGACTTAAAAAGCTTGAAATGAACTATAAAGATATCGTGAAACCTGGTGAAACGTTGCCGCAAGACAAAGAACGCTATACATACCGTGACGTGGAAATTATGGTGGCGAAAATCCATCAGTTGGAAGAACAGGAAGGTAAACCTTTTTACGAATTTCCATACACAAATACGGGATTTTTACGTGATGAGCTTCGCGCTATTATGAAAAAAGATGCTAAGTGGATGAAGATGTTTAGGAATACTTCGCTTGACTATGACAGATATGTGATTTGTCGAAAAGCTTTCATGGGTGGTTATACACACGCTAACTACATGTATGCAGGTCAAATCATGGAAAACGTTGATAGTTATGATTTTGGTAGTGCGTACCCGTTCGCAATCGCAACAGAGAAATTTCCAGTCGCACCGCTTAAACGTTTAGCAAATGCGAATATTTATGACTTAAAACGTTTACTTAACACAGACAATTACCTATTTATTTGTACAATCACAGCAAAGAACGTTCGCGCAAGAGGTACAATGACTTATCTTTCATCATCACATTGCGAAGTATCAAGTGATAGTGTTTTGGACAATGGTAGAATTTTTAAGGCAGATATGATTAAAACAACATGTACTAGCCTCGATCTTGCTATCATTTTGCGAATGTACAAGATTGATGCAATTCGAGTAGATGAATGTTACTATTGTAGAGCTGATTATTTACCATCTGGTATTGTTTGCACAATGTTAAAGTATTACAACAACAAACAAAGTTTAAAACATGTAAAAGGCGAAGAATTAAACTACGCAAAAGCAAAAAACCGCGTAAATTCCTTTTTTGGTATGTTTGTGCAAGACCCTATTCACGACGTTGTTACACTTGACGGCACGAAGTGGACTTTAGACCACTGTGCTATCACAAACAAAGAGGAAATTTCCGCACAGCTTGAAAAATTTTACAAATCTTTTAGAAGTTTCTTACCTTATCAAATTGGTGTTTTCATTCCCGCGTGGACACGTTATCATTTAATGCATGATATAGTGTCAAAGATTGATAGAAACGTGCTCTACTGTGACACAGACAGTGCAAAAGTTATCAATCGAGAAGAATGTATAGACGTAATAAACGGGTATAATGACTATGCAAAATATAAAATAGACTTAGCAATAAAACGCTATGGTTTAGATTATAAACTACCAGACTTAGGAATTTTTGACTGGGAAACTGAAAAAACAGGTGCATGGTTGAAATTTAAGACTTTTGGCGCGAAGAAATATATATATCAAGATACTGATAACAAATTGTATATGACTGTATCTGGACTCTCGAAGAAAGCTGTAAACTATCTTTCATCAATTGAAGATTTTGAAATTTTTACAACTTTTGACAAAGATGTGTCGGGGCGGACAATTTCACACCCAACTACAAACGCAATCGAAACTTACGACAATGGCGGCACGTGGATAGAAGATACCACTTACACACTGTCAATCTCGCCTGAATATGGAGCGTTGATTGGAATAGACGTTTATAGCATCAAGCCGACAATAATAACAAAAGACGGAAAGAAAGAAAACACAGATATAGATATAAGTAAACGTTTAGAAAAGTTTACGGTAAAAACCAAACATTTATCACCAATAATATTAGAAAAGATAGGAGAATAACATGGAAATTGAAAACCTTTATATAACAGTAGGTGAAGAAACCTATATAAACATTCCATCATTGTATACTTTAAACGCTGATGTTTACATTGTTTTTGGTGAACGCTCAGCTGGTAAAACATACTCTGTTTTCAAGGGATTGTTTGACGACTATAACACGACTGGTGCGCAATTTGTATACATGCGTACACGTGAAGATTATCTGATACGTGGGAGAGCGTGGGGTGCTGTCGCCAACATCAAGCCATACGTTGAAAAAACATTATGGAAAGAAGAAGCAAACTTGAATTATTACAGCGGTAGTTATAGAAAACAATCGTTGGGAAGAAATAACAAATGGGTGTATGACACTTGTGGGTATAGTTCGTCAATTGCGTCATGGATGAAATACAAAGGTAACGGTTATGACAGTGTCAAAACTATATTTTTTGATGAATTTATCGAAGATGACGACACCACTACAATTCGCCCACTCTCAAAAGGTGAATTTTTGAAGGGCTATAGTCAACAGTTGTCCACAATTATACGAAAAAGAAGGGGTGTTCGCGTTGTAGCATGTGCAAATAGCATCAATCCCAAAAGCCCTTTGTTTGACTACTATAACATTGATGCACGTAAACTTGAGCAAGGTAAAATTTATATTTTTAATCGTAAACTTGAAGATGACATTTTAAAAATCTGTTGTTTGTATACAGAACCGCCAAAACATGCACACGTGTCTAAGCATTTAGCCGTTTACGAGTCGCAAACAAATGACATGACAATCAATGGCACATGGCAAGAGGATATATACCCCGAACTTTATAATCACTTACCATGGCGGTGGTATGGTGAAATGTCTACACAAAACAACAGAATTTATATTGCTGACTTCGCGATAACTATAATTTTGCCGACAAAGCAAGGTGTGCCATTGACAATTATAGACGGAAAATACAAAGCAAAAACAATCTTACAAACGAACGAGTTATACTTACCATCAACTCAAAAAATAATACAATGGTTGCTATATTACAAACGCACTTCCCAAATCTGTGCGAGTTCAAAAACAGCATCAGAAAAATTCAATGACTTAATCAAACGTGTACTTATTGACAGAAATTAAATATATGTTAAACTATAGTTAGGGACTACCAGACAGACCGCGAAGAACGGGGTAGTTGTGCAAACTGTCAGCACGGGCGTGGAGACACGCCCACCTTTTTAGAAAGTGAGGTGTTGTGATGGATGTAAGTGCAGTTACACAGATAATTACAAGTGTAGGCTTTCCGATCTGTATGACGTTAATCTTGTGTTACTATATCAAGTACCAGACAGACGTTCATAAAGAGGAAACAAAAGAGTTGACAAATGCCATTAACTCACTGAGGGAAATGATATCAGAGATTAAAACAAAATTGGAAGATGAGGTGAAAGCATGACATATTATGAAGTTATCAAAAAAGCGTTATTTATGTTTTATCACCGTGATGAATATGCATATTTTTACGGTGCAAAAGGGCAAGTCCTAACCGATGAAGTGATGAACACTTTAATCAGCCTTGAACCAGCGTATTTCTCGAAGTATACAACGCAAGAGTTAGACGCTTATAAAGCGTTCTCGCGTGGTAAAATTGGATATGATTGTAGCGGTTTTGTCTCCGCCGTTGTAGGTGTGCAAAATTATAGCACTGGACACTATCATGACGGAGCAGAAAAGACTACACCGCTTCTAGGAACAGAAGGAAACGGATTGTATTCATCTTTTGGCGGTAAAGGTAGACATGTTGGAATTGACATTGGCTATGGTTTCTTTCTGCACATGCCAAAAGAGGGGCACACTATCGAACTTGGCAGAATAGCAGAATATGAATGGGAACACAGTTTCCACTTTGCTAATATTAACTATGAGGGGGCGAAAGCATGATTGATATTGAAAAGATGGTAACTACTTTAAACATTCCAGACGGCATGACGGTTGATGAAATGCGAAGAATTGTTGTTGATGTGCTTGACATGGCGAAAGCTTCAAATGAAGCTGAGAAAGCCATTGCGACAGAAAACGCAACACTAAAAACGGAAAACGACAGACTCAGCAAGCAGAACTTGGAGCTGTTCAACCGTGTCACAACTACCATTTCTCCGTCCACAAAATTTAAAGAAGATGAGGAAGAAGAAAAAGAGGAAGTCACAACCGATGATATTTTAAGCTATTATAGTTAATGCTATAGAAAGTGAGGTAGAAAATTATGGAAAAAACAACAAAACCGCTGTCAAGCGCACAGCGCGGAGTAAATCTTTTTAACGATGCGAGAAAGAATTCCTCAAACGAATACATGAGGGCAACAGGCGAAGTTACCGTGGCAACGTCAATTTCTCACGCAATGACACCAATCGTAAAGTATGCACCATTTATGAACGAGTTTCTGCACTATGTTGTAAACAAGATTGTCATTCAGTCCGTTGAATCTAAGATGTATACCAATCAGTATGAAATGTTGAAAAAGGAAGGTTTTCCACTTGGAACCGATATGGAAATGAATTACGTCAATCCTGCCATGGGGCGTGATTATGATATTTCTCTTGGAGCAACGCTTTTAGAAGTTACAAAACCAGACGTTAAAACTTGTTATTTCCGACAGAATCGTAGACGTCAGTTTCCAGTAACAATCCCGCGTGAACTTATGGAAGGTGCTTTCACGTCATGGGAGCAGCTTGACAGTATGGTGACAGGCATGGTGACAAGTCTTTTCAGTGGGAACGAGATTGAGGAAGAAAACCTTATCAAGAAGTTGATTCAGACTTCTGTTAAAAACAACGTAGTAGTTAAGAAGGAAATTGCATGGGATGATGCAGACCCCGCCGCTTCTTCTATCGGCTTTATCAAGGCAATCCAGAAGATTGCGCTTGATATCACACATGCTTCAAGCGACTTTAATAATTATCAGGCATATGCGAAAGCACAGGGAATTGTAGACCCAACACCTGCAATTACTTGGACCCCGTCTGACAGTCTCTATCTGTTTGTAAGAAGTGATGTGCTTGTCAATTGCAACGTTGAAACATTAGCAGGAGCTTTCAACATGAGTAAAGCAGACCTTGTTGGACGTGTGACACCTTTCCCTAACTTTGATTATCTCGATTTCGATTCACCAGTTGACACAGTAACAAAGTATTGGAAAACTATCAAGGATGACCAAAACATTCTTGCAGTACTTGCAGATGTTAATACTTTCGAGTACCGCGACAATCTGAGTACAAGCGGTGACTTCTACAATGCCGCGGGAATGTATCAGAATCAGTACTTGAACGTTTGGCAGACATACGGCATTAGACCGTGGGGAAATGCTGTTGCGATTTGTAAACAGGCATAAATAAAGGGGGGATATTATGACAACTGTATACTTGTTTGATTCGCCATTTGACGACAGCGGTAAACACTTGTTAATCCCAGCAGAAAGAAACGCTGAGGGGTTTTTAAAAGAACTTCTCAGCGTTCTTCCGTATAAACGCTACGATAATGTAACGTGGGAAAGACAGGGGCAGACTTTTCGTTGTCCAGTCCGTGCAGATGAATTAAAACGATATAACTACATGGCATATCAGAATGGAAACCGAACTGAATCTGGGCACGAGAATGTAGGGCGAATAGAATTTGCATATATCATTGACTACCAATACGTTAACAATAAACTTACATATGTAAACACTTCTATTGATTACTGGGCTACCTACATCGACAAATTCACCTTCCATCCGTCTCCAATGATGCGACAGCACCCAGCAAGTGACGGACTTTTCGCGAACTTCTTTCCAGAGCCAACGCAAGTTGATCGTTGGGAAATCGCACGAACTGAATACGGCTTTTCAAAAGATGATGACGACTCCGTGTATGTCATGACCGCAAACAATACGGACACTTACGAAAACCGTTCTAGTGATTTCTACGCGGCAATCGCAAATTTTGCCATGGGCGATTATGGACAAATAAGCAATTTCTTTTCATTGGTTTCTGTCAACCCTTGCGAATGTGGTGGCATAGTCCAAAGTAACACAAGTAAGCTGTCAAGAGCGCAAGCGTTAGAAGTAGTTAAACGGTATGCAAAATGTGGTAGACAGGAAGATATAATTGGAGCATATCACGTGCCAAAGTTTTTTGCCACTGACATAAGCGGTGAAAATCTTGATAAGGTTGACAACAGGACAGGAGAGGTTGAGTTGGTGCAATCATTTGTTGAAAAACCTTTATGGAATAAGCTTTACACTTCCCCACAATTTAACAAGTTAACAGTCAATTGCGGTGGAAGTGCCAAAGAATATGATTTTCGTTATTTTGATGAGTCTGCACTACTCGCCAAAAAATTTAAATTCAAGTGGGCGGCTAACCAGTCACAATTAGGCGGTGTTGTTATAACACCAGAGCAGTACGGAAACGGAACTAATGGCGACTATTCGCTTGCAAGTAGCACATGGGATAGTGTTCAACTTTCGACTACACAGCTAAACAACAGCGGTGTTATGCGCGACTTTGGAAACTTTGGCGTTGCTTCAATTGGAAATCTCTTTTCACTAGACATTAAGGGTGAGCTTCAAGCCGCTGAGACTTTCGCGGAAAATCTCGGTGCAAAATTCGAAGAATCTGACCTCACTATTGGCAACCCAACAGGCACAATTGCAATGTATAATGCGCTTTTCCCTATGATATCTGTTGCGTGGTATTATCCGTCATTGCAAGATATAAAAAAGTTTAACAACTATTTTTGCATGTATGGTTATAATTACAATGGAAGTTTAGCAGATATCGTTATTGATTCTTTACCAATTGTCAACTACGTACACACAAGCGGCGCAATCATCACCGCGGAAAACGCACCGCAAAACGCAATTGCATACATGGCAAACCGTCTTGATAGTGGTGTCTGGTTTTGGCATGGAATCGGAAATTACAAAGACACTGATAAAATCTTAGAAAATCATTTCCCAGAAAGTGAGGGTGATTAAATGGCAACATATATTGGAGAAGCGTCAAAAGATGAAAACGGCAATCTTTGGGGCGGCAGAGACGGAGATCAAAACGGACTTGAAGTCCGCGTAACAGGTTGGTTTCCGCAAACTGGAGACGGTAGGCGCTGGGACTGGATTGCACGTATTCGCAACCGTCCAGACGTTGCCCGTGCGATTGCTACGCTTATGATAGAATCATGTGATAATCAAAATGTTGGATATAACCAACATAGACGGGAAACTTTTACAAATGAGTGTCGAAAAGTCGGGTGGAAACCTAAAGACGTTAAAGTACCGTGTGCAACTGACTGCTCTGCTCTAGTTGCATGTATATTAAATTGTCTCAATATTCTAGTAAGTACAAGTATGAATACATACAACGAACTAGAACAGCTTAAAAATACAGAGCTATTTGATATATTGTATGACAGTAAATACTTAACAACAGGCGACAACTTGCAAGTCGGTGACATTTTACACATGCCTGGACACACCGCTATAGTTGTGCAAAACTCAGAGTCAACACAACCAGTTCCAGAAGAAAAGAAAGACGATGAGCAAGTTGGTGCGCGAATGTGGATAAATTGGCAAGTTTTTGAGTCTGGTAAAGAATATTCTGACACTAGTGGTTGGTATATAAACGGAGATAAGGGTAGAGCATACGGGCGATATCAATTTGATTATCGTTATGGACTAGTGCCTTTTATGCAATTTTGTATACAGCACTATCCTACTCTTTTTAGTGGTTTTCAACCATACATTGATTTGGGTGTAGGTAATGAGCAACTTGTTAGCAATAGCGGACTGAAACAATTATTCATGGACTACACAACCAACCACTTAGCAGAATTTTCAAAAATGCAAAACTGGGCGATGTTTAATAACTATTATAGTTTGATTAGAAGTGAGATACAAAAACATTTAGGCTATGACGTTTCAAACGTTGGAGCGTATGCCGTGGGAACTGCCGCAAGTATTGCAATTCGTGATAGTGGATACTGGGACGCTGTAAAAGATATCTTCACGGGCACAACAGGAAAAGAGACAGAAAGTGATTGGATAAAATTGGTCATGGCACGTCAAAACGCTAAAACGGGTGCAAATGACGGCAATCGTTGGACAACTACACAGTACAACAGAGTATTTGCCGACATGCAAGCCCAAACGGGCGTTATTCAAATTGGTGAAGGTACAATTTCAGACTCAGACTCGAAAGCCCCTGTCAATCCGGCTGGTGGAAATGCTGGAAGTGCAACAGGTAGCGGTACAACTGAGGTTGTGCAACCAACAACACCGGCCCCACCAATAGGGGGAATTGATGCTAGAAGTATGTTTTGCCCGTATTGGTCTTTAAAATACTTTGCGAATGTGCTACCACTGAAAATTGGTAATTGACAATGACGGTCAATATGGTAAAATGAGGGTGGAAGGCTGAGGGCTGAGGGGTGTGGGGTGAGGGTGAATGATAAATATACCAATTTCCGTGTATAATTTAGAAAGTGAGGTGTTGTGATTTGAAAAGAAATACCAAAAATCAGAATACACAGACAGAAAACCTTTTAACTATCGGACTGTATTATACTTTTTTGCGTAGGATTGCTGTTGACGCGTGGACTTTTGAGGGGTTGCCGTTTGATGACGATGACGTTTACAGACATGCCAATAACATTCTCAATGAAAATTTTGTACTTGGTAAGTTAGGGGGACTCTGGAAAGAAGATGGATTTTATGTTGTCGGAGATTGCACAACATCAAGTACTAAGACGTGGTATGGCGGTGCAACAAAGTATCAATGTAAGACGTTCGTGAATACGGTTAGTAAAGACTTGAGCGAAGTTGCTACATTGACGGCTAGCTTGTCACCTTACACAGACTATGACGTTGTTTCTATTAACGGTTTATGTCGACACTATGCCGCGTTGCTTTACGAATGCGACAGGTGCATAAACGTGAATTTAAAAGCACAGAACACGCCCGCCATCTTAAACGCCCCAGATGGTCAAGAGCTGACGTTTGCCAATCTCTATGAGCAAATTGCGGGTCATAAACCTGTTGTCTTTACAAGAGATATGTCACCGCTTAAAAGTCAGTATGACGATATACGTCAAATTGTATATCAGACACCCGCACCATTTGTTGCGGGAAATGTTGAGCAGTTAAAGTCTATGTTAATGTCGGATTTTATGTTTATGTTGGGTGTTAACGGTAGAACACAAAGCAAAGTTGCGCAAGTTTCGAGTCTTGAAGTTATGCAAGATGCACCTACACTTATGGTTTTAAGAAATTCCTATGAACAGGCGAGACAAAATTTCTGTGATCAATGCAACAAAAAATTTGGCTTAAATGTTAAGGCAACGTTTAATGACTCAAATATTGGTGATGTTGGTTTACTTGACCAATTCAGTGTCATGGACACAAACAGAGAGACAGTGAAGGAAGTTAAGAACAGCGGTTTAGAAGCTCAAGAAAGTGAGGGTGAGGATAATGACAATTCCAATGATTGACACTAATTTTTTGGACAATGATAAGTATTGGTATGATGTGGGGGCGGCTTATACGCTCCATGTCTATGATATTTTGCAAAATTCGCAAATTGGAAATGACAGGAAATCGAACAAAAGCTTGTTTGATAATTATGATTTTGCGGCTTTTGGGCTTGACGATTATCCGCTTTTCAGTGAGGAGTTTAGAAAGCCAATTAACGATATGATCATTCGGCATTTTCTGGAGTGGGAAATTGGTTATGAGACAGACTTTCTTTTCCGTGAGCACATGAGAGGTGATATGGCGCGAATTATGCCCGAACTGAATTTAAAACTAAAGGCACGGTTTGAAGCTTACAACACGGAGAAAATGTTTGAGACGGAAAACAACGTAAGTGAGCATGTAAGCGATGATTGGCATAAATTTTTAGATACACCGCAAGGTCAAACAGATTTACTCGATGATAACTATTTGACAAATGTTTCAAAAAATCATGTTGATGATAGGACAACTCACCACGGCTCAAGCGGCAACGCGGCAACTAACGCACAGAGTTACACAACAGCGGTTTGGGATTTTGAGACAGAGATTTGTGATAGACTGAAACATAATTTTTTGGGGCTGTTTAGGTGATTGACGAAAGCGGAACTTGTGTTATAATGTGAGTAGAATTATGAAAGTGAGGTGTAACTATGGCAAATATACCTATTATCAACCCGCCCGACAAAGAGCATTTGGGCTTTTGTTGGCATCATCAATTTACAATTCCTTTACTTTTTGATGATTGCTTATCACTTCTACAAAAGGTATGTGCTTTGTGGGCAAAGTTGAATGACGTTATTGACGCATTGAATGAATTTGACGATGAATTTAATGCATGGGCAAAAAGTGTAGAAGAATCGTTGAAGGACTTGTATGCGAAGTATGAGGCACTTGATACTAGAGTAACGAATATTGAAAATGAGTTAGAGTCTATCCAAACCGAATTGACTAATATAAAAAATGACATTTCAAATATTGAGCAACGTTTAGATAATGTCGAAAACAGATTAACGACTGTTGAAGGTGATATTACAAATATACAGCAATCAATTTCTGATATTAACAAGTCAATTGAGATTTTAGAATCTGACTTAACCGCGTTAGAAACTAGGGTGAAAAAGTTGGAAGATTTGTTGAAGAATCTTAACATCATTCCACCTCAGACAATTCTTGATTTAACCGACAATGATTCAGTCTGGGCGACTGTTTGGGGTTCATGGTGGGACTGGTTTTGTACAAATGTTATTGACTTCGCAAGCGGTGACAGTAAAACAAACTGGGAATTATCCAACAATTTAAAATGGCATGACACAGTGACAAAACCGAAGCGAACTATTCAAATAGGCTATTTAGGTCAACCTGTTGCTCTTGTAAAGTTACCATTCATTGCGGTACGTAAAAGCGTCTGGACTTCTAAACCAACCATTCCACAAATAAATGCCGTTGCACCAAATTTCAAGGCTGATGCTTTATATCCCACTAATGGTTTTTTCAACCTTACATTAACACAAGAGTTTGGGTACACGATGGATGAAGTTAAGCTTATGACAAGTTACATTCCTTTTTTAACTAAAGACAGTACCATTGTTAAAATTGATAATAAGTGGGCATATACAAGTTTTGCTGTACAAGCCGATGTACGTTTACAAATTCCAAAAACTGGAACTAATGCAAAACTTGCAATTGTGCCACAAAGCATTACCTTAGCGGCCGTCCCAAATGCGGAAGATGTATCAATTGCAACAGCCTGGGATTTATATATTTATTGTATCGCTGAGAATGGTTAATTAGAAAGAGAGGTATTATATATGGATTTATTGAAATATTTGGAACCTATGAAGAATCTACCAGAACGGTTTTCTAATCTTGCGTTCTGGAGAGGTGTGGGAAAATTAAAAGATTGCGTAGTTAATGCGTTCGAGTATTTGGATAGATGGGGGGAGAGCGTTGAGCATGATATATCATCATTACAGAAAACAAAGATTGTACGATATGCTAGTGAATACATTGATGATCGCCCCACTGTGAGCGTAGTTTACAATCTGGATGACCATTATTGGAGTGGAAACGTTGGCAATATTTCAATTGGAAAAGGAGATAATGATATTGTTATTCCTCTGGGGTTCACATTCAAGGCTTATAAAACAGATGGTACATTTGGTACTCACATTTTTTTACCTTTTGGAGATTGTGCTATTGATACCACACCTGCTAAGACTATTACATTGAACAATATTCATAGCACCAATGTGACATATAATTTCAATAATGATCCGCTTATTGCGAAAGACATTTATATATACGGCTATGGCGTGAAGTTCGGACCTTAATAAATACAGCCACCATTTGGTGGCTGTATTTTTTGTTATTTGGTTGGGAATGTGATTTCCAGAAGATATCTAAGGGATGTTACGACAAATGACATGCTTATAAGCTCTTTTGAAGTTTCAACCTTTTTTAGTTTTGTGACGTAAGCTTTTAACATTCGCTGTGCTGTTTTATCCTTGCCGTATTTGATAACTAATTCTGAAATTTCATCATACATCTGGTTTTTCTGTTTTGTGGTTAATGCATCCATGGTCAAGCCTCACTTTCTGTTAATACTCTCAACATATGCAATATATTTCTCTGTTGTTGTCATATAGAATATCTTTCTTGCCTGATGTACACTATATGCAAAAATTGTCATATAGTCGTTTGTGTCGTTTGCAACGTCATAATATTCTATTTGATATTCTCTTAATTCTGACATGCTAATACCTCACTTTCTCCTGTTAATCTCTTGTGTATATCGTCACGAGACACCCAGTATTCGATTGTCATATAATTGGTTGATCGTCTGCCCTTATAGAAACATGGTCTTGTGCGAACTACGCCTTTTCCATACTTCCCATTATATGTGTGTACGGTTGAACAACCTTCATTCATATAGCCTGGAACGTCTGCACATGTGACATAGTGCAAACCGCGTCTGTGACAATAATCAAGGGTATCATCTAATAATGCGTTCATTTCTGGTACATTGTCGATTGTGTTGCGCTTATAAATTCCATAAAGATTCATATTTGCTCCATTTCTCACCGTCAAGCCGATATGACAGCTATATTGTTAATATCTCAGTGTATGCATATTATATCTTCTCGATTTATGCAACCCTGTTGCTTCTTCAACTAGTGAAGTCCACAAACCACATTCAACATTACACATAGAAATTTTCCTAGTAACATAATTGATATAATCATGAGAAATTTTATTTTCGTCAAATAACTCAGCGTTTCTAATATACATTTTTGCAAGTCGTCTCTCATAAGCACGCCCAGATTTACACTTATGTAAATCTTGAATCAATTCCTTGAGTTCTCTATACAGTTTTAAATATAACTGTCGCTTTTCATCAAGCATGTCAAAATCGAGGTTGGCGAGAGTGTTGAGGCTAACGTGATGCCATTCTGGGTTGACAATCGCTTTATAGCGTTCCCATGTTGTTCTACATGTCTGAGTCCCACCGCATTTGTTATGTTTTCTATCCGCTAGACACCAATATGCAATAGAACACTTTTTAACATTCGGGATTTCTTCAGTTGCTTTTGTTTCTTCGGCTTCTTCAAGATTTTCATTCTCAATAATTTCGTCAAGATCTTCGTTTTCTATAATATCTTCATATTCGTCAAGATCTTCTGTTGCTTCTTCGATTTCTATATGGCAATCGTATATCATTTCATCAATCAAATTTTTAATTGTGTGATTAAAAGTGTCCTTATGAGATATAATCATACCATTATCCTTGATATAATACCACGAACCTGTTTCATAATCCTTATATAGCACTTTTGTAATCTGCACATCGTCCTTGATAAATAAAACGTTGATATGTAATTTCATCCATGACGTAGTCGTCGTAATCTCGGAAATTTCAAGACCGTCAAAATGGAATGTTAGGAGTTCTGTTTCAAGCTTTCTTGTGATCATATTCAAATCGTTTTTCTGGTTTATCATATTCTTACCTTTCTTCAAGTCTTTCCTTGACGTCTTTGTTTTCTTTTCTCTTTCTGATTATATTATAGCAAATATCAGAATATATACAATGATATAATTTAACCTCTTATCAGAATATTTCTTGATCTTTAATAGTTCATAGTTTGTTAATAATTGTGACATGTTTTGTTCACATATAATCGAACATTTTCTCGAAC
>ERZ859894.538-NODE-538-length-16457-cov-2.576942_pt1 | contig 16457 bp, 14 predicted proteins | sample MGYA00510117_ERZ859894 | MGnify/ENA primary metagenome ERZ859894 (study PRJEB30046, sample SAMN00715164) | human gut metagenome | study: EMG produced TPA metagenomics assembly of the A metagenome-wide association study of gut microbiota in type 2... | reverse complement strand
ATGAAGATGAGGATAAAAACTCAAAATCCCTTGTGCTAATAACACGTGTGGGTTCGACCCCCACCACCGGCATCCGAAGCAGCCTGGAATCGAACGATTTCGGGCTGCTTTTCTTTTTTCAGAAAACGCTGCACCGTAACCGCCTGGGCACCCTGTACTGCCACGAGGGCGACTGGAGCTGGATCTACTTTTTCAACGGCCAGTGTGCCGACGCCGCAGGCACCGCGCTCTGGCAGTGGCTGGGGCAGCAGCGGCGCTGAACATTTTTTTGTCAAAAAGCATTGACAACTGCCAATGTGCATGATAGAATCACAGATGATTTTGAGAGACGACGCAGAACAGGGTCTTTTCAAAGCAATTTTCCCATGGACCGCCCAGCGGGGCTAAGGCCATACGGACAGCCGGGTCCACTGCCGACCGGCGGCGCAAGCTGCCATTATTGATTGAGTTGAAAGCTCAAATTTTATAAGTTGGTTCCTTTACAGCCATGAAATTGCGCAGAACGTGCGCAGACTTGTGAAACGGTCAATAAGAGTAGTAAAAGTGTAATTGCTATATAGACTCTCGTCATCCCGTCCTTTTGAATCCTGATGAATCATGCTGCGATACGGCTCTGGCGTCTTTGCCCCGGAGGCTTTGTCCGCGCATTCAAACGGTTTTTTCAAAGCGCAAGCCTGCATTTCTGTGCAGGGCTTGTGCTTTTTTGTTTGCCCGCATGGTTTGCAGCAGGAGTCAGGGACGGAGGAAAAAACATGAGTGAGAACCGTACACGGTTCCGGCTGGACCAGCGCCGCGCACCGATCTACGAGGCTCTGGAGCAGTTCCGACAGATGCGGGTGGTCCCCTTCGATGTGCCGGGCCACAAGCGCGGCCGGGGCAACCCGGAGTTGACGGCCTTCCTGGGCCAGCAGTGCGTGGGCGTGGACGTCAACAGCATGAAACCGCTGGACAATCTCTGCCACCCGGTATCGGTCATCCGGGAGGCCGAGGAGCTGGCCGCCGATGCCTTTGGCGCAGCCCATGCCTTTTTAATGGTGGGCGGCACCACCAGCTCTGTGCAGAGCATGGTGCTGACAGCCTGCAAACGGGGCGATGAGATCATCCTGCCCCGCAACGTGCACCGCAGTGTGCTGAACGCGCTGGTGCTCTGCGGCGCGGTCCCGGTCTATGTGAATCCCGAGGTGGACAAGCGGCTGGGCATCTCGCTGGGCATGAAGCGGGAGCAGGTGGCCAAGGCCATCAAGGAGCACCCCAACGCCGTGGCCGTGCTGGTGAACAACCCCACCTACTACGGCATCTGCTCTGATCTGCGTGCCATCGTCAAGATGGCCCACGACGCCGGGATGCTCTGCCTGGCCGACGAGGCCCACGGCACCCACTTCTACTTTGGCAACGGCCTGCCCGTTTCCGCCATGGCAGCGGGGGCCGATATGGCCTCGGTCTCCATGCACAAGAGCGGCGGCAGCCTGACCCAGAGCAGCCTGCTGCTCATCGGGCCCAATGTGCATCAGGGCTATGTGCGGCAGATCATCAACCTGACCCAGACCACCTCCGGCAGCTACCTGCTCATGTCCAGTCTGGACATCTCCCGCCGCAACCTTGCCCTGCGGGGGCGGCAGGTGTTCCATCAGGTGGCGGATATGGCCGAGTACGCCCGGGAAGAGATCAACGCCGTGGGCGGCTACTACGCCTTTGGCAAGGAACTGTGCAACGGCAACTCTGTCTTTGACTTTGACACCACCAAGCTCAGCGTCCACACGCTGGACATCGGCCTTGCCGGCATCGAGGTCTACGACATCCTGCGGGATGAGTACGACATCCAGATCGAGTTCGGCGACATCGGCAACATCCTTGCCTACCTGTCCATCGGCGACCGCCCGCAGGAGATCGAGCGTCTGGTGAGCGCACTGGCCGAGATCAAGCGCCGCTACCACACCGACGGCACCGGCCTGCTGAGCCAGGAATACATCGACCCCGTGGTGGCCGCCAGCCCGCAGGAGGCCTTCTATGCCCCCAAAAAGAGCCTGCCCCTGCGGGAGACCGAGGGCATGGTGTGCAGCGAGTTCGTCATGTGCTACCCGCCGGGCATCCCCATTCTGGCCCCCGGCGAGCGCATCACCAAAGAGATACTGAACTATATCGAGTACGCCAAGGCCAAGGGCTGCAGCATGACCGGCCCCGAGGACCCTGATATTTTGCACCTGAACGTTCTGGCATAAGGAGGGAAAACAGATGGAGTTTTGGTTTTCGGAATTTCACACCCCCGATGTGAAGCACAGCATCCGGGTGAACAAGCAGCTCTACTCCAAGCAGAGCGATTACCAGCGCATTGATATTTTTGAAACGCCCGAGTTTGGCCGGGTGCTCACACTGGACGGCAATGTGATGCTGACCGAGCGGGACGAATTCATCTACGACGAGATGATCGTCCATGTGCCCATGGCCGTGCACCGGGAGGCAAAGGATATCCTTGTCATCGGCGCAGGTGACGGCGGCGTGGTGCGGGAGCTGACCCGCTACGACCGGGTGGAGCGCATCGACCTGGTGGAGATGGACCCCCAGGTGGTGGAGGCCTGCCGCGCCTATCTGCCCGGCAACGCCTGCCGGATGGACGACCGCCGGGTGCACATCTACTTTGAGAACGCCCTCAAGTTCATCCGCCAGTGCGAGGAGGAATACGACCTCATCATCGTGGACTCCTCCGACCCCTTCGGCCCCAGCGAGGGCCTGTTCACCCGTGAGTTCTACGGCAGCTGCTTCAACGCCCTGAAAGAGGACGGCATCATGGTCAACCAGCAGGGCAGCCCCTTCTACACCGAGGACGCCAGCGCCATGCAGCGCAGCCACAAGCGCATCGCGTCCACCTTCCCCGTCAGCCGGGTCTATCAGGCACACATCCCGACTTTCGCCGCCGGCTACTGGCTCTTCGGCTTTGCCAGCAAGAAGTACCACCCCATCGATGATCTGGATGCAACTGCCTGGAAGGCCCTGAACATGCGCACCCGGTACTACACCACCAAACTGCATATCGGAGCATTCTACCTGCCGGCTTTTCTGGAGGAGATGCTGCGGGAAGTGGAGGAACACTGATGCTTTACCCCAACGTTGAAACCTTTATCGGCTGCGACAGCAGCTACCGCGCCGCCAGCATCGTGCTGTACGGTGCCCCCTACGATTCCACCACCAGCTACCGCCCGGGGGCCCGGTTCGGCCCGGCTGCCATCCGGCACGAAAGCTACGGTCTGGAGACCTACAGCCCCTACCAGAACGCCGACCTGACGGACTTTGACATCTTTGACAGCGGCGATCTGGAGCTCTGCTTCGGCTCCAGCGAGAGCGCACTGGCCGACATCCAGAGCCGCGCGGCAGAGATCCTGCACGACGGCAAGTTCCCGCTCCTGCTGGGCGGCGAGCATCTGGTCACACTGGGTGCCGTGCGGGCCATGGTGGAAAAGTACCCTGACCTCCACATCGTCCACTTTGATGCCCACGCCGACCTGCGGGACGACTATCTGGGCGCAAAGCTCAGCCACGCCTGTGTGCTGCGCCGCTGCCACGAGATCGTGGGCGACGGCCGCATCCACCAGTTCTGCATCCGCAGCGGTGACCGCACCGAGTTTGAGTTTGCGGCTGCCCACACCGAGATGCACAAGTTCGATTTCACGGGCCTTGCCCAGCTCACCGAGCAGCTCTGTGCCAGCAAGGTGCCCGTTTACCTGACCATCGATCTTGACTGCCTGGACCCCTCCTGCTTCCCCGGCACCGGCACCCCCGAGGCCGGCGGCGTGAGCTTTTTGCAGCTGCTGGAAGCCATCCGCACCGTGACCAAGGCCAACATCGTGGGTGCGGACCTCAACGAGCTGGCCCCCACGCTGGACACCACCGGCGTTTCCACGGCCACAGCCTGCAAGGTCCTGCGGGAGCTGCTGATTGCGCTGGACAAGGGCTGGCCGGGCTTTCAGGTATAAGGACAGACCGTAAGAAGACAACTTTACAGATAAAGGAGTAACCGATATGAGCAAAGTTCTGATCATCGGCTGCGGCGGCGTGGCCTCCGTTGCCATCCACAAGTGCTGCCAGGTCCCCGAGGTGTTCACCGAGATCTGCATTGCCAGCCGCACCAAGGCAAAGTGCGACAAGCTGGCCGCCGAGCTGGCCCCCAAGACCACCACCAAGATCACCACCGCACAGGTGGATGCCGACCATGTGGATGAGGTCATCGCCCTCATCAAGAGCTACCAGCCCGATCTGGTGATGAACATCGCCCTGCCCTATCAGGATCTGACCATCATGGATGCCTGCCTGGCCTGCGGCGTGAACTACATGGACACCGCCAACTACGAGCCTGAGAACACCGACGACCCGGAGTGGCGCGCCATTTACGAGAAGCGCTGCAAGGAGGCCGGCTTCTCTGCCTACTTTGATTACAGCTGGCAGTGGGCCTACGCCAAAAAGTTTGAGGAAGCCGGCCTGACCGCCCTGCTGGGCAGCGGCTTCGACCCGGGCGTGACCCAGGCTTACTGCGCCTACGCCAAAAAGCACGAGTTCGACACCATCGACACCATCGACATTCTGGACTGCAACGGCGGCGACCACGGCTATGCCTTTGCCACCAACTTCAACCCGGAGATCAACCTGCGCGAGGTGTCTGCCCCCGGCAGCTACTGGGAGAACGGCCACTGGGTGGAGATTCCGGCCATGAGCATCAAGCGGGAATACAACTTTGATCAGGTGGGCCAGAAGGATATGTACCTGCTCCACCACGAGGAGATCGAGTCTCTGGCCAAGAACATCCCGGAGGCAAAGCGCATCCGCTTCTTTATGACCTTCGGCCAGAGCTACCTCGACCACATGCGCTGTCTGGAGGACGTGGGCATGCTGTCCACCACCCCGGTCAACTTCAACGGTCAGGAGATCGTGCCCATCCAGTTCCTCAAGGCCCTGCTGCCCGACCCCGCCAGCCTTGGCCCCCGCACCAAGGGCAAGACCAACATCGGCTGCATCTTCACCGGCAAGAAGGACGGCAAGGAAAAGACCTACTACATCTACAACGTCTGCGACCATCAGGAGTGCTACAAGGAGGTCGGCTCTCAGGCCATCAGCTACACCACCGGCGTTCCGGCCATGTGCGGCGCACTGATGCTGCTGACCGGCAAGTGGACCACCAAGGGCGTGCACACCGTGGAAGAGTTTGATCCGGACCCGTATCTGGATGCTCTGGACAAGTACGGCCTGCCCCGCTCCGAGAGCCACGCCCCGGCTCTGGTGGACTGATGCGGCTGGCCGACATCCGCCCGCCCTTTGCGGGGCTGGCAAACCTCTCTGAGGCTGCACTGGCTGCACTGGCTGCACTGCCCACCCCCTGCTATCTGCTGGATGAAGCCCGGCTGCGCCGCAACGGCGAGATCCTGCTGGGCGTGCAGCAGCGGACAGGCTGCAAGATCCTGCTGGCCCAGAAGGCCTTTTCCAACTACGACCTCTACCCGGTGCTGGCCCCCTATCTGGCGGGCACCGAGGCCAGCGGCCTGTACGAGAGCCGCCTGGGCAGGGAGGAGCTGCCGGAGAAGGAGAACCATGTGTTCTGCGCCGCCTACCGGACCGACCAGTTCGAGGAGCTGCTGCAATACGCTGACCATATCGTGTTCAACTCACCCCACCAGCTGGCAAAGTTCGGCCCGGCCGCAAAGGCGGCGGGCAAGAGCGTGGGCCTGCGGGTGAACCCCGAGCATTCCACCCAGGAGGGCCACGAGATCTATGACCCCTGCGCCCCGGGCAGCCGTCTGGGTACCACCCGCGCCCAGTGGGATGCCGCTGCGGCGCAGCACCCTGACCTGCCCGACCTGCTGGACGGCCTGCACTTCCACACCCTGTGCGAACAGGATTCCGACGCATTGGCGGCCACCCTGCCCGCGCTGGAGGCAAAATTCGGTGATCTGCTGCCCCGGATGAAGTGGCTCAACTTTGGCGGCGGGCACCACATCACCCGCCCGGATTACGACCTTGCCACGCTGGAAAAGTGTATCACCGGGACGCAGGAAAAGTACGGCGTGCAGGTGTATCTGGAACCGGGCGAGGCCTGGGCGCTGAACGCGGGCTACCTCGTCACCACGGTGCTGGACACCCTGCAGAACGGCGAGACACATCTTGCCATTCTGGATATGTCCGCAGCCTGCCACACGCCGGATGTCATCGAGATGCCCTACCGCCCGCCCCTGCTGGACGCGGGCGAACCGGGGGAAAAGCCCTGCACCTTCCGGCTGGGCGGCCCCACCTGCCTTGCCGGGGACGTGGTGGGCGATTACAGCTTTGCCGCCCCCCTCACCGAGGGCAGCCGGCTCATCTTCGGCGACATGGCCATCTATTCCACCTGCAAGAACAACACCTTCAACGGGATGCCCCTGCCGGATCTCTGGGTGCTGCATGAAAACGGCACCACCCAGCCGCTGGCCCGCTTCGGCTACCACGATTTCAAATACCGTCTGGGCTCGCCCCGCTGAGCCGCCCGGATACACAAACACCCCTCTGCGCTCCTTTCGGAATGCAGAGGGGTGTTTGCTTATGAAACGGAGAACTCAGATCTCATACCACTTGATCTCGTTGGCTTCCAGATGCAGGTCGAAATGGTTTCCATCGGTGGTGTAGACCGTGGTGTCCTGCGGCTCGTAGGTGTTGTTCACCACGCAGTACTTGCCATTTTTCACGTAGGCGTGCACTTCCACATTGTAGTTGGAGCTGAACCAGGTGTGCAGCTCCTCCTCGCTGTGGGCGCTCCACAGGATGGCACGGTACAGGGTGCGGCTGTTGGCAAAGCTGTAGGGCACACCGCTGATGTACACGGCGCGGCCCTTACCAAAGTCGTGTGCCGCCATCTGCACTTCCCGGTTCCGCTGCACCAGCACCTCGGTACCCTCGAGGGCGTAGATGTTCTTCTTGCCCTCGCCAAAGTCGATGGGCTGGTCGGCATCCTGCAGAATGAAGTGGTCCGGGTGCTCGTCCCAATTGTACTTGTCGTAGTTGAGGGTGAAGCCGTTTTCTTCCTCCACGCCCAGCACGCTGGCAAGCTGGAGAATGTGGCCCTGATACGGGTGACCGGAAGGCTCACCCACGCCGATAAAGCCGCCGCCGTTCCAGACGAACTTGCGGATAGCAGAGGAGATCTCCGGGTCTTCCCACCAGATGCCGCCGGTGTGTGCGGTGTCGGCATCGCCGACATTGATAATGACATCCAACGAATCCAGCAGATGCGGGTCGTTCTTGATATCCTCAAAGCTGATAAACTTCACATCAAAGGGCGCACCGGACAGCATCTCAATGACACCGGCATAGCTATAGTTCTGCTTGTAGTAGAGGGCATGATGCACCATGTGACAGCCCCATGCCCGCATTTTACCCCAGCAGTTCAGCACCGCCACCCGTTTGACACAGTAAGGCGTAGTGCCCTTGATATTCTCGTACAGTTCGCGGAACTCCTTGCAGACACTCTCTACATAATCCACGAACTCCGGGAACTGCAAGGCCAGCTTCAGATAGCCACCATAGCCAATGCGGTCAATGGGCTTGCGCAGGATGGCGCGGCGGGCTGTGACCCAGTTTTCTTTGGCTTCTTTCACCGGGTCGCCGCCCTCGTGGAAGGTGTCGGGGAAGAAGTACGGCAGGAAACGGCCCTCGGTGTACTTCACGCCCTCAATGTCAGAGATCAGGCGCAGGGTGGAGCCGTTGCCCACGCTGCCCACTACGGCATCCAGTCCGATGGTCTTGAACTCCGGCATAAAAGGCTCGGTGCCGATCCAGTGATCGCCCAGGAACATCATGGCCTCGCAGCCGCACTCGTGGGTGATGTCCACCATTTCTTTGGCCAGCTTTGCTACTTCGCGCCGCTGGAACGCCTGAAAATCACGGTATTCCTTGCTGGGCACACGATACTGGTTGTTGTAGTAGCCCTGGTCGATGATATACTCCGGGCGGAACTTGTAACCCACTTCCTGTTCAAACTGATTGAGGATATAGGGGCTGACCGAAGCAGAGTATCCATACCAGTCCACGAACTTCTCCCGCTTCAGCTCGTCGAAGATCAGGGTGAACTGGTGGAAGAAGGTGGTGTAGCGGATGACGTTAACATAGGGGTGCTCTGCAATGAACTTGCGCAGGCGCTCCATGGAATACTTGTGGGTCTTGGGCTGACGCACATCAAAGGTGATCTGGTGCTCAAAATTCGTCCAGCCGTTGGTGGTAGCGTTGTACATATGCACCGGGTCCCAGATGAGGTAAGCCAGAAAACTGACGGTATACTCATGGAACGGTACGGCCTGTACGGTCACACTGCCGTCGGCGTAGCTCCATTGTTCTGGCGGCACAGGCTGACCCGTGGAGCGATCCATGACCTCCCACCAGCGGGTGATGTCGTCGTTGGTGTTCACCTGCATCAGCTCCGGGCTGATGCCCTTCATCAGCGGGATGGTCACGGTGTCGCCGGGGGCGGTGTAGAAGCCCGTCATAATGTAGCACTGCTGCACCTCGTCCGGGTTTGCTTTGGCCCATGCGTTATCCTTGCGGGTGGTATAGTAGGTGGAGTAAATTTTGGCATCCGCATCCTTGAGCTGCTGCGGAAAGTCGGTGCCGTCGCAGTCACGGATGGCATCCGCGCCCCACTTTTTCAGAATCTCCAACGTTTCGGGCACCACATCCAGGTCAGTCGGAATAGTAACGCGCCCGGTCTTGCACTTATCTTCCATAGTTTTCCTCTCTTATCCTCAATCCTGATAGGTTGCGTTGTAAATGGCCAATACTGCCAGCAGCAGTGCCACGCCCACAAGCATGATGCCAAGCCCTGCCAGCTGTCCGGTCATTTTCCAGCCTGCCACCACCAATGCAATGGACAGCACAAACAGCACGATCATCAGCACGATGCGCAGGGCAGGATGCGTTTTCCAGAATGTTTTCATGTTTTGTCACCTTATCCTTTCAAGCCGCCCACCGTCATGCCCTGCGTCAGCTGCTTCTGCACACAGATGTACAAAATCAGAGTGGGCAGCATCACCAGCACAAGACCTGCGTACATGGTGCCGTACTGCGCAGCACTCTGCTGGGCCTGCATCAGATTCAGCAGACCCACCGGCAGAGTACGGGGTGCGCTGGTGGAACTCATAAGGGTCATGGAGATGATGTACTCATTCCAGAAAGACAGGAAGTTGAACAGGATAATGGTGATGATGGAGGGCTTTGCCATGGGGAAGATGATGCGGGTCATGGTGGAAAAATAGCTGGCACCGTCGATGTAGGCTGCTTCTTCAAAGTCGTGGGGCAGGGTGGCAAAGTAGCCCGACAGCAGGTAGATGGTAAAGGGCAGCGCCGTAGCTGCATACACGACAGCCAGAATGAACAGGTTGTTCAGCAAAAAGCCGCTGCCGATATGGTTTTTCAGCCACACATCACCATCACGCAGCATCAGGAAGATGGGAACTACGATATAGTTGACATTGATGAACAGACCTGCCATAAACAGGGTGTTCAGCAGTTTACGGCCCTTGAACCGGAAGCGGGACAGGCAGTAGGCGGCAGGCAGCGCAATGACCAGCAGCAGCACCAGCGCCAATGCGGTCACGATGACAGAGTTGAGCATATACTCGCCCATCTTGGCTCCGTTCCACGCATTGACAAAGTTCTGCCAGTAGAACCCGGCAGGCAGCGCCCACGGGTTGCCGTAAAACTCCGCGTTCTGCTTGATGGAGGCCATGAACACCCATGCCACCGGCACGATGATGATCACCGCCAGCAGGACCAGCACAAAATAGATAAAGAACTTGTAGAGACCTTCCGCCGAGCGGGAAGATCTTTCGGTGGTATTCTGCATCTTCTTCCCTCCTTAGAATTCCAGCGGATCGCGGTCGGTGGCCTTGTTGACACAGGCGGACAGTGCAAACGAGAACAGGAAAATGACCACGCCAATGGCCATGCTGTAGCCATACAGGCCCGCATCCTTCTGGCTATACATATAGCTCAGCGCCACATCCGAAGCACCGTTGGGCCCGCCGCTGGTCATGGCCTTGACAAAGAGGAAGGCCATGTTGATGGTGGAGATGATGAAGAAGGTCAGGGTGGTGCGGATGTTGGTCCAGATGAGGGGGATGGTGATCTGGAAGAACTGGGTCAGGCGGCCCGCACCGTCCAGATTGGCGCTCTCGTACAGGCTGGCGGGCACCGAGGACATGGAAGCCATATACATGACCATGTAATAGCCCACGGCCTGCCAGACCATGGCAATGATGATGGAGGGGATGACCAGCTTTTCCCCCTTCCAGAGGATGGGGTCTGTCATATCCCGGAACAGGCCGATGATGCTGTTGAGCATACCGTTTTCCGGCTTATAGATGGCCGAGAAGATGCCGGAGATGACGACCACCGACAGGATGTTGGGGATGTAGAAGATGACCCGGAAGAAATTCTGCCCCTTGATCTTTTCCCGGGTCAGAATGGCTGCAAACACCAGCGCAAAGGCAAAGGTGACGATGGTCACCACCACCACCAGCAGGATCATATTCTGCATGGAGCGGATGAACTGGGCATCCTTGAGCAGGTGCTGGAAATTCTTCAGGCCCACAAAGGTCTCGTTGGGCGAGTAGGCACCGCGCTCGTACAGGCTCATGCGGAACACGTTGAGGGTGGGCAGGATCATAAAGAGAAAGAACAGGATCGTGGCCGGTGCCACGCAGAGAAAAACGAACCGTCTGCGGCTTTTGTCAGATCTCATAGACAAACCGCTCCTTTCTGTCGGAACCCGAAAACCACAAAAAGCGGAGGCGGTCAAAACCGCCCCCGCTGGGCAGGGTTTAATTACTCAACGATATTGGCACGCATCTGGTCGCTGGCGGACTTGATGCCGTCGATCCACTGCTGCTCGGTCATGCTGCCGGACACCAGAGAGTTGACGGGGTCAAAGAACACGGTGCGTACCTCCACGCCGGGGATAGCGGTGAAGGAAGCAAAGTTGCCCATGGCGGCCTTTGCGCCGTTGTCGTAGATGGAGTAGAACATCTTGTTGTCGCCTTCCAGATCATCGGCGATGCCCAGCACAGGCTGGATGGCACCGCTCTCGGCGAACAGCTTGCAGGCCTCGTCGCTGTACAGGTAAGCCACGAACTGCTTGGCGGCATCCAGATGCTCGGCACCGGCCGGGATCCATGCCTGCTCGAACCAGGTGTAGCTGTACTGGTCGCCGCCGGCCTTGACAGCGGGCAGGGCGGTCATGCCCCACTCAAAGCCATCGGCACGGGGAGCTTCGGCCATCTCGCCCACGATCCAGGTGCCGTTGGGCATGAACAGAGCCTTGTTGTCCAGCACCAGCTGCTGGTTCTGGGTAAAGTCCTGATCGTTGGCCTGTGCAGGGGTAATGGGGTTGGTGTAGGAGGCCAGCTTAGCCACGATATCAAAGCAGGTCTTTGCCTCGGGGGTGTCCCAGATGCCTTCTTCGTAGTGGGTAGCCTTGTTGAAGAAGTCGGGGCCGCCTGCGGCGTACATCAGCGCATAGAAGAAGGCGTCGAAGTAGCCGGTGGTGGGGTAGGTGAACAGGTAGGTGCCCTCAGCGGCAGCCTTGTCGCCCAGTGCCCACATCTCGTCCCAGGTCTTGGGCACGTCCCAGCCCTTTTCCTTCAGGAAACCGGCGTTGTAGAACAGGCCGCAGGGGCTGTAGAACATGGGAGCCAGATAGGTCTTGCCGTCGCCGTAGGGGTTGGTCAGGGAGGTGTCAGTAAAGCCGCCTGCGATCTTCTCGCTCACCTTCTTGCTCTCGCCGGGCACGGTCATGCTCAGCACATCGGTGATGTCGGCGATCAGGTTGCCCTTGATGAACTGCTCGGTCAGGGCAGCCTCACGGCCGGTAGCCAGGTGGACCACGTCGGGGTAATCGCCGCCCTGCATGGAAGGTCCGATGACATCCTCCAGCTTCTTGTCGGTGGTCAGCTCCACCTTGATGCCGGTCTGGGCGGTAAAGGCCTCGGTGACCTTCTTCCACATCTCAGCGCCATAGCCGGTCTCGATGGCAGCGACCTTGATGGTCACGTTCTCTGCTGCGGCAGAAGTAGCAGAAGAAGATGCCGCGCTGGATGCGGTAGAGCTGGAAGAACCGCCGCAGGCGGCTAGGCCCAGTGCAGCGGCACCCACGCCAGCCACTTTCAGAAAATTGCGACGAGAAATGCGTTTCATAGTGTATCCTCCATCATTTGATCTCGTTCAAACACAGCCGGGGCAAACAGGTTCTGCCCGGGAGGGCTGTGTGTTTTTCTGTCTCCAATATAAGTTTTTTCGTCTTCTCGAACAAGGGGTTTGTTGTTTCTTTTTTTAGAAATCTTGCTCTCCGGAATTTTCTTTCAGCAAAGTCGCTAAATTTAAGAGGTTGCTTTGGGCAAATTGCCTTTGTCTGTAACTTTTTTGACATATTCCAAAGTTTTTCCGGAACAAAAAATAGAGGACCCACTAAAAAACAGGGCTTGCTTTTTTCTCGCTTTCCCTCTATAATGGAAAAAAGCCTACGAGACATCGTATCATTTTGATATTTCTTTTTTAATTATCTTGCTTTTATTTTTATGTTTTTTGCATCACTCAAAGGAGCCGTTGTGTTATGAGCACCCAACGCTTTGATATCCAGCACGCCCCTGCCCCCCGGGAGTCCTTCCGGCTGCTGTACATCAGCAAAAGCCGGTTTGGCGGTGACTGGAACAGCACCACCCACACCCACTCCTGCACGGAGCTGTTCTACTGCCTCAGCGGTGAAGGTCAGTTCTACCTTGCCGGGCAGCTGTTTCCGGTAAAGCCCGACGACATGGTCATCGTGAACCCCCAGGTGGAGCACACGGAATTGAGTCTGAACGCTTCACCGCTTGAATATATCGTTCTGGGTGTGGCTGGCATTGAGATCTTATTCGGCAAGGCTGATTCTTCTTATGCTATCTTCAACTGCCGTGAAAACCGGGAACGGATGGTCACTCTGCTGCATATGCTGCTTGCCGAAGCCGACCGCAGTCTGGATGGCTGCGAAACCGTCTGTCAGGACTTGCTGGAGGTGCTGCTGATCTGGCTGGTACGCTGCACAACGCTCTCTTTGCAGGTGGAAGAAACGCCACGGTCTGACAGCCGGGAGTGTGTAGAGATCAAGCGATATCTGGACAGCAACTTCCGGGAGGACATCTCACTTGACCGTCTGGCAGAGATCGCACACATCAATAAGTATTATCTGGCCCACACCTTTCAAAAAGAGTACGGCATCTCTCCCATCACCTATCTGAATTGCCGCCGCATTGAGGAAAGCAAATATATGCTGGGCAATACAGGTTACAGCTTGGCTCAGATCAGCGAACTGATGGGCTTTTCGTCCCCCAGCTATTTTTCCCAGTGCTTCCGCAAAGCGGAGGGGCTGACTCCCAACGAATACCGCCGTCAGGTACGGCAGGGACAACGCCCTGCCCCGGCAAAACGGCATGAAAGATAAAAAGAAACAAGGAACTTCAAATGAAACCTGTCACCGAACCCATTCTCTGCGCTGCTGCATCCGCCTTTGATTTTGGTGGGCCGATGGTCTGCGATCCACACCACTATGGTGAGGGTCACATCAATGACACCTTTGTGGTCTGGCGGGCAGATCATACCAAACGCTTTATTTTACAGCGCATCAACACCGATACATTCACCGATCCAGCAGGACTGATGGAAAACATCTGTGGCGTGACCCGGCATTTACGGACAAAGATTCAGGCAGAGGGCGGCGACCCTGGCCGGGAATGCCTGAACGTCATTCCCACTCTGTCCGGCGCAGCGTACTATATTGATTCTGAAGGCAACGCCTGGAGAGCCTATGATTTTGTAGAGAATACCGTCTGTCTGCAACAGGTCGGCTGTGAGGCAGACTTCCGCACTGTGGCAGAAACACTGGGTAAATTCCAGAACCAGCTGGCCGATTATCCTGCTTCTACCCTCCACGAAACCATTGCCCGTTTTCACGATACGCCCAACCGTTACGCAAACTTTGAAAAAGCCCTTGCAGCCGATGCACTGGGTCGAGCCAAAACTATTGCGCCGGAGATTGCTTTTATCCATGCACGGGAAAAGGACTGCCATGTTCTGCTGGGTCAGCTGGCCGCCGGGGAGATCCCGCTGCGTGTCACCCATAACGATACCAAAATCAACAATGTTCTGCTCGATGAAGCCACTGGCAAAGGCATCTGTGTCATTGACCTCGACACCGTGATGCCGGGGCTTTCAGCCTACGACTTCGGCGATTCCATCCGCACCGGTGCCAACGACTGCGCCGAGGACGAGCCCGACCAGAGCAAGGTCCACTTTGACCTGCACCTGTACGAGGTGTTCGCCAAGGGGTATCTCTCCACCGCCGGGGCTTCCATGAGCCTTGCGGAGAAAAAGAGCCTTGCCTGGGGTGCCAAACTGATGACGCTGGAGTGCGGCATTCGCTTTCTGACCGACTATCTGGAGGGCGATCACTATTTCCACACCGCCCGCCCCGACCACAACCTTGACCGCGCCCGCACCCAGTTCACACTGGTGCGGCAGATGGAAGAGGTGTTCGATCAGATGCTGGAGATCGTCAGCTGAACCGGCACCTTCTGACCTGCCGAAGCGCCAATGACTCGGGGGCTGCACTGAACCGCCTGCAAAACATCTGAAAACGATGCAGGCAAGGCAGTGCAGCCCCCATTTTTTGCGGCTGAGAAAAAGAAAAGCACCATACTTCCTACGAAGTACAGTGCTTTTTTGGTGGAGAATAGCGGGATCGAACCGCTGACCTCTTGCATGCCATGCAAGCGCTCTCCCAGCTGAGCTAATCCCCCACATATTCGGTTGGTGTCTTGCGACGTGAGTTATTATACCAGCCGGGCGGGCGGTTGTCAACACCCAATTTGAAAAAGTTTGCAATAACAAAAAAGCCCTGCCGGGCACGGAGCCGGGCAGGGCGCGGAACAAAGTGAGGATGGGTCAGGCCTTTGCGTGCTGGCGGTCAAAGATCTGCGGAGCCACACGGCAGAGCAGAACGGCGGCCACCATGGTCAGCAGGGTCTCGGGCAGCATGTAGCTGCCGTTGTACACCAGGCTGTAAGTCCAGGCAGACAGGCCTTCGTTCAGGTTGCCCCAGACCAGCACACCGGACAGGAAGCTGCACATAAAACGCAGGAAGCCTGCCATAAAGGTGCCCACGGCCACGCCGACCATCCGGTTCTTGAAGGGACGGGCAAAGAACTCGGCAGTGCCCAGCGCCATAAAGGCCACCAGGTAGTCCAGCAGGACTTCACCCAGGAAATACAGGAAGGTCGGGGTCGGGGGTGCCCAGAAGCCCAGCAGCATCTGCAGGCAGCCGTTGACAAAGCCGGTGAACAGGCCCCACTTCACGCCGTGGCGGAAGGAGACCAGCACAAAGGGCAGCATGCTCAGCAGGGTAACGCTGCCGCCGTTGGGCAGGGTGAAGAACTTGATGTTGCTCAGCACGGTGCCAATGGCGATCATCAGGGCGCACTCCACAAGAATGCGGGTCTTGGAATAGGTTTTTGACATGGGAGATTCCTCTTCTCAGATAATAGTACACAAAAACAAATGCACCCGCACAAAAAGGCAGGCGCATGGGCTTCGTTTGTGAAGAGGGTGGACCTTTCCGCAAACTACCTACGCCGGCATTACCCGGATCAGGTTCGAGGGTACTCCGCTCAGGTGCGGATCTCAGCTTTTCAGCGCCCCTGTTTTTATGTCCAGCTCCCAGTATAGCGGCCAGCGCCCAAATGTCAAGCCCCGGCGGGCATATTGGCGGCCGCTGGCTCATATTTTTTAGGGAGACCGCAAACAGGGGAGGCGTGACCGGATGAACGTGGAGCCGGAGCAGCGGGCGGCGCTGCTGGGAGAGTACATTGCAGAGCACAGTGCCACGGTGCGGGCAGCCGCCCGGGCGTTCGGGTGCAGCAAATCAACGGTGCACAAGGATGTGTCCACCCGCCTGCGGGCCGTGGATGCGGCCCTGTTTGCCCGGGTGCAGGCCGTGCTGGCCCGCAACAAGGCCGAGCGTCATCTGCGGGGCGGGGCGGCGACCAGGCGCAAATACAAAAAGTAGGAGAGCGGTGCAGGGAGGCCTGTGCCGCTCTCCTGTTTATTTGTGCCGGAACTGCTCCAGCGCGGCCTTTTCCAGCCGGGAGACCTGCGCCTGGCTGATGCCGATCTCCCGCGCCACCTCCATCTGGGTCTCGCCCTTGAGGTAGCGCAGCTCCATGATCCGCTTTTCGCGCGGGGTCAGCCCGGCCACGGTCTGGCGGAACTCCAACCCGCTGATCCAGCTGTCCTCGCTGTCCGGGTCGCGCACCTGATCGATGACATACATGGCATCGCCGCCATCGGTGTAGAGGGGCTCTTCCAGGCTGATGGGCTCCACCACCGATTCCAGCGCCGCGTTCACCTCCCGGCGGGAGAGCCCC
>ERZ859894.526-NODE-526-length-16663-cov-2.605853_pt1 | contig 16663 bp, 6 predicted proteins | sample MGYA00510117_ERZ859894 | MGnify/ENA primary metagenome ERZ859894 (study PRJEB30046, sample SAMN00715164) | human gut metagenome | study: EMG produced TPA metagenomics assembly of the A metagenome-wide association study of gut microbiota in type 2... | reverse complement strand
AACGCGACAACTGATCGACCGGTTCGAAACATGCAGGACGTTGATCTTTTACATGGACAAACTCCAAATCACGATCTGTTCTTATTATCAAACGGATATTGACCTTATCTCCGCTCTTCAGCGTTACTTTATTCAAAGGCTCATATACTTTTTCTTTTCCCGACATTTGTTCCACAAAAAATTGCTTATCGATAGAAAAACCTTTGACCGCCTTATTTCGTATCTGTGTAAAATCGGCAAAATACTGTCGGTATAACGCTCCCCATGAAGGTTGTTTCTGATCGGCCGATACTTCGACATTTGCCAAATCAGGAGTAATCTCCGCTCCCTGACGGGCATACCGTTCATATCCGGTGAAACCATCCGCAACCTCCGGTTTTAAAACAGTTTTCCCCCATGTGATTTTTACCGCATTTTTCGATGCTGACAACATATAGTCTCCGGTATTCAATATTGCATTGACAGCATCTATCGTCGAAGGCACAGATCCCCAATTTTGTGTCTGTTTCTGCATAATCAACCAACGTTTCATCTCATTCAACTCAGATTTTGAATTCGGATCTATCTCTGCAAAAGCATTCATTATTGCAGTATGTACCTGTATTGCACTATTTCTGTAAGCATAAGACGATTTATTATTTTGCCAAAACATACCCAGCTCCTCTGTCGTTGTAGAATATTCTCGCAAAGACACCAATATCTCTTTGGCCTCAGCGGTAAAACCGTAACGATACAATGATACTGCGGCAACAGCTTTTTCGTACAAAGAGAAAGAAACCCACTTCCTCTTTATATCCTCGATGATCTCTTTATGAGCGCTCAGCGCTTTCGCCAACGGTATGTCCCGATAGCTGCTTCTCACATATACATAAAGAAGCTTGCCATATTTAGATACCACACCCGACTTATTAGCTTTCCTCCTTTCCTGATCCAAAATAATGCAACTATCCAAATAATTGATCGCCCGCATCTGCATATATTTAGAAGCCTCGTCATATTGTATTCCGCCTAATTTCGTCAAGCGAGACAGACCTTCTAAAGTATTAATCGTCATCAGGAAACTAACCGGCATTTTTTTCATCCAACCCCAGCCGCCTTCGGGCTTCTGCAAGTCACGAAGCAATTCCAATGCTTTATTTTGCAACTGCTCAGCACGGGAAACATCCAACAAACTGGAAAGTGATTGTAATCGTTCCGTTTCATTTTGTGCATCCAACGCCCAAGGCGTCTCTGAAATCAATACAGATTTTAACTCTTCATTTTTCTCCAAAGGAGATGCTAAAGATGAACCGGTCTCATTTTTAACTTTCCAAGTCTGTAATGCCGAAACGATCTCAGGATTATTGCGAGCTAAAACCGAAGCGACCGTATTGCCATATAAAGCGGCCGTAATATTAATAACGTCGGTACCCGAAACTTCATTTAATTGAGGAAGAGCCTGCACTACATACCAAAGTGGATTAGCCGTATACTCCAATACCATACGATAATTTTCCTCTGCATCATCAGAAAGCCCTTGCATCCGTATGTTTTTTATTTCCTTCCCGCCTTTCAACACAAAAGGTTCAGCCTCCGTCACCAACGTCCGCGACGGCAATATCGGAATTATATGCTGTTCTCCATCACTTACTCCGGGAGTCACCGCGTTTACACGGATACCCAACACATCCACCCCCTCAGGAACTGTAAAATCCACACTCTCCAATTTTGATTTTCCGGCTTCAAGAATAAACTCCTGCTTTTTCTGTTCCAATACTTTGTCAGTATATGGATCGAACAACTCGAATGTAAAACTGCCGCTCATCAAACGATCTGATATATTCTGCATTAATGTAGCAATCGAAACCTCATCTCCTCTACGCACAAAACGAGGTATGTTCGGGGCTACCATCAACTGTTTTTGAGAGATCATATTATTTTTATACGAACCGTATTTCAGATCTTTCGTATAAGCCAACGCCTGAAATTGCCATTCGGTATTGCTTTCGGGAATCGTAAATTTAACAGACACTTCTCCCTGCTCATTTGTCGTCAATTGAGGATAAAAAAATGCCGTTTCATTGAAATTCCTCCGATATTGCACAGGTGTTTGCTCTAAATTTCCAGAACCGGCCGCATCCTCCGGGACTGCAGGTGCTGCTACATCTTCAACAGACATATAAGGCCGACTTTTTGCCATTGTATTCATCTGTGTCGCAAAAGTCAAAGAGGTCATTCTTCTGTAAATAGTTGAATAAACAAACCTTCCGAAATAAAGCGGAAAACAAGAAGTGCTTATCTGCTCGGATTTCCAGATATTCTGCCCGCCTATATCCCGCAAAAACAGGCCATAATCTATCGGATTATATACCGGTCTGAAACTCCAATCATGAGGCATTATCTCATTTAAAGAAGCATCGAACATCTCGGTCATAAAACGTGCCGAAACGGGTTTCCCCGATGCGTCCTTCACTGTAAAACTCCAAGACTCTTGACTGCCCGGAACCGTTCTGTCCCGGAAAGTAGAAGTCGTTATCGACAATTTCATATCCGGCTTTTTCCGATGTATATTTATCACAGAGTTATAAGAACATCCTTCTTTTATAAAAGATACGAAAAGTTTAAGACGATCGCCATATTCCGGTTTATATAAAACAGGGAATCGGTAATTTTTATCCGATATTTTTACTCTCCGGGAGTCTACCAACCGAAATCCATCATATAAATTATACAAAACGTATGCCTGCTTGATAGAAGTCCCGTATATGACATCGACAGACTCTCCGTCCGAAACTTGATACAAATCTTCAGGAACCCATTCATACGTTTTTATCGGAGGCTTTTTATCTTGCATACTATATAAAGCAAAATCGGCATTTCTGATAACCAAGTTTCCATTAGTATCCGTCACCTGAAGTACAAGACGGTATATGCCCGAAGGCAATTTTTTCCAACTTCCCAAAGCAGGAATATTATCCGACACGAAACTCTTTTCTTCTACCTGCATCCGCACTTTCAACGAATCGGCACTTATAATATCATGCTTCGATATAGGATTTTCCAAACCATACATCGAATATAATATATACTTACATTTTACCGAAACCGGCATCCCTGCCATATTCGTTATCCTGAACTTGACCGGATTGGGCGCATTCTTGTCAATCATTTCGGGAACTTCCATCTGCACCGACAACGGACTTTCTCCCACCGTCACCCAATAAGATTGAGATTGCGTTTCACCATTAGCAGATGTTACATTTACATCAATCCTGAATCGATAAAAAGTTCCGGTTTTCAACGCATCCTTATCGCTTTTCCGAGCAACAAATCGGAGAGTAAACTCACCGTCTTCTCCTGTAAACAATTCCCCTTGAGCTATCTGTTCACCCTTATTTCTCCACCAACTGTTCGCAAGACGTTGCACCGTATAAGAAACATCCGCTCCCGAAACAGGAACTCCCGAAAAGCTGATGACTTTGCCGTTAACCGAGACCACCTGCCCTAAAGATACGGCATCCTTTACCGGCTCGAATAAAATACGGAAAGTGGGTCTTTTATATTCCGACACTTGTACAGATAAACTTTCGTTACGACCTTCTACCCTAATCCGGCAATATCCGTTTACTATATCCGAGGGAAGCACGAAAGATCCGGTAAACGAACCGAACGAGTCGCCTTGAACCGTACGGCGGGCAATATCTTTACCTTGAGCCGAAAGAACGACTGTATAACGTCCGTCAGGCACGACTGTCCCGACTTTTTCTCCCACCCGATAATCAATTCCGGAAAAATAAAGCGTCTGTCCGGGACGATAAACAGAACGGTCGGTAAAGAGAGAAATCATTTCACGTTCCGTATCCGCATCACCGTTCCAATATCCGTATCTCAAGTTCTGAAGCGGATAATAAACATCATTCTTCATTTCGGGTTTAAAATACATTACCGTATCTTTCTCACCCAAACGAACCAAACCCAAACGATCTGCCTTTACAGTATTCACATAAGAATCTTCAGAATCCGAACGAAACAATTTTACCGGAATCCCGGATAACGGTTTTCCGCTTTTAGAATCAGTCAGGATAACGAGCGTCTCTTTTTCTGTCGGAGCTAAAGTCGCCGCGTAGATGCGGGAAACATAAAAACCGATTTTTCCAAGATCAGCTTTCTCTTCCGAAAAAAATCTCAAGAAATATTCCCCGTTATTCAGTGCCGGAAGAACACATTTCCCGGTGCGATTTGCCAAACTCAACGTATCACTCAGATACAAAGTATCTGCAAATTGCAGGATGCTGTCATTACCCTCCGTACGATACAACGTCAAATAAAGTTGCTTGATATTCTTATACTCAAAAGATAACGTATGCGTCTCTCCCGGATATAAAACTTGACCCATATTCAGATTGAAGCTATATGCCGTCAATTGATCTCGTTCAGATTTAAGACAATCCAAACGGGGATATTCCGGGAAACGGGAAATCAACCGATCAGATAACTTTACCAGATAGGCTTTGGTTTCGGGAGATGTATTCCATATCCGACTATAATAATCCAATAAATCTATCGCTATTTCTACCGAATAGGGACTATCTTTATAAACATTCAGCAGATTCCTTAATTTTTGAGGGTATTCAACTCCGGAGTTGTTATCTTGTAAAAACGCCAACCGTTTCAAATCAGCTATAAGGTAAGAAGGTGATTCTGGATCGGAAAATCTCAACAACAGCTGATACACGGCAATTACCTGATGTCTCAACTGATATTTCTCAGGGAAATATGGATAATTCACAAAATCCGCCGCCGGCATATTCAATTCTTTCAACAAAGGCTCTTCGCGAATAAAAGGGAGTACCGGATTCGTCAATAATCCCTCATATATATCTATTGCACGGTACGCCAAAAAGTCGAGCATGGTCGGGGTCAATATTTCCCAATCTTTATCGGTATCCAGAGCTTCCTTATAAATCTGAGTAGAAGTTTTATGTAAAATTTCTGCCGGTTTGACGGAAGACTGCAACAGATCGGATATCTTTCTTACAAAAGCTGCTCTATCCCATTCATCGATCTTCGCAAGATCGGGAGCTACATCTGTCGGAACACCATTCTCCAATATCCCCCGAGTATCCTCATAATAATCAAAGATCATCTGAGCCTCAATAGAGCTGAGCACGGCACGTTGCACCGAATCGGTAGAAGACTCTCTCAAGTGCTCGGCAAACCGTATCAACGAAGGAAAACTATCTCGTGAAATCAGTAACTGATAATGCACATATTCGAGCAGATACTTTGCTATCAAAGGATTGTTCTCTTCTTGTATCGCATTCTTCAAATTCTCATCAGCTTCAACCAAAGCCGTACGCGGTTTCGCCGTTTTGTCCCGCATAGCAACAGCCTCATTTTTCGTAATCCCCTGAGAGAAAACTGTGCACATCCCCCCGATTACCCATAAAAAAACAAGAATAAACTTTTTCATAATACATTGCCCTCCTAACCTATCTGTCATACTACAAATATAATAACTAAAAGGTAACCGTTAATTAAGAAAAGCCAAAAGATAATTATAAAACATTAACTATATTATCCTACTCACAGCCAAACACATGTCTGAAAATATTCGGGATATATAATTTCTTATCGAAAAATTTAGAGACTATCCGATTTTACACAAATCATATTAGAGAGTTTTTTCGAGTGTATATTTTTGTCTTACTACTCAACAGCGTTAATATAATAAATTATTATTTGAGTAATTCCGAACAAAAAGAAAGAGTTTTTCTTATTCTCTACTTATTATATAACGCAGCATTTTATATCTTTGTAAACAAAGATAAAACTAATGTATAACCCCCAAAACAAAAAAATGGCTGACAAACATGGAATCAAATAGATATGGACAGCAGAAAAATTTGAAAAGAATCTGCATACTATCAATTCACCTCACCGTATTTACAATAAACGACTAAATTCGGAAAAATGTTTCAGGTAGCGGATATTCCGAATGCAGATGTAAAAAATTATTAAATAACCCTGAAAGAAAACCTATGATAAAAGAGAGGCAAATAGAAGAAAACCTTATCAATAAATTGATAGAATTAAAATACGATTACCGTCCGGATATTTGCGACAGATATACATTAGAACAAAATTTCCGTGAAAAATTTGAGCGTCTCAATCGTGTTAACCTTTCCGATTCAGAATTTAATCGTTTGCTTGAGGAAATTATAAATGCAGATGTCTTTATTTCTTCCAAGCGTCTGCGTGAGATGAATACATTTATACGTGAGGATGGTACACCTTTGCAATATACATTGGTCAATATTAAAGATTGGTGTAAAAACGAGTATGAAGTAGTTAATCAATTACGAATAAATACAAAAAACAGCTTTCAGCGGTACGACGTAATCCTACTAATCAATGGACTACCAGTTGTTCAGGTAGAGCTGAAAACTTTAGATGTAAGTCCTCGTCGTGCTATGCAGCAGATTGTGGATTACAAGAATGATCCGGGTAATGGATATGTAAATACTTTATTATGTTTCATGCAACTGTTTATTGTCAGCAACCAATCGAACACCTATTATTTTGCCAATAACAATCTACAGCATTTCAACTTCAATGCCGAAGAACAATTCTTACCCGTTTACCAATGGGCAAGAGAAGATAATAAGAAAGTTGCCTGCCTGGATTCTTTTGCCGAACAATTTCTTTCCAAATGCCGTCTAGGTGAAATAATCAGCCGTTACATGGTACTGATAACCTGCGAACAGAAGTTGCTGATTATGCGTCCCTATCAAATTTATGCAGTAAAAGCTATTGTCAGATGCATCGAAGAGAATCGAGGAAACGGCTACATCTGGCATACAACAGGAAGCGGCAAGACTTTGACTTCTTTCAAGGCTTCTACTTTATTGAAAGATAACCCAGAGATAGAAAAATGTCTGTTTGTGGTGGACCGTAAGGACCTCGACCGACAAACACGACAAGAGTTTAATCGCTTTCAGGAGAATTGCGTGGAAGAAAACACCAATACAGCCACATTGGTTCGCCGGATGTTGTCCACCGACTATGCAGATAAAGTGATTGTCACAACTATTCAGAAATTGGGTATAGCATTGGATCCTAAGAATCGGAAGAATTATAAAGAACAATTACTGCCATTAAAAGACAGCCGTATTGTCTTTATATTCGACGAATGTCACCGTTCGCAGTTTGGCGATAATCACAAGGCCATAAAGGAATTCTTTCCCCAAGCCCAACTCTTTGGTTTTACCGGGACTCCTATTTTTGACAAGAATGCGACCTATACAAAAGTCGATGGAGAAACGGCGTCATATAAAACGACAGATGATATTTTTGAAAAGCAACTGCACGCATATACCATAACCAATGCCATCGAAGATAAGAATGTACTTCGTTTTCATGTAGATTATTTCAAACCAGACGACAACAATCCACGCAGAGCGGATGGCAGCATCAAGAAACAGGCCATTGTCGAGACTATTCTGTCTAAGCATGATGCAGCTACCAACCAGAGACGCTTCAATGCCATTCTTGCGACGTCATCCATCAATGATGCCATCGAATATTACCAGTTGTTCAAGCAAATGCAGGAACAGCGAAAGTTAGAAGATAGCTCATTCGAACCGTTGAATGTAGCTTGTGTATTCTCACCACCTGCTGAAGGGAATCCCGATATCAAGCAGATTCAGGAAGATTTACAACAAGAAAAGATAGACAACGAACAGGAACCCGAGAGGAAGAAACAGGCTTTAAAAGAAATCATTGATGATTATAACAGGCAATATGGGACCAACCATGTCATTGAAGAGTTTGATTCTTACTATCAGGATGTCCAGCAGCGTATTAAGGACCAGAAATACAGCAACAAAGATTATCCGCATGCCAACAAAATAGATATCACCATTGTAGTCGATATGTTGTTGACCGGATTCGACTCGAAGTTCCTCAACACGTTGTATGTAGATAAAAAACTGATTTATCACCATTTGATACAAGCTTTTTCGCGTACAAACCGCATCTTGAACGATACGAAACCGTACGGAAATATTTTGGATTTCCGTGGTCAACAAAGTGCCGTAGATGAAGCCATAGCTCTGTTCTCCGGCAGCGATAAAGATGTGGCTAGGCGGATTTGGCTGGTGGAACCGGCTTCAAGTATCCAGAAGAAATACAATGAAGCTGTAGCCGGATTACGCAACTTTATGCAGTCGTACAATCTTGAATTCAATGCTTCCGAGGTAGCTAATTTAAAGGGAGATGAAGCCAAGGTAGGCTTTATCAATCATTTCAAGGCTGTACAACGCTATAAAACACAGTTGGATCAGTATGTTGACACAACAGATGTTTCAGATACGTCTGTTGTATCCGAACCTCAATCAGAGTACGGCTTTACAGACGATGATCTTATTGCTTTCCGAGGTGCTTATCTGAACTTAGCTTACAGTCTGAAGAAAAAACGGGAAAAAACTTCAGAACCCGTTTCTCCCGAGATTGAGGATTTGGACTTTGAGTTTGTTCTGTTTGCTTCTGCCATGATTGACTACGACTATATCATGGATCTTATCGCCAAACAATATGGCGGTACCGGCGTCAAGATAAAACTGACGCGCGAACAGTTGGTGAATCTTGTTTTATCGAATTCCAATCTGATGGACGAGCGTGATGATATCATTGCTTATATCAACAGTTTGGAAGAGGTAAACGGCAAAACGGAGCAGGAAATCAAAGAAGGCTATAATCGCTTTAAGGCCGAAAGATATGCGAATGAGATTGATTCGATTGCTCGTAAATACGAAATCACCGCAGAATCATTAAATGATTTTATCAATGAAATTCTGGATCGGAAGATTTTTGACGCTGAAAAGTTGAACGATCTGCTTGCTCCGCTCAACTTGGGGTGGAAGGCACGTTCCAAAGTTGAATCTGCTTTGATGACAGATTTGATACCGTTATTAAAACGGAAAGCGGAAGGAGAAGAGATATCAGGACTGTCGGCGTATGAAGAATAAAGATATGGAAAAAGAAAATGAAATAAAGATGGTAGTTCCTACTTTGAGATTTCCAGAATTTCAGGATACAGAAGGATGGAAAGAATATAAACTGAAAAGTCTCTGTGAAATAGGGAATGGTAAAGACTATAAACATTTAGGCAGTGGAAATATCCCAGTTTATGGTTCTGGTGGGTATATGACCTCTGTTGATGATTTCCTATATGATGGAGAAAGCGTTTGTATAGGAAGAAAAGGGACTATTGACAAGCCAATATTCCTTACAGGTAAATTTTGGACTGTTGATACATTATTCTATACGCATTCTTTCCACAATTGTTTACCTAAGTTTTTATACCTAATATTTCTGCAAATAAATTGGTATAAATATAATGAAGCAGGAGGAGTTCCAAGTTTGTCTAAAACTACAATAGGAGAAATTAATGTTTTTGTTCCTGTTGGGAAAAAAGGAGAATTGAAAGAACAACAAAAAATCGCCGATTGTCTTTCTTCCCTTGATGAATTGATTGAAGCAACTGCCCAAAAAGTTGAAACATTGAAGGAACATAAAAAAGGGTTGATGCAGAGATTATTTCCTGCGGAAGGAAAGAATGTTCCTGATTTGAGATTCCCGGAATTTCAAGGGCAAGCAACAGAATGGCAAAGTACTCTTTTGGGCGCAGTTGTAGATTATGAAAATGGTAGAGCCCATGAAAATGAAATTGATGATGAAGGCGATTTTATCGTCGTGAATTCTAAATTTATTTCTACAGATGGCGAAGTTGTTAAGCGAACCAATACGCCATACTGCTTAGCTGATAAGGAGGATATTTTGATGGTTTTAAGTGATGTTCCAAACGGTCGTGCCATAGCAAAATGTTTTTTTGTTGACCAATCAGGAGTATATACTGTTAACCAACGAATATGCAGATTGCGTTCTAAGAACGTAAATAGTAAATTATTGTTCTATCTGATTAATCGAAATCCCTATTTTCTATCATTTGATGATGGAGTCAAACAAACTAACCTAAAAAAAAGCGAAGTACTTGAATGTCCTTTGATGATACCTTCTTCGCCAATAGAGCAACAAAAGATAGCCGATCTTCTTTCGTCAATAGATGATTTGATAATAGCAACTGAGCAAAGAATTAAATCATTAGAAAAACATAAGAAAGGATTGATGCAACAACTTTTTCCAAATATATTGTAATATGGATTTAAAAAATATCGCCCAAAAGTTAAGAAAAGCCCCGGAAAATATAATTTTGATATATGCATTTAATGCAACGGGTAAAACAAGTTTATCTATACAATATAATAAAATATCAAAAGATGAAAAAGGAGATCAAACAGGAGTGTGTTATAATGCAATTAGTGAAGATCTTTTTAGATGGGATAATGATAATATAAAACTCAATATTGTTCCGAGCAAATTAAATATATATCATAACAATTTAACCGAGGAACGTATTTTAAAAAGATTGGCATTGTACAATAATGAATATAACTTCTATGTTAATCCCATAAAAGATGATAATCCAGAGTTAGGAATTGATTCAATTGTTTTTTTTCTAAAGGATGATGTTGACAAAAAGCCTATTAAAATATCTAGAGGAGAAGAGAGAATTTTTATCTGGTGTTTTTTTCTTGCCTTATTTGATATTATAAAGGAACAAAAAGAAGAACGAGAAGAAGAACAACAAGAAGTGGAAGCAGATGATCGTGATAAAGAAGACGAAAGCCGAAAAATAGAATATTTTTTTATTGATGACCCAGTTTCAAGTCTTGATGACAATAATATATATACTACAGCAGGTATTCTGTTTGAATTGTTTGATGATTGTATCCTCAATAACCAAAAGATTATTGTAACAACGCACCACTTGGGATTGTTTTCAATATTGAATGATTGGCTCTATAAAGGAGAGAATGCAGATAAATATATTGGGAAGAAAGTAAACTATGAAAAAGACAATAATGGAGATAGAAAGACTACTAAACTCACATTAGAAGAATATAACAAATACAAGATATGGATATTGGAAAAGAGGAAAGATGAAAACAATAAAAGTAATTACCAATTGAAATCCCGTAATAATGGCGCCTATTTATATCATTTGCTTTTATTACAAAAAATAAAAGATGATATAGATGCAGATAATCTATACCGTTATCATTTTAGCCTTTTAAGACAAGTCTTGGAAATAATTGCTTCATTTATGGGTAAAAATAGAAGAATAGGGCAAGTCCTTAATTTTATAGAAGAAGATGATGATATGGTAAATCAAATTAATGCTAATGCCCATAAAGATATATTTGATTATCAAGATGGAAAATTAGTTCAAGATAATAAAGAGGTAATTATTCGCATATATAATAAACTTATTACAAAATTCAATTTCAATCTCAAAAAGGTATGACAGCAATAGAACAGCATAAATTAGGAAAGGTCCTTTGGGCTATAGCAGATAAACTTCGTGGCTCCATGATGGCCGATGATTTTCGCGACTATATGCTCTCGTTTATCTTCCTACGCTATCTTTCAGAACAATATGAAGAAGCTGTGAAAAAAGAATTGGGGTCTGATTATCCTGAGACACCTAAGGATATCATGGAAAGATTAAAAGTTAATACCCCTTTGCAAATTTGGTATTATGAAAATCCGGATGATATTGATGAGTTTGAGCAGCAAATGCGCCGTAAGGCCCATTATGTAATATTACCCAAATACTTGTGGGGTAATATTGTAGAATTAGCTCGTACACAAGACAAAGAATTGCTCGACACTTTGGAAAAAGGGTTTAAGTATATTGAAGAACAATCGTTCGATAGTTCATTCCGTGGATTGTTCTCGGAAATCAATCTGCACTCCGACAAACTGGGCAAGACATACGATGAAAGAAATACCATGCTTTGTAAGGTCGTTACAGAAATAGCCAAAGGTATTTCGGAGTTTTCCACCTCAACAGATTCATTGGGTGATGCTTATGAGTATCTGATTGGTGAGTTTGCGGCTAATTCCGGACAAAAAGCCGGTGAGTTTTATACCCCCCAAATGATATCTTCCATTCTTTCCAAGATTGTGTCATTGGATAGTCAAGACCCGACGACAGGAAAGAAGACAAAAATTGACCGTGTGCTTGATTTTGCGTGTGGTTCCGGCTCTTTGCTATTGAATGTTCGTCACGAAATGGGGAAGCATGGAATCGGGAAAATTTATGGGCAGGAAAAGAACATTACTACCTATAACTTGGCCCGCATGAATATGTTGCTGCACGGAGTCAAGGATACTGAATTTGAAATACATCATGGAGACTCTTTGCTGAATGATTGGGATATTCTGAACGAAATGAATCCTGCAAAAAAAATGCAATTTGATGCGATTGTTGCCAACCCTCCTTTCAGTTATCGCTGGGAGCCGACAGAAGAAATGGGGAAGGATTTCCGTTTCAAGAACTATGGCCTTGCACCCAAATCAGCGGCCGATTTTGCTTTTCTGCTTCACGGCTTCCACTTTTTGCGTGAAGATGGAACAATGGCCATTATTCTGCCACATGGAGTTTTGTTCAGAGGCGGAAAAGAAGAATTGATTCGTAAAAAACTACTAACGGACGGAAATATCGACGCTGTCATCGGATTACCCTCCAACTTATTCTATTCAACAGGCATTCCCGTTTGCATATTAGTATTGAAGAAATGTAAAAAACACGATGATGTCTTGTTTATCAATGCAAGTGAACATTTCGAGAAAGGGAAAAGACAAAATACCTTACAAGACTCTGATGTCAGAAAGATTGTAGAAACTTACCAATACAGAAAAGAAACAGAACGTTACTCTCGTTCTGTCTCTATGTGTGAGATCATTGATAATGACTATAATCTGAATATATCTCGTTACGTAAGTACAGCCAAAGAAGAAATCCCCGTTGACTTGGCTGAAGTTCACAAACAACTAAAAAAAATAGAAGAAGATATTAAGATTGCCAAAGACAAACATAATCGTTTTTTAGAAGAACTGGGACTACCTCCGATTCAATAAACGCAATAATAACGTGAACAATGATGAACAGAATAATCCTCATAGGCAATGGTTTTGATTTAGCACACGGACTTCCGACCAGATACAAAGATTTTATCGATTGGTATTGGGAACGATGGTTTAAGACATTAAGAAAAAGCTTCAAAAATACGGAATCCGACGAATTGTGCTCGTTCACGTTAAAAGGCGAGCTTTTTAAATGGAATTATCTTATTCAGAGGGAAATATCAATTTTAAATCCGCCAAAAGGAAAAAATGTTATCGATTGTATAAAAAATAAACCTAATTATTATATAGTTAAACAGACTCCTTTTATGGAAAAAGTGTGTCGGTCCATCGACACTAAAGGATGGGTGGATATAGAAAACGAATTTTACAACATTTTGAGATCATTTGCTCAAAATGAATGTCCCCAAGGATACGATACTCCTGAAAAATTAAATAGCGAATTAGAACTCATCAAATCATTGCTAATAGAATACTTAGTCGAAATTCAAAATAATCAATTAAATAATAACAATAATATTTATCCTGAAATAGAAAATATAATTACCGAACCTTTTGATGCAAAAGACATTTCTATCGAAGGGGCTTCTAAGTTTTATAAAGAGTCGCAAGATATAAAACTGAATGAATGTAAACCAAGTCAAATAATGCTCTTGAATTTCAACTATACAAAAACTGCAGATATCAACACTAGCACGACTTCAAATTTCATTATAAATCACATTCACGGAGAACTAACACATCCTCAAAGTATAATTTTCGGCTACGGAGATGAATTAGATGACGATTATAAAGATCTACTCAAACTTAACGATAATACTTTTTTAAAAAACATCAAATCAATACGATACTTAGAATCTGACCGTTACCGGAAACTCCTTGAGTTTATCGAACATACCCCATACCAAGTATATATCATGGGGCACTCTTGCGGAAATTCAGACCGAACATTACTTAACACATTATTCGAACACAAAAATTGTATATCTATAAAACCTTTCTACTACCAAAAGACTAATGGATCGGACAATTATCTGGAAATTGTTCAAAATATAAGTAGAAATTTCACCAATATGAAATTAATGAGAGATAGGGTTGTCAACAAAGAGTTTTGCAAACCATTACCACAAAAGGAACAGAAAATCAAATAACCACTCCTAAAAAATATATTCAACTTTATTATAAAAAAACTCTGACTCTCTACAGAATCAGAGCTTTTTCTTTCGCGGTGCGGACGGTAATCGCACCTACCTCTTTTAATATCTTTTTAATCAGTAACTTATGTGTAACCTAAATTTTGATGGTTACGACTTGGTTACGATTTCATCTTGTCAAGTTTCGTAGCTTATGACACCACCGTGTCACCTCTCGATTGCGGGTGCAAAAGTACTACACATTTTTGAAACATGCAAGACCTTGACAATATTTTTTTCAGCCAATTTTTTCAAGTGCAAGGTGCGAGCCTATATATATAAATAGGCTTGCACCTTGCACTGAACTAATTTTGAACCTATTAACCTTAGTCCTGACCAAAACGGTCCGACCTTACATTTTCCCGAAAAAAATGCAGGAACAAAAAAAATTATGGTGTAGTACACGTATAGTATACCATGCGGATTTTGGCTTATCGGGAACTTTGCGGCAAACATTTCAATAATTAGGATTATGACAGAAGTTATCGTAATGGAAAGTGCCGCCTATCAAAAGATGATGGGGCAGATAGCGAAAATCGCTGAGTTCATCACCAAGAACGAGCACAAGTTGCAGGATTGCGACTTTGACGACGATGTATGGCTGGACAGTCAGGAAGTGGCCGATATGCTCCATATCAGCACGCGCACCCTGCAACGGTTAAGGAGCGACGGACTGGTGGAATATTCGGTGTTCCGCCGCAAGTGCCTGTACAAGCTCTCGGAAATAGAGAAAAAGGTACGGGAAAAGGTTATCACGTGCGAACCGCACCTGATAGACGTTTACAAGAAGAACCGGTTGTTGGACGTGACAAAGGATACAGGCAATGAATAAGGAGGATATTTTACAGGCAACGGACAGGGGGCTTTCGGTGTTCAGACATTACCTGCCGGTGCAGTTCCGCATCGGGAAGAAGTTCCTGAATCCTTTGTATAAGGATACGAAGGCATCGTGCAACGTATATTATGACCGGCGACATTCGGTGTATAAGATGAAGGATTTCGGCAACGAGGAATATTCCGGGGACTGCTTCGAGTTGGTAGGGACAATGACGGGGTTGAGTTGCAGGAACGCGAAGGACTTCGTTGAAATCATGCGAATCATCGACCATGACCTGCATTTGGGGCTGGATGACGGGCATGAAGCCGGCACCGGTGTCGCTGCCATTCCCACCGTGCGTCCCGCCACCGCCGGGCAGAAGGAAAAGAACATACGCCCGTACAGCCTTGTGGCAAGAGCGTTCAACGAAGCAGACCTTTCCTTTTGGGGGAAGTCGGGCATTACGGAAGGCATATTACATAAATATAATGTACAACCGCTACACTCGTTTACCTCCGCCACCCAAGAGGGGCGGCCTTATACCCTTGCGGCGACAGCACAAGAACCGATGTATGGTTACGCAGGCGACAAATACATCAAGATATACCGCCCGCGCTCGGAGATGCGTTTTTTCTATGCCGGCGATTTGGGCGACAATTACTGTTTCGGGCTTGACCAACTGCCCTCCAAAGGCGACCTGCTGTTCATTACCGGCGGGGAAAAAGACGTGATGAGCCTTGCGGCGAACGGGTTCCACGCCATCTGCTTCAATTCGGAAACGACGCTCATCCCCGCATCTGTGCTGATGCTGCTCTCTTACCGGTTCAAGCACATTGTCCTGCTGTACGATGTGGACAAGACCGGGCTGGAGGTTTCAGCCAAACGGGTGGAAGAACTGAAAGCGTTTTCGCTGAAACGCCTGTTGCTGCCGCTGGCAGGGACAAAAGAAGAAAAGGATGTAACGGACTATTTTGCGTTGGGACATACGCATGATGATTTATTGAAACTGTTCTTAAACCATTTGGATTCATTATACAAGGAAGATATGTCAGCATTAAAATCATGCGAGTTGGATTTCAACAACCCGCCACCTGTGGCACAGACGATAGTATCGGTGAACGGCGTGCCGCTCGGAACACAAGGGAACCTGCTCTGCATCACCGGCGGGGAAGGTACGGGGAAAAGCAACTATGTGGCAGCCCTGATTGCCGGGGCTGTGAAACCGGAAAACGCGGAAGGCATCGACACGCTGGGCGTTTCCATCGAAGGGAACCCGAAAGGAAAGGCGGTGCTGTTCTACGATACCGAACAGAGCGAGGTGCAGCTATACAAGAACGTAAGTACCCTGCTGCGCCGCTGCGGGCGCGACACGATGCCGGAGTGGTTCAAGGCATATTGCCTGACGGGGATGAGCCGCAAGGAGCGGCTGAAGTCCATCGTGCTCAGCATGGACCGGTTTCATTACCAGTACGGAGGTATTCATCTGGTGGTGATTGACGGCATCGCCGACCTGATACGCTGCGCCAATGACGAGGCGGAGAGCATTGCCGTCGTGGAGGAACTCTACCGGCTGGCGGGCATCTACAACACGTGCATCGTCACGGTGCTGCACTTCATCCCC
>ERZ859894.492-NODE-492-length-17829-cov-5.115224_pt1 | contig 17829 bp, 15 predicted proteins | sample MGYA00510117_ERZ859894 | MGnify/ENA primary metagenome ERZ859894 (study PRJEB30046, sample SAMN00715164) | human gut metagenome | study: EMG produced TPA metagenomics assembly of the A metagenome-wide association study of gut microbiota in type 2... | reverse complement strand
ATTCATCTGACTCCCTTATTTTATTTATGTATCAAGCATATTTATCAGTTGATATAATCTATACATTTTTCCATCAGGTGCAGCACCTCATTTTGATTTACTACACCATCTCCAGCCAATACTTTTCCTGTGACTGACCTTGCAAATGCCGAGGCTATATTTTCTCCTGCTTTTTCTATTTTCCCTACACTACACTGTAATAAAACAAGTCTCTGTACAGGTTTTGTTTTTAATTTTTCTACATCCTGTATTGACATTCTCATTGGACTTGAACCAACATCACTTCTAACAAATTCACGCCTACTATCCATATAAAAATAATATACTATATTCTTATACTCACACACTGTATGCATTCATTTCCTCCATACAATGCACCTTTTGTATGTGGGCATAATGAACTGTTAAAATCATGCTGACATATATTACATATTTCAATTTTGTGCAAGACACATTCTACTTGAAGTTCACCTGCACAAACTCTTTCCTGACTTCTAAAGACACACCCAATTAAAAACAAACCCAAAAGCACCATTTTAAATAATAATTTAATTTTTTTCATAACCATCCTACTTGTCTTTTGCATTAAAAAAATCAGTTATACCAATACTTTAATATACAAAAAACATATATTTTTGTATTTATACAAGTACAGTATAACTGATAAATTTTAGTATGTCTATTAAATTTTAATATTCAAAAATATTCTTATCTGCTCATTCCAACCTTTCCAAGCCACTGCGTAACATCCGCTTCACAACCGGCTACATCTGCCTGCTCTACAATTCCGTCATCATAATCTGGTGAATATTGCTGTTTTGTGATAATCTGAAACACATCTGCACCTGTTTTTTCCTTTAAAGTCCTTCTGTGGCCGTCTGGTCTGATAATCCCATATTCGTATTTCCTGTTTTGCCTCCGCACGCAGATAAATTAAGTAACATTAATAACGCCATCACAGATGCGGCAATTCTTTTTGTTTTTAACATAAAATTATCCTCATTATTATTAACTTCATTTACATTATTCATAGCATTTAAAGCTAACTTTAAGTCAATAATTTTTTATAATTTTATATAATAACTATATTCTCCCCATTCACCACATTCTCTTTATTTGCTGCAAACACCGAATCTTTTATAGTAATATCGGAAATTGTATTTTCACGGCCACTTATTGGCTCGATTTTTACCGCTGTATCACAGCCGTTACATTCTATCTGCTCAATGAGGATATTTTTGAAATACGGCACATCGCTCTCATCAACCTGTGCAATCGTCTCATTTTTATCAAGTAAATTGAGCACATATCCCATCGTGAGGATTACAGCTTCGTTTTTTATGTCTATCATATTAATATTACGGATTGTAATGTCTTCTACAACACCGCCACGTCCCATTGCACTCTTTATGCGGATGCCGACGTCTGTACCTGCAAATGTACAGTTTTCGACGAGTATATTTTTTACATCACGCGACATCTCACTTCCGATTACGAATCCGCCATGGCCTTCGTTTACTATGCAATCATGTATATAAAGATTTTCGCATGGGTCTTCAAATGTTCTCGCCTCAGCATTTTTTCCTGATTTTATGCAGATTGCATCATCACCTGTTTCAAATGTGCTGTTGTATATTTCAACATTGTGGCACGATTCAACGTCTATTCCATCACCATTTTGTGCATAATACGGATTGCTTACCGTAATGTCACGCACAGTAAGATTTTTACAGAATATCGGATGTATGTTCCATGCAGGAGAATTCATAAATGTTGCCTGTTCCAGAAGTACATTGCTGCAATTTTTAATTTCAACCATAACAGGTCTGTAGAAATCATAATAATCTGCCGCCTGTGGCAATATGTCATGTGTTTTTCCCTGAATATTTGCTTTGTTTCCAAGATATGCACTTTCTGACGGAAACCATATGCCACCCTCTTTTGTTTCAATAACATAATCGCTCTTTTTAAGGAGTGCATCCCACTGTCTTTCTGTAAGCTTGAACTGTTTTACAGGACGCCATAAATCGCCGCTTCCATCTATAACACCATATCCGCTTATTGCGATATTTTCAGCTCCGTCCGCTGAAATAGGTGAAACTGTTCTTATACATTCCTGACCTTCATAATTAGTAATAACTAACGGATAGTCTTTCTTATTTTTTGTGAATTTAAGAACTGCTCCACGTTCAAGATAAAGACGAACCCCGGATAAAAGCCTGATTGGTGATGTCATCCATACCCCCTGCGGAATTACTACCGTACCGCCGCCCTGTGACGACATACTTTTTATTGCCTCATTTATGACTCTTGCATTTATTCTTCCTGTATCGTCATCATATACATTTTTAACAGCACCATATGCTGTAATTGATGTCTTTCTATCAGGAAATTCAGGAACTGCCACTTTAAAATTTTCTTTTAACATAAATTTCTCCTTATAAAATTTTTCTCATCTAATTATTCTTGATTCTGTACTTACCGAATTTATTTTCTAACAAAGCCGGACTGCATAACCAGCCCGGCTTTTCATGATTTTATTATAAAAGTTCTTTTAAAATTTTATTTACAAGACCAGGATTTGCTTTTCCTTTCATTGCTTTCATCGTCTGTCCGACAAGGAAACCGATTGCTTTATCTTTACCATTTCTGTAATCTTCAACTGACTGCGGATTGTCTGCAATCACTTTTTCAACTACCGAACGAAGCTCGCCCTCATCGCTCACCTGTGCAAGACCTTTTTCTTTCACATAGGCTTCAGGGTCTACATCTTCGTCAAATATAACGGCAAATATGTCTTTTGCAACAGAACCGTTGATAGTACCTGCCTCTACAAGCTTGATAAGCTTTGCAAGATTTTCAGGTGAAAATGTAATATCTTCAGGCTCCATGTCCTTATCTTTAAGAATTCTCATTGTCTCGCCGAGAATCCAGTTAGAAACTTTCTTTGGCTGATTGCAAAGTGATGTTGTTGCCTCAAAAATATCAGCAAGTTTCTTGGAATCTGTAATAAGATTAATATCATATTCAGGAATTCCATACTCTGTGGCATAACGTGCCATTTTTTCTGTCTTAAACTCAGGCTGACGGCTTCTGATTTCACCAAGCCACTCATCGCTTATGTTAAGCGGAACAAGGTCTGGGTCTGGGAAATATCTGTAATCCTGTGCATCTTCCTTTGAACGCATTGCATATGAATACGCCTTATTGTCGTCCCATCTTCTTGTTTCCTGAATAACGGCTTCTCCCGATTCAATCAAATCAATCTGTCTGTCACGCTCTGCTTCAATAGCTCTTGAAATAGCAGAAAATGAGTTAAGATTCTTTGTCTCTGTTCTTGTGCCGAATTCTGTACTTCCGACTTCCCTTACCGAAAGGTTTACATCGGCTCTCATTGAACCCTCCTGAAGTTTGCAATCAGATGCTCCGAGATACTGTATTATAAGTCTTAATTTTTCAAGATAAGCGATTACTTCCTCGGCACTTCTCATATCAGGCTCAGATACGATTTCGATAAGCGGAACGCCTGAACGGTTGTAATCAACGTATGAAACATCTTCCCAGTCATCATGGACAAGTTTTCCGGCATCTTCTTCCATGTGGATTTCATGGATTCTTATTGCCTTCTCTGTTCCATCTTCAAGCTTAATATCAACATGTCCGTTACGGCATATCGGAAGATATAACTGTGAAATCTGATAATTCTGTGGGTTATCAGGATAAAAATAATTCTTTCTGTCAAATTTGCAGTGCTGTGTTATTGAACAATTTGTAGCAAGACCAACTGCTGCCGCATACTCCACAACCTGTTTGTTAAGGACAGGAAGCGAGCCCGGCATACCTGTGCAGACAGGGCATGTATGTGTATTAGGTGCACCGCCGAATGCTGTTGAACAGCCGCAGAAAATCTTTGTTTTGGTAGCCAGTTCTACATGAACTTCAAGGCCAATAACTGTTTCGTATTGTTTCGACATATTATTTTTTCCTCCTTACTCAAATTTACCGCGTGCCTGCTCATATGCGTAGGCAGTCTGAATTAATTTCTTTTCGTTAAAGCAGTCACCGATAAGCTGGACACCTATAGGAAGACCATTATCGTCTTTTCCGCACGGAACGCTTATGCCCGGAAGTCCTGCAAGATTTACGGAAATTGTATAAATATCACCAAGATACATCTTGATAGGGTCTGCAAGTGATGAACCGAGCTTAGGGGCTGTTGTAGGTGCAACAGGTCCGAGTATTACGTCATACTTTGCAAATGCCTCATCAAAAGCCTTCTTTATCATGGCTTTTACACGAAGTGCTTTAAGATAATAAGCATCGTAATAACCTGAACTTAATACGAATGAACCAAGCATGATTCTTCTCTTAACCTCAGGACCGAATCCTTCTGAACGCGTCTTTTTATACATGCTGTGAAGTCCGTCATAATCTTTTGCACGGAAACCGTATTTTACACCGTCGAATCTTTCAAGATTTGAACTTGCTTCTGCTGCTGCTATTGTATAATAAGTCGGAATAGCATACTCTACAAGACTCAAATCAAATTCTTCAACAATAGCACCTTTTGACTTTAAAACTTCCGCTGCCGAAAGAACCGCCTCTTTTACCTGTGGGTCAAGACCTTCTCCGAAATAATCTCTCGGAATACCGATTCTCATTCCCGCAACATCATCTACAAGTGCTGATGTAAAATCTGTATCTTTTCTTTCAACTGATGTTGAATCTTTCTTATCATGTGATGCGATTACTTCCATGATAGTTGCACAGTCCGTAACGTCTTTACAAAGAGGTCCGATCTGGTCAAGAGATGAACCGTATGCGATAAGTCCGTAACGTGAAACTGTTCCGTATGTCGGTTTCATGCCGACAACACCGCAGTATGATGCAGGCTGTCGTATAGAACCGCCTGTGTCAGAACCAAGTGCACAAAAGCACTCATTTGCTGCAACTGCCGCAGCCGAACCGCCTGAAGAACCGCCCGGTACATGCTCTGTGTTCCACGGATTCTTAGTCGGACCATAAGCTGATGTCTCGGTTGTAGAACCCATGGCAAATTCGTCCATGTTTGTCTTTCCGATGACAACAGCTCCCGCTTCTTCTATTCTTTTTACAGCTTCACTTGAAAACTGTGGTATAAAGTTTCCTAATATTTTTGATGAACATGTTGTAAGAACACCCTCTGTACACATGTTATCTTTTATTGCAATCGGCACACCTGCAAGAGGTCCTGTAAGTTCCCCTGCCTCAATCTTTTTCTGGGCTTCTTTTGCTGCCGAAAGTGCTGCTTCCCTGTCAAATGTAACATAACAGTTAAGCTCTTCTTCTTTGCTGTCAATGTTTGCAATAACAGCTTCCATTGCCTCTACCGCTGTGGTTTTTCCCGACTTAATCTGCCCGGCAAGTTCCACTGCTGTCAAATCCAACAATCCCATGGCTGCTCCTTTCTATTCAACAGTTTTTGGTACAACAAATGTCTTGTCTTTTCTTTCAGGTGCGTTGAAAAGTGTTTTTTCGCTTTCATCACCGTTAGTAACAACATCTTCACGCATTACATTTTCAATAGGAAATACGTGTGACATAGGCTCAACGCCTGTTGTATCAAGCTCATTAAGCTTGTCAATATAATCAAGCATGCTCGCCATATCTTTCTTAGCCTGTTCTTTTTCTTCGTCAGAAAGTTCAAGCTTGGCAAGGATACCTACATAATCAATCGTTGCGTCATCAATTACGTTTGCCATATAATCCTCCTTGTTTTGCGAAGCAAAATCCGAGCCCCTCACGGCGAGGAGAGGATTTGTCCTCCTTGTTTTGCGAAGCAAAATCCAATGTGCGGCACTGCCGCACATTGCTCTCATGCGTATTTTAATCACGAACTTTAATGTGAACTTCTCTAAGCTGCTGCTCTGTTACCTCATTAGGAGCACCACACATAAGATCCTGTGCAGTACCGCTCATTGGGAATGCGATAACTTCACGGATATTTTCCTCATTTGTAAGAAGCATAATCATTCTGTCGATACCAGGTGCCATACCTGCGTGTGGCGGTGCACCGAACTGGAATGCGTTATACAACGCTCCGAACTTCTCCTTTAATACTTCTTCATCATATCCTGCAATTTCAAATGCCTTAACCATTATCTGCATATCATGGTTTCTTACGGCACCTGAAGAAAGTTCTACACCGTTACAAACAATATCATACTGATAAGCAAGAATATCAAGCGGGTCTTTTGTATTTAATGCTTCAAGACCACCCTGTGGCATTGAGAAAGGATTATGTGTAAATCCAATCTTCTTTGTCTCCGGGTCTCTTTCAAACATTGGGAAATCGTTGACATAACAGAAACGGTAAGCATCTTTTTCAATAAGGTCGAGTCTTTCACCGAGTTCTGTTCTAATCTGTCCTGCATAATATGCAGCTCTGTCTTCTTTGTCAGCCATGAAGAAAATTGTATCTCCTGCCTGAAGTCCTGCAAGTTCTCTGATTTCACCCTTTAACTCATCTGGAATAAACTTATCAATTGGTCCCTTATATGAAAGGTCATCTAATACTTCAAGATAACCGAGACCACCCATTCCGAGACCTGTAGCAAACTTGAGGAGCTTTTCATGCTGTCCCTTTGAAAGCTTTGCATGAACATTGATAGCTCTTACAGTCTTATTCTGGAACGGCTTGAAAGTACATTTATTAAAAAATTCAGAAAGATCTATAATTCTTAACGGATTTCTGAGGTCAGGCTTGTCTGAACCAAACTCAAGCATAGCCTGCTTGTAGCTTATGATTGGATAAGGAGCCTGTGTAACCTTGAATCCCTTTGGTGCAAATTTTTCAAATGTTTCTGAGAGAACTTCCTCACCTACACGGAAAACATCTTCCTGTGTTGCAAAGCTCATCTCAAAGTCAAGCTGATAGAATTCTCCCGGCGAACGGTCAGCTCTTGCATCTTCATCCCTGAAACATGGTGCAACCTGAAAATATTTATCAAAACCAGATACCATAAGAAGCTGCTTATACTGCTGTGGTGCCTGTGGAAGTGCATAGAATTTTCCCTTATATTTTCTTGAAGGAACGATATAATCTCTTGCACCTTCAGGAGAAGAGGCACAAAGAATAGGTGTCTGAATCTCCAAAAATCCCATATCTGTCATTTTCTGTCGAAGGAATGAAATTACCTTTGAACGGAAAATGATATTGTCTTTTACTTTCTGATTTCTAAGGTCAAGATAACGATATTTGAGGCGAACATCTTCTCTGACCTCTTTTGACGTCATAACTTCAAACGGAAGTGTCTGATAAACCTGTCCGAGCATGGTAATTTTCTTTGCTTCAAGTTCGATTGTACCTGAAGGAATCTTTGGATTGTATGTCTCCTCATCTCTCTTTTCCATGATACCTTCTATACTGATACATTCTTCTTTTTTGATTCCCTTTAAAAGTTCTGCATCTCTGATAACTACCTGAAGCACACCATACATATCTCTTAAATCGATAAATGATACGCCGCCGTGGTCACGGATATTCTCTACCCATCCCGCTACTCTTAAATTGCTGTCAATATCCTGTTCACTGACCTGATTTAATGTTCTGTCTCTGTAAATGTTTGACATCGTAATCTCCTTTCTTAACTACGCTCTTTTTGAAAAAGCCTTATGTGAGGCAAAATATGTTTTTAATTTTGTCACACACAAAAGCCCCGGAATACATTAATTGTATCCCGGGGCGAATAAACTTATTATCCGCGGTACCACCCGCATCAGATATGCACTCACAAAAATTACATATCTCTCATTAGCACTTAACGCGTGCAACGAAATAACCTAGCCGCCAAATTCAAATCATATCCGTCGGTTCAGCTATCCAACTCCGGAGTGTTCCCTCAATCAATTCCCTGCGGGTGCTCTCAGCCGACGACACCACTTTCCTGTCAGGTTCCATGAAAAAGAGTCTCTTTCACAGTCTTTATAATATATTCTGTTATTGCCTTACAGAGCTGTCCGCCCACTAAAGACATTTTGATATTGGTATCATAACATACAAAAATATTTTATTCAAGGACTATTTGAAAAATTTCAACGCCACCATCGTTATAAATGCCTGTATCGGAACCGTCAGTATCACGCCGATTGTACCGCAGAGCCCGCAGACGATTTCTGTTATTATGGAATTGTAACCCATAATCTGAAGGTAAGGCATCTCATAAGAATATATCGTAAGAAGTGTTCCCGTTGCCGAACCCGTGTATGCAAGAATGAGCGTATTTGACATGGTTCCCATCATATCGTGTCCGACGTGCATACCTGACATAAACAGCTCTTTTGCTTTCAAATCAGGTGCCTTTTCGTGAATCTCGGTTATAGCGGCAACTATAGATACGCTTACGTCCATCACCGCACCGAGTGACGATATTAATATTCCCGCATACAAAATATCCGAAACATGCAGTTTTGAACTGTTGGATATATATATCATTGATTCCGCATCAGACATGTTATATCCGTTGAGATTTGAAAGGCTGCCCGCAATCATTGCAAGGCCTCCCGACAAAACTATGCCTACTGTTGTTCCGATTATTGCACAGACCGTCTTTGAAGAAACACCGTTTAATATATATATCGACGCCGCAAGAATCACAACCGATGTGAGAAGTGACGCAAATATCCCGTTCAGACCTATATAAAGAAGCGGAACATACATACATATTACACATATAAATGTAAATATCAGTGCGTAGAGTGCCGCTGCTCCTTTTTTGCCTCCGACAAGCACAAGACAAAGCGAAAACAGCCCAAGCAGAACATATACCATCATTGTCCTGTCATAATTGTACACAGAACCCGTAATCACACCCTCTATATCTTTTACTACCGCAATAACCTTTGTTCCTGTCGTGCAGAATGCACCTCTTTGAAATGAATTTGAGTTATCAAGTTCACAATTCTGCCCCTTATACTGACCGCCGGTAATTTTTGCGGATACTTTCTGTGCACCGCCGAATGGCTGTCCGCCCGAATTATCTTCTATAATTTGTGTAACCTTTGCCTTTACATATACAACATTATCATTTGCTTTGATATGAGTTCTCTTAATTTGACAACTTCCGATGATAATCCCCGCAAGAATCACCATCGGAAGAAGTACACGGAGAACTCTTTTATATAAATTTCTCCTGTTATCCATTAAATTATGCCTCTTTTTTCTTTATAACGGTAACTGCCCCGATACCTGCCGCTGACAGTCCAAGAAGCACAAACAGCCATATCTTTGCCCTGTCACCTGTTTCAATCGAACCAATAAGCTTATTAGAATTTGTATTTTCCTGATTATCTGAATCGCTGCCGCCCATATTAGCATTTTCATTTTTCTTTGCTGTCGTAAATTCATATACACCGCTCTTTTCAATATCCGACGCTGTATTGGTTACAACCGCATACCACGCATAATCTGTATTTTCTTTAAGATTTGTCAATTCAAGTACAGCTTTTCCTATTGCACCGTCTGCTTCCGCATTTACGTTTCCAAGCTTCTCATTTGTATACACGTAAGCTGAAAAGCTCTTTTCAAGAATTGTCTGCTCTTTCGTATTGAAATTAACGTCGATAACCATCTGGTCAACGCCCGTTGCCGATGCACATTCTGTATTCAATGTGTGAAGTTCTGTATCATAATAGTTAAAATCGTCCATGCAAGGAGAATATGAATTCATATAAATCTTGTTATTATCAAGGTCAAAATACAGGAACTTAATATATTCGTTACCGCCTTCAAATCCTGACTGATAATCGGTACAAATCTGATATACTGTTCTGTCGTTCCTGCCGTCGCCGTCATCATCAAACATTACAGTCTCATATGATGAGCCGTGATAATGACCGTTTAATACCGCAAATACATTAGGATTCTTTTCAACAACATATTTCTGTACAAGCTGTCCATAATAATCAAGATAAGTTCCGCCGCTCTGCTTTACATTTGTGTATGTATGGAAGCAAAGGATTGCCTTTCTGTCACTGTACTGTGAAAGGACCTGATTCATCCAGTCAATTTCGTCCTGATAAATATTCCAGCTCATGTATACAATGATAAAATCCTGTCCGCCCTCACTTATCAAATCATAATGGCCTTTATTGTTCTGATATGTTCCACCATATGTAGGCTGTGTCTTAAATCTGTTTTCTCCGAAATATTTGTAATAATTTTCATAATCTGCAAGACCTGCCGCAACATCGTGATTTCCGCCAAGAACGCCGTAAGGCATGCCTGCTTTGTCAAGAATTCCCATTGCTTCGTCGGCATTTTCCCACTCGTAAGTCATATCAACATCATCTACAATATCACCCGTATGAATTACATACTTAATTTTACGCTTGTCAGCATTATTTACAATCCAGTTATTAATATTAGTAAAATGATGCTGCCATTCCTCCGCATAATACTGTGTATCCGTCTCCCACGCGAAACAGAAATCGTAATCGTCCGGAACATTTGTACCGTCCCAGTCTGCATTATTATTTACTTTTTTATCAGTAACTGTATCAAGTTCCGGAAGTGATGAATCAGCAGTACACTGGACAATAATCGTCGCATTTCCGTCTTTTACATGATTTGCAGCTGTAAATCCGGCTTCTTTTATTGTTCCGTTTTCATCTGCTTTTGCGATTTCATCCCATTCATTTGTAGCTGTATTTAACACATACATTGTACTTGCATGCGTATCGTTACTGTTTGAAGCTTCACCGTCCCAGTTTGCGGCAATAATTTCATCATCTTTTACATCAGGTACATTTACCGTGTACTGTATATACGGAAGAATACCTTCTGATGTATCTGTTTTTATACTGTCGGCTTTTATCCTTTCAGCCCTGTAAAATGTTGCCGTTGTATCTGACTTGACATTTTCAAGGTTAAGATAAAGAGAAGCACTGTTATCCGTAATATCCGATGTTAAACCGTCCTTAATTGTTACCTTTGCACTGTCTGCCATAAATACCGCTGTCTTTGTTGTCTCATTTCCTGCAGCATCTTTTGCAAATGCTGTAATTGTATGCTGTCCGTCGCCCAAAGCAAAAGAGGTTGTTTCATATGTATCATTAATCTGCTCGCCGTCAAGAGCCACAACGAATTCTTCCAGTGTATTTGTTTCTGTAACTTTAGGACTGAATGTAATATTTCCACCCAAAATGTCACCATCTTTTACACCAAGCTCAATCTCAGGAGCTTTGTTATCCACAATAAAAGTAACTTCTTTTGTATTTATGCCGTCAGTTACCTTTAAAGTATGTTCACCTTCTGAAAGCTTTGTTGTATCCACCTGTGTACCAACTGCAGTAACTTCTGTAGCCGGAACTGTAAAACTCACATCCATATATGGGCACATACCGGCTGAATCTCCAATATAATGCACTGTACCATATGATGTGTTAAGATTTGTCTTTGCACTTGTAGCTGCATCATCCGGTCCGATTGACACCGGATAGTAAACGTTTCCATTAATAAGTTTTAATGCAAGATTTTTAACTGTAAAATCTTCTCTGTTCGCATCCGGCATAAGATATTCGTCAACTGCCGTGCCATATGTACCAGCCCAGAAACGAAGCGTCACATCATATGATGAATTTTCTTCATTATAAGTAAAATATCTGTTATCAATATTAAGTGCCTGACCATCAAGTATTTGGTACTGCCACTTTCCTATTGAAGCAATTGTTTCATTATCTGTTGTTGTAACAGCATTTCTGAAATAGCTGTCCCTGCCGTCAGCATGGAATGTAAAATACGCTCCGTCTTCAAGCATTGGCATTGTTGTGCGTTCAATATCATCAATATATATTTTTGATGATAAATTATTGCCTCCGTCATTGGCTGTCATTGTTACAATTCCACTGACTTCCTCTTTATCACCTATATTTGTTCTGATTCCGTCAGTTTCATTTAATTTGTTAATTTCCACCTTGTAAATATTACTTAATGTGCTGCGGTATCTGTTATCCGCACTCACGTAAAATTCAACATAATTATGTGAAAATAATTCATCCGCAGGAATCAATACTTCATAAAGATTAGGAACTCTCCTGTTTACTTCTGTTGTTTTATTCCAGCTTCCTGTTCCGTCAAATCTGTAATATGTACTGATACCTGTTCTTACAAGATTTCCTGTCTGCCCAAAATGGAAATTAACTCTTAACTCGTCACCCTGCATAATTGACTTTGGAACAGTATCATTAAGCTGTAAAGTCAATGCTGAACCATCATCTTTTGCATATGTATACTGTTCTGTGCTTACAGTTCCCATTGAAGTTGCTACATTTGCTGTTTTAAGAAGCATTTCAGGTCCTTCTGGATTTACCATAAGTTCAGCCGATTTGTTATCCTTGCAGTCAGAATTACCAACATAGCAGTAATTTGACACAAGTTTTCTTGTTCCGTCAGAATTTTTCTTATAAATCTCAACCGCACGGTTTGTGTTATTCATTCCGTTCTGCCCCGTAACAATGTACACTGGAACATCTTCACTTATTTTATAAGCATCACGGAATTCTTTCTCTGTAGGAAAACTTGTATAATTTTTCAGAAAATTAATTCTGTAAAACCATATTACTGCTGTTTTTCCTGCCGGAATAACGCAATTATCAGATGAACCTATACCCGACTCTGTATTTTCATCATAACGGCTTACATCAAGAATTTTTCTGCTGCCCTCTTTAACCTCATATCCAAACTGATATTCGTTATTCAAATCAACATCATGGTCTGTTGTATTGACAACTTCGACACATTCCATCAAATCATCACTGATTCCATATACACTGCTTCTGTTTATATCATTCGGTCTTACTTCCGTAATAAACACACCGTTGGCATTCTGTGAATCAGGAACTTTAGCCTTTACAAGACCATTAAGTTGTCCTGAGTATATATATCCCGGTGAAGGCTCACACATATCGCGGTATACTTCCATTTCATTTCCAATATCTGGAATTGAAAGTTCAACCGAAAATCCGTCCATTGTATTAACCTTATCCGTAGCCGTAAATGTTGAAACCACATTATTGCCAGCTTTTGTTTTTAATGAAAATGTTGATGTAACGCCCCAGTTCACACCACTTGTAACTTTAAGAACAACTGCATCGTCAGGAATTCTCATCTCTTCCCTGAATTCTGCTTCTGTAGGAATCGTAGTTGTGACATCACTTCTATAATTCCACAGTACAACCTTCTCCTCCGGCTGTATTACAACATCAGCATTATCATCCATTGTTGTAACTTTTTGAACTGTATCGTTATATACAAACTCATATGTATCGTTAAAATTAACAGGATTTTCATATGTACTTGTAATCTCGACAAATTCCATCAAATCGGTTGTACTTTTATATAACCTGATACTTTCGTAACCACTTTTTTCTCTTGAATTATTCTTCACACTCCGGTCTACGTCATTCTGATAAATCTCCGTAAGCCAAAGTCCCTCTTTGTTAAAACTCTCATTTACCGAAACATCTGCACCGCCTGTCTCGCTCGCAATAAGCGGTGAAATATTACCTAAGATACTGCCTGCTATCATAACAGCAGCCACAGTTCCCGCTACAATCCGTTTTTTTCTCCTTTTCATGACGTTCTCCTTATTAGTATAATTGCTCAAACATTTGAAAACATCATAATTATAGTAATGTCATGTAAAATCCAATATCACAATTTGAAGAAATTTATGTAAAACTTTGTAAAATTTTTCAAAATATAATAATAGATTATCACTGCTTATTTTCTTCTTTTAATTCTTTCTCCTTAAACTCCCACTCTCTTAATGTATAATCCCAATCTCTATATGCCCATCTTTTTATACACAGATAATATTTACCATCTGAATTTTTATATATAAGTATAAAATTCTTTGGCACAATATCTATATCTTCCCCGTCTTCAAAATCTTCTGCAAACAGCTTGGTTCCTGTCACATAATATCCTATAATTTTCCCATTTTTATCCATCATGTTTTTTTCCCCCTGTTCCCAGACATCACATGCAAAACTGCTAATTGCACTGTCATAACTATAAAGCCTTGTAAGATTATATACTTTCGTTGTCTTTTTTAATTGTTCTCTTTCTTCATCACCGCCGCCTTTGCTGTTTTCAACCGCCGTTAAATATCTTTGTCTGTCACTATTTAACTGATTCACCATATTGGCAGCCTCTTTTTTGCTTATTTCAAATTTAGCTTCATATACGTCAGCATATTTTTTATATTTAACTTCAATTTTTTTACGCTGAAATAATATTTTTTTACAAGATTCCGGCATTGTAAAATCTTTTTCATATGGCATAACTGTATTCTTTATAACCACGCACGGAGATTGTGCATAGCACAATATTCCTGCAACTAATACCATGTATCCCATTATTGCTATTATTAATTTTTTCTTCATATGATTTGCCCTCAACACATTTCTTTTTACCACTCTTGTGGTTTAAACCAGTCTCTTCGTACACATCTGCATATACGGAAATAATATTTGTTATTTGTGTCTTTATAAACAATCATATTACAATACGGTATAGATCTATCAATCATATTTCCATCATAAAATAATGATCTTGGCGGATGAGTTCCATCATCACAATTAACATCCCAAATCGGTGACACTACATAATAAAATCCCAATACTTCAATATTTTCACTCAAATTCCACACATCACTAATTACAATATTTTTTTCAAGACTTGAATCCGTTAGTTTTTCAACGTCAGTAGTATTCTCTTTTATTTCAATTTCTTTATATGTCAATTCAGAACACGACTGCTTTTTTGACATTTCATACCTTTCAACTGCATTATCTAACTGCATAACAATTTTTTCTGCCTGTTTTTTGCTTACTTCAAATTGACCATCATATAATCCAATATCATACAACTGTTTGAATTTTACCGTCTTACAAAATACTGGTATTGTAAAATCTTTTTCATACCACATTGCTGTATTTTTTATTACTGTTCTCGGACAATATATGTATGTTAATATTCCTGCTACCAGCAGCACATACGCCGCTATCGCTAATGTTAATTTTTTCTTCATTTGATTCTCCTAATATTTATGCACCCAATTACAAAAACCCCTATTCTTTGCTGATACTGCTCTGATTTGTAACTATCAAACACATCTGCACAAGTGCATGTATTTTCATAACAGCATAGCAAAAAACAGCTATCCCTGTACTGTTTGTGCATAAATAACATATTTTTGTATTTATACAGGTACAATTATAGCTGTTTTTTATTTTTCTGTCTACAATTTTTATATTAATTGTTAAATATTTTTTCTGAGAGTTCAATTACAATTTTCTCATCTTCGCCGCACGAAGAAGATGCTTTGCAAGAACCGATGTTGTTACTGAACCTACTCCGCCGGGAACAGGCGTAATAACCGATGTCTTTTCTGCCACGCTGTCAAAATCGACATCACCGCACAGATTTCCACTTTCGTCCACATTGATTCCGACGTCAATTACAACCGCGTCATCAGCGACATAATCAGGCTTTATCATTTTTGCAGAACCCGCCGCCGCAACAAGCACTTCTGCATTACGGCATGTTCCTGCCATATCTTTTGTCTTAGTGTGGCATACAGTAACAGTCGCATTTTTTTTCATAAGCATCATTGCAACAGGTTTTCCGATTACAAGGCTTCTGCCGACTACCGTAACTCTCTTTCCTGTCAGGTCAATCCCGGCATAATCAAGCATTTCAATTACAGCTTCCGCCGTACACGGTGCAAAACCATTTACATCGCCTGCGTATACTTTTGCAAGATTAACCGGAGAAATTCCGTCAAGGTCTTTTACCGGGTTGATTCTTTCTTCTATTGCTTTTTCATTGATATGCTTAGGAAGCGGTCTTAAAAGAAGGATTCCGTCTATATTGTCATCTTTATTAATCTTGTCAAATTCTTTCTGGAATTCCTCATCTGTTATATCCTGAGGAAATACATATGATGTGCAGTCAAATCCAACCTTATCCATCTTTTTTGTCGCACCGCGTTCATACGAACAATCGTCAGGACGCTCTCCCACACGGATAATCGCAAGATGCGGCTTGATACCAGCCTCCTGTGATTCTTTTATAAGTTCTTCATTAATAGCCTGTGCAACAGGCAGACCCTTTAAAATTTCCATTTTCATACTCCCTTGTACTTTTATGCTCAACCTATGCCAAAAAATCCCGTACATTTATGCCAATATTATTGTTATTTACCTTACCTTGTCCATTACAGTCTCATAAATGCTGTCCGCAAGCTCATTTCCCTGTACCAGCATTTCATCAGCACGCATATTCATATCATCTGCAACAACCATATTTTTCATAAGCTTTGTATTAATAAATACGTTAAGAGACGCACCGTTTAAAGCAGCTTTTGCCATCTGTATGCCTACACCGACATCACTTATTGCAAGTGTACTTCCTATAACAGAAAGTCTTTCAAGAATTTTCATTGATTCAAGAATTTTCTCCATTAATTCAAGAGGCGTTTCGCTTGCTGCCACAAGACACTTTTCAAGGACTTCTTCTCTGTGTGCTTTCTCTTCTTCTGTATCTTTTGGAAGTCCGTATGCTTTTGACAATGGTTCAAACGCTACCGCATCTTTTTGCATATAATCGGCAAGTTCATCTGTGAGTTTCCCTGCTTTTTCGATTATCTGCTCAATTTCTTCCTGATACTCGGCATATTTTTTCTTGCACGTTGTAAGATTGGCAACCATTGATCCAAGCGACATGCCGACTGCTGCCACATATGCACTCGCACCTCCGCCGCCGGGAACAGGTGCCGAACTTGATAATGTTTTTAAAAATGTATCCATACTCTGCTGTGTCATAATAATACGCCAATCCTTTCTTTATTTACATCTACTCATCAATCTCTCCCGTGCAGATTGTCACTGCCGGACCTTCAAGATATACTGTGTTATTTTCTCTGTCCCAGTTAATTTTCAAATCGCCGCCGAGAAGGTGAAGTGTCGCTTCATCATCGCACATTCCATTTAAAACGGTTGCTACAAGACTTGCACATGCTCCCGTGCCGCATGCAAGTGTCTCTCCTGAGCCACGCTCCCATACACGCATGTTAAGATTCTTTCTGTCAACTACCTGAATAAATTCAGTATTTACCTGCTCTGGAAATGCTTCATGCTTTTCAAAACCCGGTCCAATTTTTTCAATTTCAAACTTCTTTATATCTATATCGTTGTCAAGATAAACTATCGCATGCGGATTCCCCATTGAAACACATGTCACATTGTATGACTTTCCATCAACTACAAGAGGCTGATTAATAACTGCAGTCTCTCCGTCTGCCGGCTTCAAAACATCTGTATTTACAGGTACTTTTTCTGCCTCAAGAATAGGTGCTCCCATATCAACTTTTACAGATTCAACCTTTCCGTCATCCCCAAGCTTTAATTCAAGAGTCTTTACACCTGACAGTGTATCAACTTTTACTGTAGTTTTATCGGTAAGCTTATTGTCATATACATATTTTCCGACGCAGCGTATTCCGTTACCGCACATCTTTCCCTGCGAACCGTCCGCATTGTACATTTCCATGAAAAAATCAGCCTTGTCTGATGATTTTATAAGAATCATTCCGTCAGAACCAATTCCGAAATGTCTTTCACTTACCTTAATTGCCGTCTTTGACGGATTTTTTAACAACTTCTTGGTGCAGTCAACATAAATGTAATCGTTTCCCGCTCCCTGCATCTTTGTAAACTTCATAAATTTTTAGCCTCCTTGTTTTGCGAAGCAAAATGCGACTGCCCTTGCAGGAGCAGAGGATTTAG
>ERZ859894.486-NODE-486-length-17945-cov-11.549357_pt1 | contig 17945 bp, 7 predicted proteins | sample MGYA00510117_ERZ859894 | MGnify/ENA primary metagenome ERZ859894 (study PRJEB30046, sample SAMN00715164) | human gut metagenome | study: EMG produced TPA metagenomics assembly of the A metagenome-wide association study of gut microbiota in type 2... | reverse complement strand
CTTGGGAAGAAGTGACTACTGAACCAGTACAACATTCCAAGAACCGTCTACTGATATCGGTTATAAAAAGAAAAAGCGTCTAGCTAAATCAGGAAAAGACATACTTCAGTGCGTAACGGCCGTCACCCCTTGATGAAACGGTCTTTACCTCAGCGTGTAACGACCTTTACCAAATAGTGTAACGGCCTTTACCCAATAGCGTAACAACCTTTACATTAGCATGTAACGGCTTTTACACTATAGCGCAAGCAATCGGTAAATACAATCCATTGAAAATAAACAAACTACATCATCGGTCAGCAAGTTCTATCACCTCCAAATCTTTAAACGTTCCCCCATCAACCGCAAAGCGTACCATCGTACGCACCTTATGGAAACCTTGAATGCCCGCAGCGCCCGGATTGATGTGGAGTACATCCAACGTCTTGTCATACTTCACCTTCAGTATATGCGAGTGCCCGCTGATGAACAGCTTTGGGGGACGCACCAGAATGCTGCCCTTGATGGAAGGGTCGTAGTTGCCGGGATAACCGCCGATATGCTTCATCAGCACCTCCGCCCCATCCACCGTGAAACGGAGAATCTGCGGATAGAGCTGCCGTATCTCCTGCCCGTCAATATTGCCATACACGGCACGGAAGGGACGGAAAGCCGCCAGCTTCTGTGCCACTTCCAGCGAACCGATGTCACCGGCATGCCATATTTCGTCACAGCCCTCAAAATATTGCAGGTACTTTTCATCCCAGTAGCCATGCGTATCCGATAATAAACCAACTTTTGTCATCTTTCCTTTGTTTATTAAGACAAAGGTAATTATATTTGGGAAGAATACAATGTGGTAATGTGCTAATATGCCACATTAACACCTTAACACCATGGACAACAGATATTTCAAACGTGACATCAGCTGGCTTTCCTTCAACTACCGCGTACTGCTGGAAGCGGAAGACGAGACATTGCCGCTATACGAACGCATCAACTTTATTTCTATATACTCTTCCAATCTGGAAGAATTCTACAAGATACGCGTAGCCGACCATAAGGCCATAGCCACCGGAGCCTCGCAAAGCGATGAAGAGACTATGCAGTCTGCCGCCGAACTGGTAGATGAAATCAACCAAGAAGTCAATCGCCAACTGGAGGAACGTATCCGCATCTACGAACAGAAGATACTGCCCGCCCTGCGGAAACATCACATCATATTCTATCAAAGCCGCAACGTAGAACCGTTTCACCGCGACTTTGTGCGCAGCTTCTTCCGCGAAGAGATATTCCCCTATCTGGCCCCGGTGCCCGTAAGCAAGGACAAGGTGATTTCATTCCTGCGCGACAACCGTCTCTATCTAGCCGTACGGCTTCATCTGAAAGGAGCTCCCGCCAGTTCTCCAAACCGCATCCAGTATTTCGTGATGAAACTGCCGTACAGCAAAGTGCCGCGCTTCATCCAGCTGCCCAAGGTGGGGAAAGACTATTATCTGATGTTCATTGAAGACATCATCAAGGCCAATCTGGATACCATCTTCCCCGGTTATGAAGTGGACAGCAGTTATTGCATCAAGATTTCACGCGATGCGGATATTCTGATAGACGATGCCGCCAATACCTCCGAAATCATCGAGCAGGTGAAGAAGAAGGTAAAGAAACGCAAGATAGGCGCCGTGTGCCGTTTTGTATACGACCGCGCCATGCCCCAGGACTTCCTCGACTTTCTGGTAGATGCCTACCGCATAGACCGCCGGGAGCTGGTGCCGGGAGACAAGCACCTCAACATGGAGGATTTGCGGCATCTGCCTAATCCCAACCAAAGCGTACGTCCCATCAAGAAACCCCAGCCCATGAAGCTGACCTGCCTGGACGAACGCGAATCCATCTTCCGCTATGTGGAGAAGAAGGACCTGCTGCTGCATTATCCCTACCACTCCTTCGACCACTTCATCCATTTTCTATATGAAGCCGTCCACGAACCCACCGTGCGTGAAATCATGGTGACCCAGTATCGCGTGGCAGAGAACTCCACCGTCATCAACACCCTAATAGCCGCCGCACAGAACGGAAAGAAAGTCACCGTCTTTGTGGAACTGAAAGCCCGCTTCGACGAAGAAAACAACCTCGCCACCGCCGAGATGATGAAAGCCGCCGGCATCAACATCATTTTCAGCATACCAGGACTAAAGGTACATGCCAAAGTAGCCCTCGTGCTACGCCGCGACAAGGAAGGGCGCAAACTGACAAGCTACGCCTACATCAGCACCGGCAACTTCAACGAAAAGACCGCCACCCTCTATGCGGACAGCGGACTATTCACCTGCAACCCGGTGATTGTAAACGACCTGCACAACTTGTTCCGTACTCTGCAGGGAAAGGAAAATCCAGTGTTCCACCGCCTGCTTGTGGCCCGCTTCAACCTGATTCCTGAACTGAACCGCCTCATCAATCACGAAATAGAACTGACCCGGCAAGGCAAGCAAGGACGGATTATCCTAAAAATGAATGCCCTGCAAGACCCCGCCATGATAGACCGCCTCTACGAAGCCTCGCAAGCCGGTGTAGAGATAGACCTCATTGTCCGCGGCATCTGCTGCCTCATCCCCGGGCAGGAGTACAGCCACAACATCCGCGTGACACGCATCGTGGATACCTTTCTGGAACATGCCCGTGTGTGGTACTTCGGCAACGGCGGCGCACCCAAGCTCTTCCTCGGCTCGCCGGACTGGATGCGGCGTAACTTGTACCGCCGTATCGAAGCCGTCACCCCCATTCTGGACCCGGACTTGAAGCAAGAGCTCATCGATATGCTATCCATACAACTGTCGGACAAACGGAAAGCCTGCTTTGTGGACGACCGGTTGCGAAACCGCTGGAAGTCGTCGCGACCGCAAAAGGAGAAGGTACGGTCGCAATATAGCTTTTACGAATACTTGAGAGAGAAAATATAAACAACTCTGCCCCAATATACCTCCGGCTCAACTGTCTTTTATAGGACACAGACGTACGGCAGTTCCTCCACTACGTGCTTGCCGAATGGTGAGGGTATCACTATAAGTCACTTCGCGCTCTTCTATAAGTATAGCAGCAGGACATGTCTCATAATCGGCCTCAGGAGCATCACGATAAATAGTAGCCAGATATCTTTTATCTGTATCGAGAAAAGACAGACTGATATTAGCCGTTCGTTCCTCATCTCCCGTGATACTGCCTATATACCAGTATCCCTCTCCTTTATCACAACGGGCAATAGTAACATAACTGCCAATGCATGCTTCCGGCACCACTGTTCTGCTCCAATCTGTAGGACAAGATACTATAAAATTAAAAGGTTCCGGATTAGCCTCGTAATTCTCTATTTCATCCGAAGCCATTTGTAACGGTGAATAGAGCACCACAAACAGCGCCAATTGTTTGGCCAGTGTGGTATGTACACGTGTCTGTGGCATTACATCGTTAACAAACCGAAACGTCACCGGTGTAAAGTCCATCGGGCCTGCCAACCCACGAGTGAAAGGCAATATTACGGTATGAGAGGGAGGATTTCCACCATCTACATCCCAAGCGTCCCATTCTTGTCCACGTACTCCCTCTTGTGTCATCAGATTAGGAAAAGTACGCTGCAAACCTGTAGGAATCACCGGTTCATGATTATCAATACAGATACGGTGACGGGCAGCAGCCTCTATTACCTTGCGATAATGAAGTACACCAAACTGACTGCTATGATATTCTTTCCCATCAAGCAAATCGCCCACATAACCCGTTTTTACTTGATGCACACCATATTTCTCATAGAACTTGAAACCATCTTCCATCTGATTTTCATAATTGGAAACATTACCGCCAGTTTCATGATGTCCTATCAAAGCTACTCCTTTGCTACGCCCATAATCAGTAATACGTTGTATATCAAAATCGGTATAAGGTTTTGTGAAACTAAACTTCCAAGTAGCCCAGTCTTCATTCCACCCTTCCACCAGTACACCTCCCAGGTTATTGGCAGCAGCAAAATCGATGTGACGCATTGTATTCTCTGTTGTGGCCCCATGATGGGGACCGGCATGCCAGGTGTTATGCTTCATGTGATAAGTCCACCAAATTCCAATATAGCGCATAGGTTGTATCCAGGAAGTATCGGTTATACGACAAGGTTCATTAAGATTTAACATGAGACGGGAAAGAAGCAAATCACCGGCAGATTCAGCCACTATCATTGTACGCCAAGGAGATACACGGGTATCGGTAACACGTACTTTCTCACCTGTACTCCAAGGTGTAAGAGCCGCACGTAATGTAACCGTTTTATTATCTTCAACTTGTTCAACCGGCTTCAAGTTCATGGCAGCATAATCTGTAAGATTTGCTTCATGAATAGCCAAATAAAGGCTATCTGTTGTCTCAATCGTCACCGGAGTGCTTACCCATCCCATCTTACTAAGAGTTTTTTTCTCAAATAAGGCCTCGTAAAAACGAACTCCTTTCACTGGAATACTCCAAGCATCATAATCTGCAGGAAAAACGAATTCAGTCACTTCGTCATCAATAAGAAACTCTTGTAGCTGTTGCTGGCGCGGGAACTCATACCGGAATCCCATCCCATCATCAAAAAGACGAAAAATAATATTCAGTTCCCGCTCCAACGATGTTTCTTCCTTGAGGCATACCCTCAATTCATTATAATGATTTACAATTTCAGCCTCTTCCCCCCATACTGGTTGCCACACATCATTATGCGAATCATGCTTAACCTCTTTTAGAACGAAACCAGTCAAAAGATCTGGCGCATCCTTCAAAACCAATTCCAGACGTGAAGGAAGTAAAATATTCTTCCCCGCATGTCTTAAACAATATCGGGGAGCACCTTCTTCATCAAGTGTAAACTCTAAAGAAAGTTTTCCATTTGGAGAGGTCAACTTGATATGTTCCTGCTGGCATGAAATCATCCATAGGCCTAAACATAAAGCAAGTATAATCTGTAGCGTTTTTTTTAGTTTCATAGTCATTACCGAATTTAATTTTATATATCCAATTCTTATTTTATAAGTCTACTGATAAACAGTCCCTTTCCTTCCTCAGCCGGAATAACACAGAAGTTTACGAAACCACAGACAGACTCCGGTTCAAGCAACGTGGCAACCAAATTTCCTAAAGGTTGTGCCAAAGGTACCAACCAACTACCTATTGGAAGTTCTACATTATCTTCATAGACATCCGTTTCTACATTTACCGGATGAATCCCCTCCCATTCCTTCTCTGCACGATACAGACGGGTTACTTTGTAACGCTCAACTTTTGCTTTTTGTACACGGGTAACTTGCTCAATGTGTACACCCAACGCTCGAAGCTTACATACTGCTTCTGTACAGGGAGCATCGAGCAGATAAGCCTTAGGGCGAGTACGCATCAATTGAGGTGTTGCCTGCATGGCATCAAGGGTTGGCAGTTCAGTCTTAAACAGTTCATTGGCCTTATAATCGATAAAAGAGACTACATGACGTACAGTATCCGAAGTGAAAGTAACATATATCGGTTCAGTAGCTTTCAAGGTGCGCTTCCTGGCTTGTTCTATCTTACGTTTAATTGAAGCACGATGTTGCGCAGCAGTAACCAACGTTTGCCGTGCCACCAAGAAACCGCACTCACTACGACGTGCAAAACACTCCGGTCCCAATCCAATACCTCTTATTTCGACAAAAAGCGATACAGCCCCCGTCAATGCTTGAAAAGTAGAACTGGACTGCGGACTTTTGGCACCTTTTACAAGAACAAGGGAACCATCTGCCACACGAGGAGTAAAGTAGAAACCGGAAGCATAACCGGCACTATTTAAAACGACCTCTGCCTCACGACGAAAAAGTTCTTCAGACAGCGTACGTAAAGCTAAAGGCGCATTAAGATGTCCTGTAGGTAAAAAAAGTACATCAGCAGCATTTGCTGTCGGCACTCCACGTAATAAGTTAAACTCACGACGTAAAGGTGTATATTCATGAATATCAAGAGCTACGTCCGGATTCCATTGCTGATAGGACTGCTTCAACAGCAAAGTGACAGCATCCTCTAATTTGCTCTGATCGCGATTCAAATCGTAACCATCGGCTGAACGACGTTGCTGAATGGCATAACCATCAACATTGGCTATAGGAACCAAAGCCACAGCTATATGATTCAGCAATTCACGTCCTTCTTTTTCACAAAGTAAGTAACGGACAAGCATGCATACAGCCTCAGCACCTGCCGGCTCGTTACCATGCAGTGCCGCTTGAATCCATACCCTTACCTTCTTCTTGTCGGGAGTACCCAAATAAAGTACCGGAATGGTACGTCCTTGTTTGGTAACACCAATATTCTCCATATATGCCAAACCCGGAGAACGTACAACCAATTGTTGTAAATAGTCCTTTATCTCATCAACCGATGCCAATCCGCTACCGTAAGGTTTACTTAGAGTAGGTGTCTCACGGTCAAATTTGGGGTCAGGATAGAAACTTGCAGTTACTCCGGCAGGTTGCTTCGACTGATTTCTATTCCATAACACAAGATTAGCTAATACCACTTCTTGTGCTATCCTCTGTAAATAAAGAGCCGTTTCAGACGGTAGACCTGCATAATAATCGCTGCTAAAAGACTCACCAAAAAAAATTGCATAAAAGACACAAGCCGCCAGATAACTGCCTGCAGGACTAGGGTGGCTGCCATCAGAATTATACAACTGCAAACTTGGACACTCTCTACGTACACGTCTCCATGCCTCACCCACAGGAGCACAATAAGCATCAAGGACATCAGCCATTTCCAAATAGTTTTCCGTAAGTTGCTGCTGCATTCCTTCATAAGTATCATTATTACGCCCCCATGTCATATAACAGACACTTTTTCCTTTTGGGGCATAAAGACGGCGTAAACTATCTAACTGCGCCGCAGGATGGAATACATTCTTCTTTACCCATTCCTTTTCACGAGTAGGTGCCTTGCTCTGTTCCTGCATCACCATATAATCCCATCCTCCTTCACGAATCGCCTCTAATGTTTGCGTATTGGCTGCATGCTGTCTCAAGTACCAACCAGGGTTAGCAACCTGGCGCACTGATATTTTTTTTCCACATGAGGATGCTAACGATTGGACTTGCCATGGCAAACGATTAAAAAAAGTATAGCTGTTACCTATAAAAAGTACCCGTAAAGAATCTGTCGTCAATAATGGCACAGCTTGTTTCCCCATAGGGACAGCCTCATGCCCGATGCCGCACTCTTCTATCTTGCGCCAATGGCATTCCCAACCACGGGATGCAGCCAACTGGTGAATATAAAGCCAGAAACTACGCCCACGCTCCATACGGTTTCGTCCTTGTCGTTCAGCTTCAGGAGTCTTGCGTAGAAAAGACTCACGTATCGTATCTCCCAAAGCCAGCTGTAGTATGATAGGTTTTGACAAGTATTTTTTTATCTGTTCAGATGAAATATAGGGGATACCAGCCGTACCATAAGGATATGTCTGGGCCAAATCAGGAAAAGTATACCAACCGGGAGAACTTATAATAGCTTTTTCCACATAAGGACTATCGTGAAAAAGCATGAAACGCTGTACGAATTGCCCACCAGCAGAATGACCATAAATCATATATCCTTTGCGCATGCTTCCCGTAAATTGACGCACATATTCAAATAGTTTATCAACCAACACTGGTGTAATTTTTTCGGGAGCATTAGCTACTGTATGGGCAGCATTCATCACCCCCACCTCCTGATAGTCTGCCAAAGGATAAGATTTCAAATCAAAGTGAGGTATAAAAAGCATAAAACCCTTTCTCTCCGCTTCTTCTTTCCAACCGTCCAAAAGATAACGATAGCCGCGGTCTCCTCCTTCAAAGACAAATACAATAGGCATTTGTTTAATATCCCCCTGGGAAGGTATATAATAATGTACATCTACCGGGCGATCGGCAAAAGGAGGGTATTGACTATAAGTGAAGAAATGTTCACCTCTTGGCCTTTCCAAAGTCTGTTTCGCTATTGCAGATAAACAAATACAGAGGAATCCAATATAAAATATAATCAGCTTCTTCATAATTCGTACCTTCCCTTCTTTACTATTGTACCATCTTGCATTACAAATTTACCACGGGCAATGACATCTGTAAGCTGCAAATCTTCCGCCAAAAAACACAAGTCTGCATCTGCTCCTTGTGCCACAATACCTTTAGCTCGTAATTTCAGATTACGAGCCGGATTGGATGTTATCAATGTAATCGCCTGTTCCAATGGTACCCCCTCCTCATTGACTAATGCAACTACCTCCTTGAAATTTAAATTCAAAGGAGCAGGACGATAAGTTATTTCTCCAGTTTCAGGATTCACTCTGCGTACGCCACCATGGCCATCACTAGAAAAAGTAATGCGATCAAGGGGGGACACCAGCTCGCAATGCACGTATCACACAACGATGGGGAGTATCAAACTTTGAGCCACCAGTCGAAAAATCAATCATTCCACCTAATTTACCAAATTCTACAGCCTGCATAAAAAGAGCTTCAGTACGTATCAGATGAGTAGGAGACAGATAAGATATCAGTGTAGGATAGTGACGAGCAATATTGAGTAAGGGCTCAATACCTTCCGGAAGTGCTCCCAAATGAATGTGGAGAATTCCTCCTTTACCAGATGTAAATCCCCCTAAACGTACCTGATGTATAATACGTAATATCTCTTGCTCTGTCGGAAACGGACTACGGTCATCACTCATCGCCAGCTTACAGCCAATAACTTTATCTATGAAGATAAGATCGTCAGCCACACTATTCATCAATGTTTTGGTAGGCAATCCGTAATAACTTGTCAGCATATAAGCCGACAATCCGTCATCGTCAATAGCTTTGGCCTTGGCATAAAGCGTAGTAAGTTCTTTGGCAAATCCATCAGTACCAAGCATACCCAATACAGTAGTAGTACCACATGCCACCAGTTCGCTCATAGTCACCTCGGGGACTAATGAGGCATAACCTTGTTGCCCTCCTCCACCAGTAATATGTACATGCTGATCTATAAATCCCGGAGTAACAATTTTACCTTGCACGTCAATAGTATGGCAAAATGATTCATTCAGTTCAATTGTCTTTGAAATATGCGCAATCTTTTCTCCGCATAGCAAAATGTCTGTTTTACCAAGATAGGCAGGAGCATATAAATTTGCATTCTTTATCAATGTAAACATAGCTGTCGATTAATTTTAGAAAGTGATAAGATGATAAAGTATCAAGAAAACAATTCCTCCTATTAAAGGAAATGTATTACGCCTTGCCAACTCCACTGATGACACACCGGCTACCCCGGCAATGGCAACAATGACTCCGGCAATAGGAGATGCGGCACGTCCCATGCTTGCCGCCAACTGCAAAGGAAGTATCAATGAAAAAATCGGCAAACCAAGCTGAGTGGCTATACCCGGCAATAAAGGACCAAATGAAAAAAAGGCTGCATTGCCACTTCCCATCAGCATGGCAGCTCCAAAAATAATGAGAGTAAAGATTGCGGCAATAGCTAATCCCGAAAGTCCGATATGAGAGGAATAACCCACCAATGAATCAATAAATCCCAAACCAATCAGTCCTTTAGAGAAAACTTCTGAAGCTACAATCAATGTTACAACTGAAGTAAACACATTTCCCATGCCTTTCCAAAAACTTGCAAAAACGTTAAAAGTAGTACGCACACTACGAGTATGAAACAACACAAATACCAATGATAAGAACAGAGAAAAAAGCATAGCAGTAGTGGTACCCAATGTTACAGTAGGCTGAAACAGTCCCACAAAAGGTGAAAAGAAAATGAGAAGAGCCAAAGGTAATACCGGGAGTAGCGCAAAAGCCAATGGAACATCCGGTTTTTCTACTAATGAGGTTGCAGTCACATTTGACACCTGCAATATGCCATCCTGCTGTTTCTTTGCATCTTTTTTATCAAAATAACGGTTATTGAAATAGAAGAGTACCATTACAACCAAGGAAGTAGGAATTACTAAAGGAAGTTGATGAGTGATGAAATATTCCACATTGGATTGTCCTATCAATTCGGCAGCCATAGCAGTATTTGCCGACCCCGGTCCCTGATCAAATAGAGTAGCAGCGGCAATGACTGACAATGCTGTAAGTTGGCTTACTCCCAAACTAATTAAAACAAGATAAACCGAAGCCACAAGCAACAATCCTAATCCGGCAGCTGAAGGAGTAGTAATAAAAAGTAATTGTCCAATAGGAACAACTATAGTAGCCGCCAAATAAGGATAACGTCGAAAAAGACCTAATGGCTTCATGGAAATATAGACCAATGCATTAGTAGCCTTTATGTTATTCATGAAAGCTACATAACCGCCAATTGTCATTATCATAAACCCTGCACGCGCCAAATTAGAAAGAAAAACTTCCTCTATCATCCTTACCAAATCAAACACCACCATTCCCGTAGCTTCACTAGGTACTACCGAATGCACTTGCATGAAAAAAGCAGCTGTAAGCATTAATAAACCGGAAAGCATCAAAAGACCTTGAGGATTGAGCTTACGATAAAGACCTACCGCTGTAATCCCTACCATAAGAAGACTAAAAATGAAAGCCAATTCGGACATGATGTATCAAGATATTAAGTTTTTGTTTTCTTTTGAATATATGAATCTAAATCAGATATAAACACCGATATATACAAAGCCGTTTATATGCGGTATTTATATCTGACTATTATCTATCAATACCCCGGATTATTTTCCAAAGGATTACCAGTATTGGCATCAATGAATGATTGCGGCAGCGGGAAAAGGACAGGAGTTTCATATTCATCCATACCACGTCCTGCAATACCAGCTATCTCATTGAGTTCACGCATGCGACGTTTGAAATAGTTATTGGTATCACGTTCGTCACCACCATTTTCTTGGCAAACACGTACCAATGTATGACGACGTTCTTCCTCCGTAAGCAGTTCACGGCTGCGTTCATCAAGAATGAAATCCATACCACCGATTCTAAGATCATCTTCAGTAATACTTACAGCATTGGAACGATTACGTACTTTATTTATCCATTTAATGGCCTCGCCTACTTGATTACTCTTGTAAAGAGCCTCTGCATAAAGTAAATATGTATCTGCCAAACGTAAATAAACAATGTCCGCATAGTGTCCATCATTAGCTGCATTAGCCAAAATAGGTGGAGTATAATCCCATTTACGAGTAGTAGGCCAATCATATTTTTTAATGGAAGTAGAAGTTAGCATGGCTGCATTAACCGTAGTATCAATAAGTGCAGTACCACCTAAATCAAATACCTTGGTTACATTGCCGGCAGCATCTACATCATTAATACTCCATACGATAGCATTGGCAGATACACGGTCATCTTGTTCTCCCATTCCTTTATAATTGTACAAACGAAGTGCTCCTCTGGAAGGAACTACACGTCCGGCTCCCTTACCACCATTAGCTTGCCAAAAGACTTGTGCAAATGAACCTTCACCACCGTTATTGATATAGTCCGGATTATGCTGGTTTGTCTTTTTACAATCGCCATCATTAGCATAATAGTTCTTATAAGTTGTAGTCATATAGACATTTGCAGTACCATAGGCACTATTCTCCTCTTCTGTGTTAATGAAAGCCAGTAACACCTCCGTATTTCCATCAGCATACATAGGAGTATAAAATACGTCAATAAAAGGACATCCATCATTGGAAGCATTACTACCAAAGCGTTGATTTATAAGGGAATATTCTCCACTTTCCACTAATGGTTTCAGTACTGAAACTGCTTTTTCAGCATTACCTTCTGCCAAATAAAGTTCACCCAAATAGTGACGTGCCACAGCACCAGAGACTTTACTATTATTAGATGTACGCAAAGGAAGGTTATCGACTGCAAACTGGAAATCTTCTGCCATCACTTCGCGAATACTACTCAAGGAAGCACGGTCCCAATCATCACGATAATTCAATCCTGTAATTTCTTGTGTTGAAAGGGGCACTGCACCAAATGAATAGGTAAGGTGACGGTAAGCCCAAGCACGGAAGAAGCGAGCTTCGGCCAACACCTCATTTTTACGATTTTCAGCATCAGCACCACTTCCCCAGTTAATGCCATCATTGTCAGCTCTTGAGATAACCATATTGGCAGTGTTGATGATACGATATCCCCACTGGAAAATATTATTCCAAATAGCAAGATCAGTGTAAGTTATCTCTTTGGGATTGTAGAGGAACTTCATTTCCGCATGACTATTATTGGCCCATGAATTATCTACCCCTCCACCCCAGGCAGAATGCAGACAGAGCGCAATACTTCCTCCCATTGCATCAGCACGGCGATACTCTGCACGCATAAGACCATAAAGAGGCGTTATCATCGATTTAAACCCATTGTAATCTACAAGTAAATTTTCAGGATAAAGTGCATCACGAGGATCTTCCTTAAGAAACTTATCCTCATTACAGCCGCCCATAGTGAGCAATAATACTGTAAACACTAAGACATTGAAATATGTTATTTTTTTCATATGTGCAATTTCATTTTAGCTTTTTATGATATATTACTCTCATCAAATATCTAACTTTAGTCCAAAAGTGAACGAACGTACTGGAGGAGCAGCCAATTGATCATTGAGAAATTCCGGATCCATACCTGTCCAGCCAGTTATTGTAGCCAAATTCTTAATGTTCATGTAAAGATTGAGCCGTTTGATGAAAGTACGACGCAACCATTGTTGTGGGAAATTATAACCCAATGTAATGTCGGAAATACGTAAGAAATCTGTCTTTTCATAGAAACTGGCTCCCTCTGGATTCACATCACTATTCAAACTATTTTTCGGATAGCTATTCGTAGGATTCTCTGGAGTCCAAAAATCCACCAAAAAACGGTTCTGGCGATATGAATTATGGCTTGTATCATACAAGGCATTCAGATGGGTTTGTCCTAACTGAGCCGTTAAGAACACACTCAGAGTGAAGTTTTTGTACTCAAAAGTGTTCATCAAACTCATATTTACTTTAGGAATAGCCGACCCTATAATAGTCTTATCAGCCGTTGTAATATCGTTACCATCTACATCAAGGTATTTCACATATCCAGGATACGAATTACGATAGTTAGGATCTTGCTGCCCTGTCGGGTTAGACGGATCAGCAATCTGCCATACACCGATAATTTTATAATCATAGTTCACATTGATAGGTTCACCAATAAACCACTTGGAAGCCACATCATCAACCGGCTTTCCATTAGCATCATACAAACCAACATCTACAATCTCCGAACGATAGTGTGAGAGGTTGAAAGAGGTGCTCCAGCTAAAACTCTTATGTGTAATGTTATTAGAAGTTATCTGGAATTCAAAACCACGATTACGGGTCTGTCCACGATTCTCAGTAATAGAGCCAGTACCATTAATGGTAGGAATAGAACGGGAAAGCAGCAAATCTTTGGTTTTAGACCAATAAATATCAAATGAACTCTGAATACGTCCATTCCAAAGTGCAATATCAAAGCCAGTATTAATAGATGTAGTAGTTTCCCAACCTAAACCGGGCGAAGCTAACTTCGACGGATAGAAACCAAACTGTGCAGTATGATCATCATTCAGATAATTGTAAGTTGAAAGATTAGGTAGTGTACTATAAGCACTGATAGCCTCATTGCCATTTTTACCCCATGACAAGCGATATTTCAGATTGCTAATGGTTTCACTTATAGGCTTGTCTTTAAAAAAAGATTCATTGGAAATATTCCATCCAATAGCGGCTGAAGGAAAAACGCCGAATTTAGAACTTTCACCAAAAGCGGAGTAACCATCACGACGAGCAGTAAGAGTCAACAAGTAACGATCATCATAAGTATAATTCAAACGCCCCATTTGTGAAATATGATTTTCTTTATAATAATTGGAATTACCAGACATTGTGGCAGCTTTAGAAATCTGGTAATAATACATCACATCATTGGGAAAATTCTTACCTTCCATTGTATTCTGTTCATATTCCTTGCTTTGAGCAGAATATAATCCTGTGAAAAATATACGATGTTTGCCAAATTCACGTTGATAAGAAATAATATTCTCCAAAATCCATTCTTCTGAATGCCAGTCATCAGTATTCAATACGCCATTAGCACTAGCTCCTTCGTAGGTATCCAAACCTTGATAATTCTTATAGGAGCTGTTTTGGTAAGTGAAGCCTGTATTCAATTTATAGCTCAGCCCTTTAATAAAGGGAAACTTTACCTCAAGCACATTATTAGTGATAACCTTTGCACGAATATCTTTTGTCTTATTATTAAGAGATCCCAACGGATTAATGCTGAAAGCTGAAGAGGAGTCCTCAGTAGCAGAAAGTGTAAGTGAACCATCCTCGTTATAAGCACGTCCCAACGGAACTTGTTTTATAGCCCGCCAAAAAGAAGCACTGCTACCACTACGATCGTAGCGACCTAACTGTGTAGTAGTAGAAAATTTCAACCAACTATTAAACTCCTGATCAAGATTGAAACGTACATTATAACGCTTGAACTCATTGCCTACCGCAGTTCCTTTCACATCCGTATAGTTCAATGAAATGAAATAGCTGGTTTTGTTAGCTCCACCACGGAAAGAAAGGTTATGCTGTTGTTTTATACCGGTCTGTGTTGCCAACTTCATCCAATCAGTACTCTGACCGGCAGCATACATAGCTAATTCAGTAGGAGTAAAGTTATCTAACCAAGGTTCAGGATTCTCTTCTGTAGGAGGAGTAGTATTGGTAGCCTTGAAAGCTTCAGATTTATACTTATAGAATTCTTTGCCATTCATCATACGAGGTAAATTGATAGGCTGGTCAATAGTAACATAAGTATCGTATGATACCGTCAATCTGTCTTTCTTACCGCGCTTAGAAGTAATAAGGATTACACCGTTAGAACCGCGAGCACCATAAATGGCTGCTGAAGAGGCATCCTTCAATACTTCTATACTCTCTACATCATTGGGATTGATTTCCGACCATGGACCATCAAAAGGTATTCCATCAAGAATAACAAGAGGTTTATTATCGGCCGTAATGGAGTTGTTACCACGAATACGTGTAGTAGTAGACGAACCTTCAGCATTACTACCCGTCACACTAATATTCAATCCTGGAACTGCTCCTTGCAAAGATTGAATCAAATTAGCTTGTGGGCGACTTTCAAGTACATCCGAGTTAACTGAAGCAACCGAACCTGTAAGATCACTTTTGCGCTGTACACCATAACCTACTACTACCACCTCATCCAGTGCCTGGTTATCTTCTTTCAGTACAATCTTTAACGATGATGCGTCTTTCACCTGCAATGTCTTGGATATATACCCAATGAAACTTATCTCCATTACCGCCCCCTTAGTCACTGAAGCGAGTTTAAAGTTTCCTTCTACATCGGTAATGGTGCCCGTACCCGTACCTTGTATCACTACATTGGCACCGATTATCGGTTCTCCTTGTTCATCTGTCACATTTCCGTTAATATTCCATGTCTGTGCATGAAGTGAGCTTGAAAGTGACAGCATCCACATAAGACAGACAAGCAAAATACCACTTGCGTCTCTCGATTTTTGTCTGGTTTTCATAAATTACATTTTTAAGTTAATAGGAACTTGTGTGTAAAAAATCTCGAGAGCAAAATTAGACAATGTAACAACCGATTATATTCACAGGTAGAGGATTTGGTAAATTCACAAAGTTATATATCACTGATTATCTTTCAATTACAGACAGACTCAATAGATTTTCAGTAGTGATTTAAATTAAATCGGTAATCAAAAACATGTATATAGATAATTGCCATTCGATAGTATTAAGCTATTGAATGGCAATTATCTATATACATGTGGGTAAAAAATGAGAGAAACGCTCAGTCTTCAAATTACTTTTTACAAACCTCTTTCACAGCTCGAAGAAATTCCTCCTTACTGAGCGAAGATTTATTTAAAGTTATAGAACGATTATTATATACGGTTTGCAGTGAACAGTGCAAAAATTCTGCAATCTTCTCACTATCCGTTACCCCCATTCGTATCAAAGCATGAATACGAAGTTCTGTATTAAGCCGCCCAGACTTCACTTCAATATGTTCTTCGGGACGTAGCAAACTATTGAAGTGCTCTACAAAATCAGGGTATAAATGTAGAATAATGGAATCAAATTTCTCATAAAAATCCTTCATTTCATCGCTCATGGTAGAAGTAGAACTAATCATCTTCTTTAAATCTTCAAGTTGCCCAGCCTTTAATTTACGGTTTAACTTTTTACGATACTCCTCCATACGGCAAATATAGGATGAACAAAGTTTGAATACCTGACCAATATACTCCTCCTTAATATAATTTGTGTCACGTAGAACCAAATTGAGCTTTTGCAGTTCACTATTAAGACTCTTCAATCTACCATTGGCCACATGTAGCTCAACCAAAGCTTTCCTACGTCTTCTTGTTTGCCTTCTCAAAAAGAAAAGAGCTATCAGCAATACAATAGTGAGAAAACTAATAAATAAAAGGAATAGCTTTAGCTGCTTCTGTTGCATATGATCACGTTCAATGTAGCTTTGATGTATCCTTCTCTGCAACTTCTGCTGATGAAGCAGTCGTACACGGCTCTTAAAAGTTATACCGATATCAGAACAATAAGTACTATAACGATAGGCTCGGTCCAACTGACCTTGTTCATATAAATAGGAAGCCAATGCATACAACGAACCAATATCACGATTCACAGCATATACATCAGCAATACCTGAGAGAATCATATTTTCCAGCCACTTGGTATGGTTGTGTTCTTTTTCATAAAGTAGAGCCAAGTTATAAGCTAAAATAGAATAATTACGACTATTAGGTAGAAGACGTTGTTTTTCCTTTTCCAACTCATCCCTAATGGCAATACGTTGTGCACCGGGAACATCTTGATATTTCCACACACGGCTATAAAGGTAGCGTGGCTCGTCAGGAGTGGCCGTCTGCAATACTGAATCTGAATATAACGCATAAAGTTGACCATAATGCTCATGTAATGCATCATCACCTAATGAATAGAGTTGCAACCGCGAGCAGAGAGTACGCATCTGACCATAATAACGCGAACGTAAGTAGCGAGGCATACTGGAAGAACAGAGTGAATGCATTACTTCAGAGGCTTGACTAAGCAAGCCATTAGCCGTATAAACAAAACCAATACCTAATAAAGATTCAATCTCACGATTCTTATCATGATATTGTCGTGCTAAATCAAGGCTTTGTGTAGTATACTTCATAGCCGAATCTGCATCATACACGCGATATTCTTGATAAATAGCCTGATTAAGTTCATACTGTTTCTCAAATGCCTTAGATTGTCTTAGTGAATGCTTCAACGCCTCTATTCGCTCCTCTTTCTGCAAAATAAGTTTATCAGAATTATCTATCAGACTATCTAATTGAGTAAACAATGCCTCATTTGCCTTAGCAGCACTATCTGAGATATATAATCCGCAAATCGAAATGTTCGCGCGTTTCAAAATGAAAAGTTCATTTCACAAAACGAAGCGTATAATTTAAAGCACTCTTTATTCCATTTGAACTGGTCAATTCTAAGCTAAAAATAACAGAAAAATAACTTGCAAATATCAACAAAAATCACTATCTTTACATAGTTAAATTGAGGTCGTTTACCCTCAAATCAGTTCAGTTTTGTATTCCCCTACCCTATCAATATTCTAAAAAAATTCGGCCGGCTTCGCCGGTATTTGAATACCTTTTAAATGGGATTCGGAAACCATCCGAATCCCGTTCTTTCGTTTTAGTCGCTTCGCTCCACGCTTTGGCGCTTTGCGCTTACGCCACCTCGCGTATCGCCTTGTACGCTGCCACGCTTTGCGCCCGGACGATTTTGCCGCGGAAGGCCAGACGCGAGCCGATATTCGCATTCGTATTCGAAGCATCTG
>ERZ859894.466-NODE-466-length-18967-cov-5.617809_pt1 | contig 18967 bp, 14 predicted proteins | sample MGYA00510117_ERZ859894 | MGnify/ENA primary metagenome ERZ859894 (study PRJEB30046, sample SAMN00715164) | human gut metagenome | study: EMG produced TPA metagenomics assembly of the A metagenome-wide association study of gut microbiota in type 2... | reverse complement strand
GTGACTTGATAATAATAGTATAAATTACAAAAATATATAAATATGCATATCTATAAATATACTTATAACATACATATAATGATTTTACAAGTAAAAATGTGTAAAAATATTTTGATTTTACAGATAGTCTGTTATAATTAAATAACAAATAGGTAATTGCGAAACCGGATAAAAGTACCGGGACTTACAGCGGTGGCATGAAATTAAATAGCAAAATATGTGAGGAAATAGGTATGGCTGCAAAATTAAATAAAATTACAATATATATCACATCAACAGAAGTATTTTTTAATAGGGATGCTGATGGCAATAGTGTGTTTGATGAAAAATTATATAAAAAAGCATATAATATTGTTACTGAAGGGCGACGTAGTAAAGCTGACAAATTGAGATTTAATGAGGATAAATGCCGTTGTATTGCCGCTGGATTGTTATTAAATTATGCTTTAAGACAAGAAAAAGTGGATAATCATAGTGAAATTGTAATGGTGGACATAATTAAGGCATGTGATGGATATGATAAATCATATGATTATAAAATTAAATATCAGAAAAAAGGTAAACCGTATTTTAAAGATTACAAAGAATTGAATTTTAATATTACACATTCAGGAAAATATGTTGCATGTGCTATTTCTGATAAACCGATAGGAATTGATATGGAAGGAAACAGAAAAGATGTATGCAGCGTTGCAAGGCGTTTTTTTAATAAAGATGAATCTGAATGGGTGTGCATGGCTGAGTCGGAATCGGAACAGAAAGAAAGATTTTTGAAAATATGGACATTTAAAGAAGCATATTCAAAGATGACAGGTGATGGAATCGCATTATGTTTAAAACAGCCATATTTTCAAGGCTTAAAAAATCTGAATGTGATAGAAAAATCATTTGAGGAGTATAGAATATGTGTTGTCAAAAAATAAATTTATTATACTTATGTATGGTTATCAAATCATATTTTTAATTAGAAAAATCCCGGCAAAGTAGTATTATGAGGTGTCACCTCAGATCTTTACCGAGATTTATTTATTTTTATTTATTTTCCTGATAATCAAGAGCTGCTTTGATAAATCCTCTGAAAAGCGGATGTGGTCTGTTAGGACGAGACTTTAATTCAGGATGTGCCTGAGTTGCAAGGAACCATGGATGTGAAGGAATTTCAACCATCTCAACGATTCTTCCGTCAGGAGAAATACCTGAAAGCTTCATGCCGTTTTCTGTAAGAACTTTTCTGTAATCATTATTAACTTCATAACGATGACGATGACGCTCATGAATCTGCTCTTCACCATAAAGCTCGTAAGCCTTGCTTGTTTTATCAAGAACACAAGGATAAGAGCCAAGTCTTAATGTGCCACCGATATCATCAATGCCTTCCTGATCAGGCATAAGATGAATTACAGGGTGTGTAGTATCCGGCTTTAATTCAACGCTGTGTGCATCTGTATAACCGATTACATCTCTTGCAAATTCAACGATAGATAACTGCATTCCGAGGCAGAGACCAAGGAATGGTACATTGTGTTCCCTTGCATAGCGGATTGCCTGAATCTTGCCTTCAATACCTCTGTCGCCGAAACCACCAGGAACAAGGATTCCTGATACATCGCCAAGAATTTCAGCTGCATTTTCAGCTGTAACAGTTTCTGAATCAACCCATTTGATAGTTACATCAGCTGAATTGTATACACCGCCGTGCTTTAATGCTTCGACTACACTGATGTAAGCATCGTGAAGCTGTATATATTTACCAACAAGGGCAACAGTAACTTTCTTTGTAGGATTTTTCCATGCTTTACACATTGCACGCCATTCGTCAAGATCCGGTTCTGGACAGTCAAGCTGGAGACATTCACATGCAACCTGTGCAAGGTGTTCATCTTCCATTGCAAGTGGTGCATCATAAAGAATTTCAACATCAAGATTCTGAAGTACGTGTGATTTAGGTACGTTACAGAATAAAGCAATCTTATCCTTAATTCCAGGTTCAAGAGGATGCTCAGTACGGCATACAAGAATATCCGGCTGGATACCCATTCCCTGAAGTTCTTTTACACTTGCCTGTGTCGGCTTTGTCTTCATCTCACCTGAAGCCTTGAGGTAAGGTATGAGAGTAACGTGACAAAGAATAGCATTCTCACGTCCTACTTCGTGCTGGAACTGACGGATTGCTTCAAGGAAAGGCTGGCTTTCGATATCACCTACAGTACCACCGACTTCGATGATGGCAATCTTAGTTTTATCATCTGAGTAGTCGCGGTAAAATCTGCTTTTGATTTCGTTAGTGATATGAGGAATAACCTGAACAGTGCCTCCACCAAAATCACCGCGGCGTTCTTTCTGAAGAACTGACCAGTAAACCTTACCTGTAGTTACGTTAGAATTTTTATTAAGACTTTCGTCAATGAATCTTTCATAATGTCCGAGGTCAAGGTCAGTCTCGGCTCCATCATCGGTAACAAATACTTCACCATGCTGAATAGGATTCATGGTGCCTGGGTCGATATTGATATATGGATCAAACTTCTGCATAGTTACTGAAAAACCGCGGGCTTTCAATAAACGTCCTAATGACGCAGCAGTTATTCCTTTTCCAAGTCCTGAAACGACACCACCGGTGACGAATACATATTTTACGGGCATTATTTCCTCCATTCTGCCGGGTTGCGGCTGTAAAAAATTGTTATTAAAAATACATTAAAAATAAATATCCGGCAGCACAAAATAAAACACTACCGGGACAAATCATTTAATATTTAAAACCATTATACAACGAGTCGTTATTAATTTCCACATATTTTTTCAAAATAAATAGATAAATATATTACAGAGGGGCATGATAAAATTATAAAGTTAGTATAAAATAAGTAAAATTAGTTGTTTTTGATTGATTTATAAAATATTAATCTATATAATTAAGAAGACAATCATATTATTTTTTGATAATAAACTCAGCAATATACATAAGTGCTGTTTTATTATAAAATTAGAAATGGAGAATATATGGGAAACTGGGAAAATGATAACAGAAATTCCGGCGATAATGTAAATGGCAGACCACTTAATAACGGCAATGGCAGTAATCCGTCACCGGATAATAATAATAACCGTAACGGACAGGGGTATGGCGGATATAATCCACAGGGTAACGCCGGCGGTAATGGTTATAACGGCGGATATGGCAATAATGGCGGTAATGGCTATAACAGCGGTAACAGAGGTTACAACGGAATGCCTAACGGACCGCAGGGAGGACCTAATGGGTATGGACCGGGTAATTATAACAACTATAATAATTACAATAATGGACCGGGCAATAACCGCAATAATAATGGCAACAGAGGCGGCGGAAGAAATAATAATAACGAGAAGAAGCCAAAGAACTGGAATACAATAATACTGCTTACGATAGCATGTGTTGTTACATTTATCGGTATCACATTTCTTAATGGAATGTTAAAGAATGCAACATATAAAGAGATTTCATATTCTGAATTTCTTAATATGATTGATGAGAACAAGATTTCAAAAGTTAAGTTTGAACAGGATAGAATTATAATAACTCCTTCAGATGATACGATTGAAGATACCGCAATGGGAAAGATTAAGTACACATATTACACAGCATATATTAATGATGATGAACTTGTGCAGACATTGAAGGAACATTCAGATATTACAATAGCAGGTTATATTCCTGACTCAAGTTCATCTGTTATAGATTTCCTTCTTGCATATGTACTTCCATTGCTCCTTATGATATTCCTTTTCTCATTCATATATAGAAAGATTGCAAAAGGAAGCGGTATGATGGGCGGCATGGGCGTCGGCAAAAATACTGCCAAAGTATATGTACAGAAGAAGACAGGTGTTACATTTAAAGATGTTGCCGGTCAGGATGAGGCAAAAGAATCACTTACAGAGATTGTTGATTTCCTTCACAATCCTGATAAATATGCAAGAATAGGTGCTAAGCTTCCAAAGGGTGCACTTCTTGTAGGACCTCCGGGTACAGGTAAGACACTCCTTGCAAAAGCAGTAGCCGGTGAAGCCAATGTGCCGTTTTTTTCTCTTGCAGGTTCAGATTTCGTAGAGATGTTTGTCGGTGTAGGTGCGTCAAGAGTAAGAGATTTGTTTAAAGAAGCACAGAAGCTTGCACCATGTATTATTTTCATTGATGAGATTGATGCAATCGGTAAGAGCCGTGATTCGAGATATGGCGGTGGAAATGACGAGCGTGAACAGACATTGAACCAGCTCCTTGCGGAGATGGATGGTTTTGATTCATCTAAGGGACTTTTTATTCTTGCTGCGACTAACAGACCGGAAGTGCTTGATAAGGCACTTTTAAGACCAGGGCGTCTTGACAGAAGAATTATTGTAGATAAACCGGATTTAAAGGGAAGAATAGATACACTTAAGGTTCATTCAAAAGATGTTCTTATGGATGATACTGTTGATTTGGAAGCAATCGGACTTGCGACAAGTGGTGCTGTTGGTTCAGACCTTGCAAATATGATTAATGAGGCTGCTATTGCAGCCGTCAAGGATGGCAGAAATGTAGTTTCACAGAAAGACCTTTTTGAGGCTGTCGAAGTTGTAATTGCAGGTAAAGAGAAGAAAGACAGGATTCTTAGCCGTGAGGAAAAGAGAACTGTCGCATACCATGAAGTGGGTCATGCACTTATTACAGCATTAAAGAAAGATGCTGAACCGGTCCAGAAGATTACTATTGTTCCAAGAACAATGGGGTCACTTGGTTATGTAATGCAGGTGCCTGAGGAAGAGAAGTATCTTATGACAAAAGATGAGCTTATGGCAAGACTTGTTACACTTCTTGGCGGACGTGCTGCAGAAGAGATTGTATTTGATACTGTTACAACCGGTGCATCAAATGATATTGAAAAGGCTACACAGATGGCAAGAGCCATGATTACACAGTATGGCATGTCAGAAAAATTTGGTCTTATGAGTCTTGAGACAGTTGAAAACAAGTATCTTGACGGTAATGCAAGACTTAACTGTTCAGATGAGACAGCAGCCATAATTGATGAAGAAGTAAAAGATTTATTGAAGAGATGTTTTGAAGAAGCTAAACAGCTTCTTTCAGAAAACAGGGATGTCCTTGATGAAATTGCCAAGTTCCTTTATGAGAAAGAGACAATTACAGGTAAGGAATTTATGAAGATTTATAGAGAAGTAAAAGGAATTCCGGAACCAGTGGACACAAGTGCAATGTCTAAGTCAGAAAAAGTTGCAGAGAGCGTAACATTTGCAGAAGACGGAAGTTATTCGTCAACTGTAAGCGGTCCTGTAGATGATTTCTGGGATAATGTTGGAAAAAATAAATCGAACAGCTACGAGAATAATTCTGGAAAACAGGAAGATTCTCAAAATACAGAAAACACAAAAAACAATACAAATAATTAAAATATGTTTCAGAAAAAGGGGTAATAATGGAATTTACACATTTACATGTCCATACGGAGTATTCGCTTCTTGATGGTTCAAGCAAGATAAAAGAGATTACATCAAGAGCAAAAGAACTTGGAATGAAGAGTCTTGCAATAACTGACCACGGAGTAATGTACGGTGTGATAGATTTCTACAAAGCAGCAAAAGAAGTTGGCATAAAGCCGATTCTTGGATGTGAGGTATATGTTGCCCCGGGTTCAAGATTTGATAAGCAGCCGGGAGAATCAGAGAGCAGATATTATCATCTGGTCCTCCTTGCTGAAAATAATACCGGATACAAAAATCTTATGAAAATTGTTTCAAGAGGATTCACGGAAGGATTTTATTATAAGCCGCGTGTTGATTATGAAGTGCTGGAGCAGTTTCATGAGGGTATTATCGCATTAAGTGCGTGTCTTGCAGGTGAAGTACAAAGATATCTTGCAAGAGGCATGTACGAGGCAGGTTGTGAGGCAGCAAAGCGGTATGAAGGTATTTTTGGTAAAGGTAATTTCTTTCTTGAACTGCAGGATCATGGAATCCCTGAACAAAAGTATGTCAATCCCCAGTTAATCCGCATGTCGCAGGAATTGGGGATTGATTTAGTATGTACCAATGATGTGCATTATACATATGCACAGGATGCTGATGCACATGATATTCTTCTTTGTATACAGACAGGTAAAAAAGTTACAGATGAAAATAGAATGAGATATGACGGTGGACAGTATTATCTTAAATCGCCGGAAGAAATGGCAGAACTGTTTCCGTATGCACCACAGGCTCTTGAAAATACATGCAAAATAGCTGAAAGATGTAATGTTGAGATTGAATTTGGCGTAACAAAAGTACCGCACTTTGAGGTACCGCAGGGGTTTGATTCATGGACATATCTCAATCATCTTTGTAATGAGGGCATGAAACGAAGATATCCGGATGCAGATGAAGAAAAAAAGAAGCGTCTTGAGTACGAATTGTCGGTTATTCATAAGATGGGTTATGTGGATTATTTCCTTATAGTATGGGACTATATTAATTATGCAAAGACACATGGGATAGCTGTAGGACCGGGAAGAGGTTCAGCAGCGGGAAGTATTGTATCATATTGCCTCGGAATAACAGACATTGACCCGATAAAGTATAGTCTTATTTTTGAACGTTTTCTTAATCCGGAGCGAGTATCAATGCCCGATATTGACGTGGATTTCTGCTATGAGAGACGACAGGAAGTTATAGATTATGTAGTGGAAAAATATGGCAAGGATTGTGTTGTTCAGATTGTAACATTCGGAACGATGGCGGCAAGAGCTGTAATAAAGGATGTTGGGCGAGTGCTTGACCTTCCATATGCAATGGTTGATAATATTGCAAAAATGGTACCTAGAGAAATAGGAATAACAATAGATAAAGCAATACAGGAAAATCCGGATTTGCGTAATGCATATGAAAATGATGCACAGGTACATGATTTAATTGATAAGAGTAAACGACTTGAAGGATTACCTCGTCATGCGTCAATGCATGCGGCTGGTGTGCTTATAAGCCAAAAAGCCGTAGATGAGTATGTTCCTGTAGCGACAGGGTCAGACGGTGCTGTAGTGGCACAGTTTGTTATGACAACGCTTGAAGAACTTGGTCTTTTAAAGATGGATTTTCTGGGGCTTAGAACACTTACAGTAATTCAGGATGCCGAAAAGCTGGCGAGAAAGAAAAATCCGGAATTTTCAATAGATAATATTAATTATGAAGATAAAAATGTCTATGACATGATAAGCACCGGTAAATGTGAAGGTATATTCCAGCTTGAAAGTGCGGGAATGAAGAACTTCATGAAAGAATTAAAGCCGCAGAGCATAGAAGACCTGATAGCCGGAATATCGCTTTACAGACCGGGACCTATGGATTTCATTCCACAGTATATAAAAGGAAAGAATAATCCAGGAGATATTACGTATGACTGTCCTATGCTTGAACCGATATTAAAGCCGACATACGGCTGTATTGTATATCAGGAGCAGGTAATGCAGATAGTGCGTGACCTCGCCGGATATTCGCTTGGACGAAGTGACCTTGTCCGTCGTGCAATGTCTAAGAAAAAGACGTCTGTCATGGAAAAAGAAAGGCAGAATTTCATATATGGCAATCCGGAGGAAAATGTACCGGGTTGTATAAGTAATGGAATAGATGAAAAAACGGCTAATAAGATTTACGATGATATGATTGACTTTGCAAAGTACGCATTTAATAAGTCACATGCGGCATGTTATGCGGTTGTTGCGTATCAGACAGCATATTTAAAGACATATTACCCCGTGGAATTTATGGCGGCTCTTATGACGTCGGTTGTCGATAATACTGATAAGGTGGCGGGTTATATCTATGCATGCCGTCAGATGAATATACAGATGCTTCCTCCTGACGTAAATACTTCGGATATGGAATTTTCGGTTGAAGACAATGCGATAAGATTCGGTCTTTCAGCTGTAAAATCGCTTGGAAGACCGACGATAAAAGCTATAATTGATGAAAGAAATAAAAGCCGTTTTACAAGTATGCAGGATTTTATAAGCAGATTGTATACAGACTTAAACAAGCGTACGCTCGAAAATCTTATAAAATCGGGGGCGTTTGACACATTTGGAAATAACAGACGCCAGATGATGAGCGTGTATGCACGCATGCTTGATAATGAGGCAAAGCAGGGAAAAGATGCGATTTCGGGACAGATGTCGCTTTTTGACCTTGTTGATGAGAGTGAAAAATCACAATTTGAGATAAAAATGCCGGATGTAAGTGAGTATACAAAGGAAGATATTCTTGCATTTGAAAAAGAAGTGCTGGGAGTCTATGTAAGCGGACATCCGCTTGATGAATATGCTGCTATGTGGAAAAAACATATTTCAGCAATGTCCACAGATTTTGAGATTGATGATGAGACAGGTGAGCCGAAAGTCAAAGTGGATTCAAAGGCAACAATCGGCGGAATGATTATGGCAAAATCGGTGAAACCTACGAAAACAGGGCAGCTTATGGCATATCTTACAATAGAGGATTTGGTGGGAACTGTTGAAGTAATTGTATTTCCGAGGACATTTTCGACATATAGGAATATAATAGAAGGAACTGATAAATTATTCATAACAGGCAGAGTTAATGCTAATGCAGATGAAAATGCGAAGCTTATATGCGAAAGCGTAGTCCCTTTTGAAGATGTTCCGCGAAAATTATGGATAAGATTTGCAAGCGAGGAAGAATATCTAAAAAAAGCGGCGGATTTAGCGGAAGAATTAAAATATTCAGACGGAAAAGATTCAATTATAATTTACTGCACAAAAGAAAATAAGAGGATTGCACTTCCGCAGAGCAGAAACATCAGGATTACACCTGATATTTTGGCATCACTCAGGGCACAGTACGGTATTAAAAATGTTGAAACAACATAGTTGAAATACGGACGCGATTGCGGTAATATTATTTTAAGATATTCATAGGAAGAGCAGAAAGGAAGGAGTAGTTATGGCAAAGGAAATAAAAACAATTGGTGTTTTAACAAGCGGTGGTGATGCACCGGGAATGAATGCAGCGATAAGAGCTGTTGTCAGAACTGCACTGAACAAAGGGCTTAAAGTTAAAGGCATACAAAAAGGATATAATGGTCTTATTAATGATGAAGTTATAGACATGGATAAGAAGAGCGTTTCTGACATTATCCAGAGAGGCGGAACTATTCTTTACACAGCAAGATGTCTTGAGTTTATGACTGCAGATGGACAGAAAAAGGCAGCAGAAGTATGCAAAAAACACGGCATTGATGGCATAGTTGTAATTGGCGGTGATGGCTCATTTCGAGGTGCACAGAAGCTTGCTGAGAATGGTGTCAACACAATTGGACTTCCGGGAACAATTGACCTGGATATAGCATGTACTGATTACACAATAGGATTTGATACAGCTGTAAATACTGCCATGGAAGCTATTGATAAAATTCGTGATACATCTACATCACATGAAAGATGCAGTATTATTGAAGTAATGGGTAGAAATGCAGGTTATATAGCACTCTGGTGTGGTATTGCCAATGGTGCAGAAGATATTCTTCTTCCGGAAAGATATGATAATGACGAGCAGGCTATTATTAATCATATTATTGAAGGACGTAAGAAAGGCAAGAAACATCATCTTATTATTAATGCTGAAGGTATAGGCCACTCAACAGGTATGGCAAGACGTATTGAGGCAGCAACAGGCATTGAGACAAGAGCTACTATACTTGGTTACATGCAAAGAGGTGGTTCTCCGACATGTAAGGACAGAATGTATGCATCTGTAATGGGCTCATATGCAGTTGATCTGCTTGTTGAAGGCAAGAGCAACCGTCTTGTTGCATACAAGAATGGCAAATTCGTTGATTTTGATATAGATGAAGCACTTGCAATGAAGAAAGATATTAATGAGTATGAATTTAATATAAGTGCACTGCTTTCAAAGTAAAATTGTGCAGATTTGTCAAATAATAATGCATAATATGTGCAGCAATGGTTTTAAGACTTTAATATAAAAAGTAAACAGGAAAAATATATGATAACAAGTACAGGAAGTTCACAGGTTAAACGTGTAATCCAGCTTCAGAAGAAGTCAAAAATAAGAAAAGAAAACAGGCAGTTTGTTGTCGAGGGTGTCAAGATGGTGTGTGAAGCACCATTTGACCGTATTGAAAAAGTATATATGTCAGAAAGATTTGCAACTGACAATGAGGATTTTGTCAAGAAACTTGGAATGAGTGATGACAAAGTTGAGACAGTTGCAGATAACGTATTTGCACATATGTCTGATACACAGACTCCGCAAGGCGTTATGGCTGTTATTAATATGAAAGAATACAGTGTTGATGATATTATCAAAGCCGGTTCTGACAGAAAACCTCTTATAATAGCAATAGAAAATCTTCAGGATCCCGGCAATCTCGGAACTATAGTAAGAATGGCTGAGGGAGCCGGTGTCACTGGCATTGTGATAAGTTCTAATGCCGTTGATATATATAATCCAAAGACGATACGTTCAACTATGGGGTCAATATACAGAGTTCCGTTTGTTTATGCTGCTGATTTTATAGGTGCAATTGAACTGATGAAAAAGAACGGAATTAATGTTTATGCGGCTCATCTTGACGGAAGTTGTGAGTATACGGAGGCTGATTATACAAAGTCAAGTGCATTTCTTATTGGAAATGAAGGCAATGGACTTACTGATGCGGCTTCTAAGGCTGCAGATAATCTTATAAAAATTCATATGGAAGGTAAGGTTGAATCGTTAAATGCTGCAATAGCCTGTACAGTGCTTACATATGAAGCTATGCGTCAGAGACGGAGTTAATGACATTAATTTGTAAATATTTTAGAAATATAAAAAAATAATAAATTTTTAAGATAAGGGCTTCCAAAACACGTGGAAGCCCTTGTTTTATGCCATTTTTTAACAGATTTGACAAAGAAGCGTAACTTTGCTACAATACATCTGTAACAAAATGTAACAATTCCGTAACATTTTGTTTAGGCATAACAAATGCCGGAAAGGGAAAGCTTTATGAAACTTAGAAGTAGCAAAGCGGCAATTTGCACGGGGGCAGCCGTAGTTATGTTCCTTATGCCGGTTGTACCGGAAGTGGCAGTCGCAAAAACTACCTATGAGCAACCAGAAAGTACAGTACAATTCGATACAGAACTGAGACAGGCGTCTTACACTGTTAATGTGTCAGACATCGTTGCGACAGGTTATGTGGAGGAAAAAGAAACGGGGATGTATGCAGGTATGGCAATAGCCATAGCTGATCCTTATACTCAGGTGTATGCAATGGCCGATGAGAATTCAGAGGTTGTAGGTCAGATGGGACAAAACAGCATTGCATCTGCAGAAGAGATTGTCGGAGAATGGACAAAGATTGTATCCGGTAATCTTACAGGATTTGTTAAGACAAGTGAATTATGTTTTAATGAAGAAGCACAGGCACTTGGAAGCAGCTTGGGAGATGTGAGTGCTACAGTTGTGGCTGACAGTGCGGCATTGTATTTAACAGCTGACAAGTCACAGGCAGCAGATTTTGCAGCCAACGGAACACAATTCAAGGCAGTCGGCAAAAAAGGAAGCATGATTGCGGTAGAGTACGGTGAGTCAAAGGCATATGTGTATGCTGACCAGGTAAGCATAGAATATGCGGCAGGAACCGGATATACCAACGAAGAGATAGAAAATATAAAGGCTGAGGAAGAGGAGCAGAGACGTCAGGCAGAAGAGGCTGAACGTGAAGCTGCAAGAAAAGCCGAAGAAGAAAGAACTGCCAGAATTGAAGCAGCTATGACAGATGTAGGTGTTTCATATAATCCGACAATGGAAGCAAGTGCAGAAGAAGTATGGCTTCTTGCATGTGTCATTGACTGGGAATCAGGCTGGGAACCATATGAAGGCAAACTTGCTGTAGCCAATGTTGTATTAAACAGAGTAAGAAACTCAAGATATGACAATACAATCACAGGCGTTATTTATGCAAGAAGCCAGTTTTCAGGTGTATCTGACGGATATGGCAATGCAAGTTCAACATTTCAGGCAAGACTCGATGCAGGTCCAAGAACACAGGAGTGTCTGGAAGCAGCAATGGAAGCATTGTCAGGTGTGAACAATATAGGCTCATATACATCATTCAGATCAGTTTCAATTGCAAACTATGATGCATATTCAAGCTTTACAATAATAGGAGGTCATGTTTTTTATTAAGATAATTAACGGCATCTTAATAAATATGGCTGATGTAAGATAAAAATTGAATTATTATATATATTTAATCCGGGACAGACTGAGTATTTGCTAGGCTGTCCCGGATTTTCTTTCTATATTGCACACAGACATGATTTATGATACACTATACCACAAATATGTATATTTGGAATGGAGATAAAGATAGCTATGGATTTGACAGGACGCGATTTTTTAACTTTAAAAGACTATACACCGGATGAGATTGAATTTCTTATTAATCTGGCAGGAGAACTTAAAGAAAAGAAAAAGAAGGGGGTAGTTGAGCAGCCGTTAATCGGCAAGAATGTTGCACTTATATTTGAAAAGACAAGTACAAGAACACGTTGTTCATTTGAAGTGGCAGCACATGACCTTGGAATGGGCACTACATATCTTGACCCTAAAGGTTCCCAGATTGGCAAGAAAGAGAGCATTGCCGATACAGCAAGAGTTCTTGCAGGAATGTATGATGGCATAGAATATCGTGGATTCGGTCAGGAAATTGTTGAGGAGCTTGCAAAACATTCAAAAGTACCTGTCTGGAATGGTCTTACTAATGAATATCATCCTACACAGATGCTTGCAGATATGCTTACAATTCGTGAGAAACTTGGACATTTAAAAGGTGTTAAGTTTGTATACATGGGTGATGCACGTTACAACATGGGTAATTCACTTATGATAGTATGTGCAAAGCTTGGTCTTCATTTCACTGCATGCACAACAAAAGAATATTTTCCAAATGATGAGCTTGTTGCACAGTGTAAGGAATGGGCAAAGGCAAGTGGTGGTTCAGTTACATTATGTGAAGATGTGAAGGAAGCAACTAAAGATGCAGATGTAATATATACAGATGTATGGGTTTCAATGGGTGAACCTGACGAAGTATGGGAAGAAAGAATCAAAGCACTTTTACCATATCAGGTTAATCGTGCAGTTATGGAAAATGCATCAAAAAATGCCATTTTCATGCATTGTCTTCCTGCATTTCATGATTTAAAGACAACAATCGGTGCTCAGATTCATGATAAATTCGGACTTGATGAGATGGAAGTTACAGATGAAGTATTTGAATCATCACAGTCTGTGGTATTTGACGAAGCAGAGAACAGAATGCATACAATCAAAGCTGTTATGGCAGCTACGCTTGGTGCGTACAAATAAAATATACTATAAAAAATAATGCGGAGGCAGAATTGATATGTATTATACAACCAGTGGTGCATACAGAAAATCAAAAATGATTATAGATTATGCCAATATAGCTCTGACAGTGTGTGTTGGCGTAATGTTTATCCTGATATTATTTTTCAGAAGCAGCAGCGGAATAATATTTCCATTGATATTTCTTGCAGGCTGTCTCGTTAATGCATTGACATCTGCCAAACGTTTTATGGAAAAAAATAAAGTGGCAGGTGTTATTCTGGCAATTACAGCGGTAGTATTATTGGTTTTGTCAGCAATGTGTTTTGCAGCAGTATTGAAATAGTAAGGTGGCTTCACATGAAAACAAAAATTTTAAAAATATTAAGAAATGCAGACGGTTTTGTTTCGGGACAGGCAATATGTGAAAGCCTCGGAGTATCAAGAACTGCTGTATGGAAAGTTATTAATCAGCTGAAAGAAGAAGGTTATGAATTTGATGCGGTGTCCAATAAAGGATACCGTATTGTAAACTATCCTGATATTTTGACGAAATCAGAAATAGAAAGCCAGCTGGATAAAAATGATATTATAAAAAAAATAGTGTTTTTTGATGAGACAGATTCAACTAACAACCGTGCAAAAAAGGCTGCGGAAGAAGGCGAAGAATCGGGAACTCTCTTTATAACTGAATGTCAGACAGGTGGACGTGGAAGAAGAGGAAGAAACTGGGTTTCTCCACCGGGAAGCGGAATCTGGATGACACTTCTTATACGCCCGGATATAAGACCGGATGAGGCATCAATGCTTACGATAGTTGCAGCTATGGCTGTTTCGTCTGCAATAACAAAGGTTACAAAATATGATGCCAAAGCAATTTTGTCTGATGAGAAGGACATTTCGTTTGCGGATAACAAGATAGAGCAATGCAAAATAAAATGGCCTAATGATATAGTTCTTGATAAAAAGAAAATATGCGGTATTTTAACGGAGATGAGTGCCGAACCCGAGCATGTCAATTATGTTGTTACAGGCATAGGCATAAATGTCAATACGACTGAATTTGCCGACGAGATAAAAGATATGGCATCGTCAATATTTGTACAGACAGGTGTAAGAATAAAAAGAAGCCATGTTGTTGCACAGTTTGCACATGATTTTACGGAATATTTTAATAGATTTATAAAGACACAGGATTTGAGCCTGCTCGTTGATGATTATAATAAAATGCTTATTAATGCAGGAAAGACTGTGCGTATCGAGGAGAGAGGAGATGCATATACTGCCGAGGCGTATGGAATAGACAATGAAGGCAGGCTTATTGTAAAGGTGGATGATACAGGTGAGGAAAAGAAAATAATAGCCGGTGAAGTATCGGTGAGAGGATTATATGGATATGTTTGATGAAGAAGTTGTATTATGTGCTTCAAGTGCATATGAAAAGAAATTTTATCTGAATGAAGAATTTTCGAGACTTCCTGAAGATATAAAAAATGAACTTAAAATAATGTGTGTTCTTTTTACAGAAGAAGTGGGAGGAATACTTGAACTTGTATTTGACGAGGAAGGTAATCTTTTATTCAGAACAGATGCAGATGAAAATGATTTGCTATATGATGATATTGCATGCGGAATGTTTATAAAGAAGATGCAGTACGAAAAAAGAGAGCTGCTTGAATCACTCGAAATGTTTTACAGAGTATTTTTCCTCGGCGAGGACGGACAATGAAAATAGGAAATGTCAATATAGAAAATAAAGTATTTCTTGCACCTATGGCGGGTGTTACAGATTTGCCGTTCAGGCTTTTATGCCGCGAGATGGGCTGTGGGCTTTTGTATACAGAAATGGTTAGTGCAAAAGCTATTTTGTACAATAATAAAAATACAGACGCACTTCTTCGTGTGACTGAAGCGGAAAATCCGATAGCAGTACAGCTTTTTGGTTCAGACCCGCAGATTATGGCAGATATGGCAAAAAGACTTGAAGAAAGACCATTTGATGTAATAGATGTCAATATGGGATGTCCGGTTCCAAAGGTTGTAAATAACGGAGAAGGTTCGGCACTTATGAAAAATCCTGTGCTTGTCGGCCAGATTGTTGAGGCTATGGCAAAGGCAGTAAAAAAGCCTGTTACAGTAAAGATTCGTGCGGGATTTAATGATAAGAGCCTTAATGCACCAGAGATTGCACATGTTATTGAAGAATCAGGTGGTGCGGCGGTTGCTGTTCATGGCAGAACGAGAGAGCAGTATTATTCTGGGCATGCTGACTGGAATATAATCAAAAAAGTAAAAGATACTGTATCAATTCCCGTAATAGGCAATGGTGACATACTTACAGGTGAAGATGCGATACGCATGTTTAAAGAGACCGGCTGTGATGCGGTTATGATTGGCCGCGGAGCAAGAGGAAATCCGTGGATATTTAATCAGATAAATGAATATCTTAATAATGGGACAACAATAAAGCCACCGGCAATTAACGAAATTCATGATATGATTTTAAGACATGCTTCAATGCTTATAGAGGCAAAGGGCGAATATACAGGAATCCGTGAGATGAGAAAGCATTTTGCATGGTATACGGCAGGAATGAAGCATGCGGCAGTATTAAGAAATGAAGTGAATCAGGTGGAACACTTTAAGGAGCTTGAAAGCCTGTGTGAACGTCTGGTTTTACATTATTGACAGAAGAAAAAGTGTAGTGTATAATATTGTGACTGGTTTTAATAAACAAATAAAATTTTAGTATATAAATGGGAAAGGTGAAGGAATTATGGCAGAGAAGCAGTTTCTTACAAAAAAAGGTTATGAGGAAAGAGTAGCATTACTTGAGAATCTCAAGGTAGTCAGAAGAAAGGAAGTTGCACAGAAGCTCAAGGAAGCAAGAGAGCAGGGCGACTTATCAGAGAATGCCGAGTATGATGCAGCAAAGGACGAGCAGCGTGATATCGAGGCACAGATTGTTGAACTTGAAAACATTTTAAAGAATGCAGAGATTATTCAGGATAACGATAAGAGCAAAGACAAGATTAAGATGGAAAGTGTTGTAAAGCTTCATGATGTAGAATATGATGAGGATATTGAGTATACAATCGTAGGTTCTTCAGAAGCAGACAGCTTAAATAATAAGATTTCTAACGAGTCACCACTTGGAGCAGCTTTAATTGGCAAGAAAGTTGGAGATACAGTTAAGATTGAAGCACCTGTAGGTGAGATTGAATATAAGATTATTTCGGTAGACAATGACTAATTAATCGAATTTATTTTAAGGAGAGACACAAAGTTGGCAGATAATAAGAATACACAGGCAGCGGATGTTAACGAACAGATTAAGATTCGTATGGATAAATTAAAGGCTCTTCAGGATGCCGGCAAGGATCCATTTCAGATTACAAAGTATGATGTAACACACCATACAGATGAAATCAGAGCTATCTACGAAGCTCATGAGAAGGAACTTCTTGGTGACAGACCAGCGGTAAATACTGAAGGATTAGACGAGCAGCAGGCAAGAGAAGCAGTTAATGCTGATTATAATGAGAGAAGAGCTATTATGGATGCTTCTCCTATAGAAGTAAGCTTCGCCGGACGTATGATGTTCAAGAGAGTAATGGGTAAGGCATCTTTCTGTAACATTGCAGACCTCAAGGGTAAAATGCAGGCTTATATTTCAAAGGATGCAATCGGCGAAGAAGCATATGCAGACTTCAAGAAGTCTGATATTGGTGATATTTTCGGTGTTAAGGGATTTATTTTCAGAACTAAGACAGGCGAGATTTCTGTTCATGTTGAAGAACTTACGCTTCTTTCAAAGAGCCTTCAGGTACTTCCTGAGAAGTTCCACGGTATTACTGACACTGATATGAGATACCGTCAGAGATATGTTGATTTGATTATGAATCCTGAAGTTAAGGATACATTTGTTAAGCGTTCAAAGATTATCAAGGAAATCAGAAATTTCCTTGACGGCAGAAACTTTATGGAAGTTGAGACACCTACACTTGTGTCTAATGCCGGCGGTGCTGCTGCAAGACCATTTGAGACTCATTACAATGCACTTAATGAGGATGTTAAGCTTCGTATTTCATTGGAGCTGTACCTTAAAAGACTTATTGTTGGTGGTCTTGAGAGAGTTTATGAAATTGGACGAGTATATCGTAACGAAGGTGTTGATACAAGACACAATCCTGAGTTTACACTTATGGAACTCTATCAGGCATATACAGATTATGAAGGCATGATGGAACTTACTGAGAGTATGTTCAGACACCTTGCCCAGACTGTATGCGGTACAACCAAGATTACTTACAATGGAACAGAGATTGACCTCGGAAAACCATTCAGAAGACTTACTATGAATGATGCAATCAAGGAATATGCAGGCGTTGATTTTGATACAATTAAGACAGATGAAGAGGCTAAGGCACTCGCAAAGGAAAGAGGAATTGAATTCGAGGAGCGTCATACAAAAGGCGATATCATCAATCTTTTCTTCGAGGAATACTGTGAAGAGAACTTAATCCAGCCTACATTTATTATGGATCATCCTCTTGCAATTTCACCTCTTACAAAGAAAAAGTCATCTGACCCTGAAAAGGTTGAGCGTTTCGAGCTTTTCATCAATACATGGGAAATGTGTAACGCATATTCAGAACTTAACGACCCAATCGACCAGAGAGAGCGTTTTGCACAGCAGGATAAGAATGCCGAAAACGGTGACGAAGAAGCCCAGCACACAGATGAAGACTTCCTCAATGCACTTGCTGTAGGTATGCCTCCTACAGGTGGTATCGGTTACGGTATTGACAGACTTGTAATGCTTCTTACAGATTCGCCTGCTATCAGGGATGTATTGCTCTTCCCGACTATGAAGAGCATCGGTGGCGTAAAGTCTGAAAATGGCGTAAGTTCTAAGACTTCAGAAGAGGTAAAAGCAGAGCAAGAGAAGATTGATTTTTCAAATGTAAAGATTGAGCCATTATTCGAGGAAGAAGTTGATTTCGATACATTCAGCAAGTCTGATTTCAGAGCTGTTAAGGTAAAAGAGTGTGTTGCAGTACCTAAGTCTAAGAAGCTGTTACAGTTCACACTTGATGATGGAACAGGCACAGACCGTACAATTCTTAGCGGAATCCATGCTTTCTATGAGCCGGAAGAACTTGTTGGAAAGACATTGATTGCTATTACAAACCTTCCGCCAAGAGCAATGATGGGAATTGAATCTTGCGGTATGTTACTTTCAGCAGTAAACAACCTTAAAGATTCAGAGGATGAAGAACTTCATCTTCTCATGGTTGATGACCATATACCGGCAGGTGCAAAGCTCTATTAAGAAGTACCGTTTTACCCTACAAAACGGGATGTATTTCATTTGTGAAAAAGCTCTGAAAATACACAAATACACCAAATTTACACCAAATGGTGCTTGAAACGGTGCAGAGCCTTAAAAATCGCATAATTTTCAAAATATATGGGCAGTTCCGGTTCGGAATTGCCCATTTTCAGAAAGAAAAAGATAAATCGGAATTTGTGGAGAGATTTCCTGAACTTTCCTTATTTTTCAAGGCTTACAGCCTCT
>ERZ859894.444-NODE-444-length-20091-cov-2.830256_pt1 | contig 20091 bp, 18 predicted proteins | sample MGYA00510117_ERZ859894 | MGnify/ENA primary metagenome ERZ859894 (study PRJEB30046, sample SAMN00715164) | human gut metagenome | study: EMG produced TPA metagenomics assembly of the A metagenome-wide association study of gut microbiota in type 2... | reverse complement strand
CTATCCTCCTCGTAAAAACAGAAGAACATACTCGGAAGAAATTCTCAAAACCTGACCTGAGTAAAATTTAAATAAGCTATAAAATTCCGTATAGAGTAATGAATTTGATTCTCGTACGGATTTTTTTATAAACGCAGAGGCTATTTTATTATAGATGAGAAATAAAAGCCTGTCTGAATTTTTACACAGGTAAGGTTTAGACAGGCTTTAAGATTTTGTAATCTCTGTTTTTTTTCATAATTTGCAAGAGTTTTATTTTCAATTTGTAAGGAGTATGCAATTGTCAGAATTTAGTTTACAGTTACCTGTTACCGATCCGACTTTAATATTTTTTCTCGTACTTGTCATCATTCTTTTCGCTCCGGTGATATTGCAACGCTTGCACATTCCTCATATTGTCGGGCTGATTTTGGCAGGAGTCCTTGTAGGACAGCATGGTTTCAATATTCTGAAACAAGATAGCAGTTTTGATTTGTTCGGAAAAGTGGGGTTATACTATATAATGTTTCTGGCAGGTTTGGAAATGAATATGGAGGATTTTAAAAGTATCCGGGTTAAGGCTACGGTATTGGGGCTTCTTGCTTTTATATTTCCTCTGGGTATAGGGATTTGGACTAATATGCATTTGCTTGAATATAGCCTCGTGACCTCTGTGCTGCTTGCCAGTATGTATGCTTCGCACACTTTGATATCTTATCCGATAGTTCTCAGGTATGGCATCAATAGCCAGCGCTCTGTCGGCATTGCCGTGGGGGGAACTGCCGTCACCGATACGTTGACATTGTTGGTATTGGCGGTAATAAGCGGTTTATATAAGGAAGAAGCATCTGATCTGTTTTGGGTGTGGCTGCTTTTGAAGGTCATTGTATTGAGCTTGGTCATCATGTATCTTTTCCCTCGCATTTGCCGATGGTTTTTCCATCGTTACAATGATAATATCGTACAGTATATCTTTGTCATGTCTCTTGTGTTTTTGGGAGCAGGATTGATGGAACTTATCGGGATGGAAGGGATTCTCGGCGCATTCCTTGTCGGGTTGGTCTTAAATAAGTTGATACCTCATGTCTCTCCTTTGATGAGTCATTTGGAGTTTGTCGGCAATGCTTTGTTTATCCCTTATTTTCTGATTGGGGTAGGAATGTTGATTAATGTTAAAGTGTTGTTCGGACATTTCGATTCCCTTAAAGTTGCTTTTGTAATGATTGTCGTGGCTCTTTCGGGAAAATGGATTGCTTGTTGGTTGACACAGAAAATATATAAAATGCGAGCTGTCGAACGGGAGTTGATGTTCGGATTGAGTAATGCGCAGGCTGCCGCGACATTGGCTGCCGTATTGGTAGGGTATAATATTATTCTTCCCGACGGGCAGCGTTTGCTGAATGAGGATGTGCTGAATGGTACGATATTATTGATCCTTGTAACATGTGTAGTAAGTTCGTTTATTACCGAGTATGCCGCAAAACGTATCGTGATGGATAGTGCGGTCGAGGTGGTCGGCGAAAAGGTACAGAAAAGGGAAAAATTTTTGATTTCTCTTGCTAATCCCAGAACTTTAGAACAGCTTGTCGGCTTTTCTTTGCTGTTAAGGGATAAGAAAGACAGAGACAATTTTGTCGCTCTTAACGTAATAAATGACAATAATGATTCATTGAAACAAGAACTTCAAGGGAAACATGCTTTGGAACGGGCCACCCAAATAATGACAGAAGCGGATGTAGAGCCGAAGACCGTAATGCGTTTTGACATGAATATTGCGACCGGTATTTTTCATACGGCAAAAGAGCATGACGTAACGGACATTATTATCGGATTGCATCATAGGAAGAGTATTGTCGATTCGTTTCTGGGAACGTTGTCTGAAAATCTGTTGAAAAAAACGTGCATGCAAATTATGATAGCCCGTTTTCATATTCCGGTCACTTCTTTGCAATGTATTATTGTTGCTGTTCCTCCGAAGGCGGAATTTGAATGTGGGTTTGTTAAGTGGATTTCCCATTTGTGTCGTATGAGTAAGCATTTAGATTGTCAGATTCATTTTTATGCACATCCGCAAACATCGGGATATATTCGTAAATATATTCGAAAGAAACATAAAGATATAAATGTTGTTTATACCGACCTTGTCAGTTGGGAAGATTTGCTGATACTGACCGGGCAAATGAATTATGAATGTTTGTTGGTGATTGTTTCGGCACGGCGGGGAGCGATTTCCTACGACTCTTCTTTTGAAAAGCTTCCGGGACAAATATCCCGATATTTTAACAATAATAGTGTCGTACTGCTTTTCCCTGAACAGAATGGGGAATAGCAATAAGAGCCAGTCTGAATTTTCCGACAAAAAATATTATCAGGTCATCTTTGCGTTTTTTCCGGTTTGTTTTTGTCGTGTATTCTTAATGCTTATCGTCTGAAATCATACTCTTTTATGAATTTTATTTGTTTTCTTGAAATGGCGGTCTGCTAATTATCGGTACAGATAATTTTTTCGGGAAGAAACCGAAGTAGAATATTTTCGGATTCTTAAAATAGATTAAATAGCAGGAGATACATATAAAATCTTTCCCTGCTAAGTTTTTTTTAATCGGGATTTTAATTGTTGCGTTCTTTTTTTGCACTTGTTTCGTACCGGAATGATAAACACACACACATATATACGATTATGAATTTAAAATTACGTTTTTTCTCTCTATTATTCATTGCGTTTTTATTTCCGAAATGTCTTTTTGCAAGTTCCACGCTTCTACATCTGGATTGGAAAAATTATCTGGCAAAATATGACTTGCTTTGGAATCGTTTACCGGAGAAACTCTGGCAGTCTCCTTTTATGGGGAATGGAATGTTAGGCACGTATATCGTGTATGAAAAAGATTGCAATTCGATGCGTTTTGAGGTGTGCCGGAGCGATGTTCACGATCATCGTGCCGTACCTGAGACAGGAGACGGAAATATATTGTTTAATCGTTCTCGTCTTATGATCGGACATTTTTTGATGAAGCCGTGCGGTCGCATTCTGAAGTGTGACATGCGTACGGATATTTATAATGCGGAGACGTCAGGGACAATTATAACGGATAAAGGCTCGATACGATTTGAAGTTTTTGTGCATTCGCTTGATATGGGGATTATCGTAAAGACTGATGCGTCGTCCGGAGAAAACGGGTTTACATGGCAATGGGTCTCGGATTCTCCGAATTCTCCTCGGTATGATAAGTTTAAGGCCGGCGGGAATACTTCAAAGGTGGTACGGGAATATAAAGAGAATGCTCCGGCTGTTGTGGATGAAGAAAACCGGACGGCATTGTTTACTTATTTGAATGGCGGACAGACTGCTGTCCGTTGGCATATTTCGGGAAAAGGCAGTGTCCGGAGTCTATATGTGACTTGCGCCCATTCTTATCCTGAACATAATGCTTTGCAATTGTCTCGAGAATATCTTGACCGGATCTTGAAACCTTCTTATTCGAAGTTGAAAAAGACGCATCGGGAGTGGTGGAATAACTTTTATCAGAAAAGTTTTATTTCTTTACCGGATAAGAGAATCGAGAATTTTTATTGGATACAATTATATAAATTGGGATCGGCTACCCGTGCGGATCGGGGGATTATCGATAATACAGGACCATGGATGGCTTTGACGCAATGGCCTGCTGCATGGTGGAATTTGAATGTGCAGCTTTCCTATTGGACAACTTATCCTTCTAATCATTTGGAACTTTCCCGCTCTTTGTCCAATACGATTTTTGCAGGAGAAAAGAATTTGATTCTAAATGTTCCGCAGAAATATAGATATAATTCTGCGGCTTTAGCACGGGCTACAGCTCCTGATTTAGTCGGATGGGTACGTGAAGCCGGAGCGTCGAAAGACGGTCCGGAAATCGGGTTATTGACATGGGCTTGTCATAATATATGGCTGGAATATCGGTATTCGATGGATAAGGAAATTTTAAAAAAGTTGTTTCCTATATTGAAACGTTCGGTCAACTATTATCTGCATTTTTTGAAAGAAGAAGATGATAAGCGGTTTCATCTGCCTTCTACCTATTCTCCGGAATACGGCAGCGCCTCGGATTGCAATTTTGATCTGTCGTTGTTGAAATGGGGATGTAAAACACTTTTGGAAGCTGATTCTATATTGGGAATAAAAGATGATTTGTGTTCCCGTTGGAAAGATGTTTATGCAAGACTGACTGATTTCCCTTCTGATCCGGATGAAGGTTGGATGATAGGTCGGAATCGACCGTATGATATGTCGCACAGACATTATTCTCATTTGTTGATGGCTTATCCGCTATATCTTGTAAACCGAGACCAACCGGGAGGTGAAGAGATGATCGTTAAGAGTGTAAACCATTGGCAAAGTATAAAAGGTGCTCTTGAAGGATATTCGCGTACAGGGGCGGCTTCTTTGTATGCTTCTGTCGGAGAAGGGGATAAGGCTTTAGCTTATTTGGAGGAATTTATGCAAAAGTCGATGCAGCCGAATACTTGTTATCAGGAGGGCGGGAATCCGGTTATAGAGACTCCTCTTTCGGGTGCTCGGGCTTTATTGGATATGGCATTGCAGAGCTGGGGCGGTAAAATTCGTATTTTTCCGGCGATTCCCGGAATATGGAGGGACTTCGCTTTTGATAATTTACTGGCAGAAGGAGCTTTTGAAGTGAGTGCTGTTCGTAAAAACGGTAAGGTCGCATGGATACGTATTCACAGTTTGGCGGGAGAACCGTGTTTGGTCGAGTGTGATTTTTCGGGGGAACTGTATCAAAAAGGGAAACGGAGATATAAGATCGATCGAATTTCCGATACTCTTTTTAGCTTGGATTTGAAAGCCGGGGAAGAGGTCGTCCTGTATAGTGATCCGTCTTTTAAAGATTTTAGAATAGGACCTGTTTCCGGTACTGAAAACAGAAAACCTTTTGGTTTTTACAACTGATGAAGAGATTATTTAATTCACATTAAAATTATGATTATATGAAAAAAAATTTGCTGTTTGTCTCATTGCTAATGGTCGCAGTAGCCGGAATGACGGTTTTCGAGGTGTCTGGAGCGGATGCTAAGAAAAAGAAAAAAACACCGGTGACTTTGGGCACTAACCCTTTTGTAACCCATATATTTACAGCAGATCCTTCTGCCCATGTGTGGAAGGATGGTCGTTTGTATGTATATCCTTCACATGACGTAGATCCGCCTCGAGGGTGCGACTTGATGGATCGTTATCATGTGTTTTCTACAGATGATATGGTAAACTGGACCGATCACGGGGAGATTTTGAATTCGAGTCAAGTGCCGTGGGGACGTCCTGAGGGCGGTTTTATGTGGGCACCTGATTGTGCTTATAAAAACGGTACTTATTATTTTTATTTTCCACATCCGAGCGGTACGGATTGGAACAATACGTGGAAAGTCGGAATTGCGACAAGCAAGTATCCGGCGAAAGATTTTAAAGTACAGGGATATATCGAGGGACTCGGTGATGCTTTTGCCATGATCGATCCTTGTGTATTTGTGGATGATGATGGTCAGGCGTATTTTTATTATGGCGGCGGCGGAAGATGTATCGGCGCCAGACTGAAAGATAATATGGTAGAATTGGCAGAAAAGCCGCGTAAGATGGAGGGCCTTTCAGATTTTCATGAGGCTGCTTGGGTACATAAGAGAAACGGCATTTATTATTTGTCTTATTCTGATAATGTCCCCCATCCCAATGGCAACAGAATGCATTATGCCACCAGTACGAGCCCGTTAGGACCATGGACTTATCGCGGAGTGATTTTGGAGGCTACGGGTTCGGGTACGAGTCATGGATCTATCGTGGAATATAAAGGGGAATGGTATTTGTTTTATCATGATTGTTCTATTTCAGGAAGGGGAAATCTGCGTTCGATCTGTGTAGATAAATTGTATTATAATCCAGACGGAAGCATTCAATTGGTAAAACAAACGAAAGGCGGAATTAAGAAATAAAGTTTTGTATTGAATCGAAAAGAGAAAGGGACTGTTCAGAAAAAGCAGTCCCTTTGTTGTAATTAATTGAATACTATTCGGTCATATTTTTATTGACAGGTTTTTGTTTTGTTTGTGTAGCAGCTGTTGTCCCGGTTTCGGGTACTGTCGTATTTTCTTCCCAATGGAATGGAGCGAACTCGGAGTCTTCACTTTTCCATGACGGTTTACGGGCGGCATAGATGATAAACGGAGCTGCTACAACAACGATGCAGCCTATGATAAGGACAGAGAACCATACGGTATTATTTCCTGTCGATATTTGACTGGGAGGAATAAAACTTAATATGAAAGCGAGTAATGATCCGCAGAATCCGAGTCCGGCGACAAACCAGATCAATCCGTTGCCTTTACTTCCGATGCGGAAAGGCCGGTCTGCTTTTTTCATGTTATACCGCAGATAGATGGCTGCAGCAAACATCATCAAGTACATGATGAGGTAGAGCAGAACGGTGAGCTGAGAGAGAATTTGGTAAAAACTTTGAACAGAGGGCATTACGACAAAAAGCAAGCTTAAAAGAGTGACGGCAAGCCCTTGGATGTACAGAATGTTTTTTTGTACGCCTATTTTATTCGTTTTTTGGAAGAATGGAGGCAGATACCCGGCTTTTCCTACGGCAAATATACCTTTTGACGGACCTGCAACCCAAGTTAGTACTCCGGCTAATACTCCGAAAGCCAGCGCTACGGCGATGACCGGCGATAACCATGACATGCGGATAAAGCTGAAATAGTTGTCGAATCCTTCCAGTAAGCTTTGGGTTAGGTTGATATCTTTTTGAGGAATGATGATTCCGAGAGAAAATGTTCCTAATATAAAAATGATAACCGTAATGGCTGAACCTATAAATACGGCTTTAGGATAATTTTTTGCAGGATTGTTTATATCTTTAACATGTATCCCTCCCATTTCCATACCGGCATAAAACAAAAATATGCTGGCTGCTAATACCAGATTGTCGAATTTTGAAAAGTCCGGAAGAAAGTCTCCGGAGAAGTCCATTTGGGATTGTCCGCCCATTGCCAGATAGACAATGGCAAGTATAACCAACAAGGCTGCCGGGATAATAGTCCCTACCATACCGCCGATTTTAGCGACTTTACCAACCCAGTTCAATCCTTTCAGGGAGATAAAGGTAGCCAACCAGTATATGATCAGTACGACGACCAACGTGTAAATTTTATTAGATGCCAACAACATGTCCTGAGAGTGATCCATTCCTATAAATGCAATAGAGACAGCTCCGAAGGTAAGCACGGTCGGATACCAGATCGTACTTTCTATCCATTGTAACCAGATGGCGAGAAATCCGAATTTTTTACCGAACGCTTCCCCTACCCATCGAAATACTCCGCCTTGTTTATCTTGAAACATGGCTGCCAGTTCTGCCGCGACCAATGCCGTCGGGATTAAAAATACGATTGCTGCAAACAGATAATAGAATGCCGAGCTTAATCCATATTCTGCTTCTGCCGGAAGTCCCCGTAGTGATACTACAGCCGTGACGTTCATGATCGCTAAAGTGAAGACTCCGAGTTTTACTGTTTTTCCAATATTTGCCATAATTTATGTATTAAAGAAATTATTTGTATATCTGCTTTTGGTATAACAAATTCTTGTACTGTTGGTTTAGAGCCTATCTAAAATTTCCAATAAAGAAATATTATCAGTTCTTTTTTGCATTTTTTTTTCCGTGTTTCACTTGTCAGATAGCCTGTGCTATCCTCCTCGTAAAAACGACAAGACTTCTTCGAAAGAAACTCTCAAATTTGGCCCGAGTAAAATTTAGATAGGCTACTAGTCGGATAAAACCACTTTGGTTAAACAAACTTGCAGGAAGGGTTGTTTTTAGGGAAAACAATATTGAATATTATTATATTAAAAAATAAATATGAAGTCTGCGTTATCTGATTTTGTTTATGAGAAGAAGGGAATATACGGCATTTTGCATGTCATTATCTTGTTGCTGTCTCTATTTTTGATCATAAGTATCTCTATCGATACGTTCAAGAATCTGCCTTTTCTGACACAGGGCAGTTATTTGAAAATTCAGTTATGGATATGTACTTTTTTTATATTCGATTTTATCTTGGAATTTTTCCTTTCACATCGGAAGCTTCATTATTTATGTACTCATTTTGTATTTTTGATTATTTCGATCCCGTATATTAATATATTTGATTATTATCATGTAGCATTTTCTCCGGAAATCCGTTATTTTTTACGTTTTATACCTTTGATACGGGGAGGCTATGCCTTGGCGATAGTCGTGGGCTGGTTATCCTATAATAAAGCTTCGAGCCTGTTTACTTCATATCTGACGATGTTGTTGGCTACCGTATATTTTTCGAGTCTTATATTTTTCGTATTGGAACATAAGGTGAATCCTCTTGTTCCCGATTATGGTGAAGCCTTGTGGTGGGCTTTTATGGATGTGACGACGGTGGGTTCGAATATTTATGCCGTAACGGTTACAGGAAAAGTGCTTTCGGTGCTGTTGGCCGCGTTGGGAATGATGATGTTCCCTATATTTACGGTATATGTGACGAGTTTGGTACAGAAGGCGAATTTGGATAAAAAAGAATATCTTCAACAAACAAGTGACAATTCTGTATCTGCAGGGAGGTCTACTCAGACCCAAACAGAAACAAACCCGTAAACAGGAATTTCTGTTTACAGGTTTGTTTCGGAATGTTTTTTACGCCTATTCGACTATTGTAACTTGGTCTCCACTGAATACCGATAGCCCTAATTTATTCATAATATGTTTAATTGCTAATTGGGCTTTTACCGAATTTCCGGCATTGTCGATGGGTGGTGCGAAAGCTGCAATCCCGAATAATCCGGGAAGTGTACCCATTACACCGCCTCCGACTCCTGTTTTTGCAGGAATGCCGGAAGTATAAAGCCAGTCGCCTGTATGTTCATAGAACCCTACGGTAGCGATAAGTGAAGTTATTTTGGGAGAGAGTGCCGTATCGAATATCTGTTTCCGGGTAACCGGATTTGTTCCGTTATTGGCAATCGTAGCCCCGCATATCGATAATTGGGTTGCCGTGATTCCTAATGAACATTGCCGGGTATAAAGGTCGAGAGACATCGTCGGATCGTCATAGATGCGGTTATAATTTTTAAGTAGCCATGTTATAGATCGGTTGTTGAAATTTGTCTCCGATTCCGATTTGTATAACTCATCGATCAATTGAGGGGCACTTCCACATAAATCGGTAATGTTATCGACGATTGCTTTCCATTTGTTTTCGGGATCAGCTATCGGTTTTACCATACTGCATGCAGCGATTGCTCCTGCGTTGACCAAAGGTGTGGAGGGGTGATCATTTTCCAATAAAATGGCGAATATCGAATTAAATGGTAATCCGGTGGCGTCTGCTCCGATTTTTTCGAGGAGTTGTTGAGCTCCGTATTGCCGGAGAACTAAAATGGTTGTGTGAACTTTAGAGACCGATTCTATTCCGAACTTATATTCCGTGTCTCCTAATTGAATGGTCTGTCCATTGAGCAGGCATATACTGATCCCGAACAGATTTTTATTTATATTGGCCAAGTAAGGGATATAATCGGCGTTTTTCCCGTCGGTATTTGTTTTATACAGGTCAAAAGCCTCTTGAGCCGCATCTTTGATTTGGGAAATGGAAATTTTCTTTTGCATACCTTTTCTGTAATTAAAAAAACGGGAGCTGTTTTTTTATCCGGGAATGTTATTGTCCCGTTTGAGAGCCTATCTAAATTTTACCGATAATATTTTTTGCCGGAAAATTTAGGCAGGCTCTTAGAACAGCTCCCGAGAGTTCTTATATTTATTATTTCTTTTTCCGGCCTGAGCCTGTATGGGTAAATACAGACCCTTTGATCTCGATATTTTTTTCTTGCGCAATGCGGGTCGGAGTCGGGTATTCGAGTTTTTCGAGCTCGGCAATTGCACTGTTAATGTCATTTAGCAACATATCTGCCATATCTCGGCTAAATCCTTGACGTACAACAATACGCATTACGATGTAATTTTGAATGTTTTCGGGAAGAGTATATGCCGGAACCATCCATCCGCCTTGTTTCAGTTTATCTTGTAAATCATAGAGAGTCCATTTTGCTGTTTTTGCATATTCCGGTTTCATGTACCAGATGAACAGCGGATTGACTACTTCAGGGCTATAATTAACAAACGGTTTCATCTGTCCGATTTGCTGGTGCAAGTATTTGGCAATTTCCATGCCGTTTTGTTGAATAGCTTTATATCCTTCGAATCCGAGTCGGATAAATTGATAATATTGACCTAATATTTGTGCTGCCGGACGGGAGAAGTTCAGACCTACTTGAGTAATATTCGCTCCCAAATAGTTGACGCTGAAAGACATTTCTTCCGGCAAATATTTGGCGTCTTTCCAGACAACCCAGCCGAGTCCCGGATATACCAATCCGAATTTATGTCCCGATGTACTGATTGACAATACCCATTTTAACCGGAAATCCCATTTTAATTCAGGCTGTAGGAATGGTAGAATAAAACCTCCGCTGGCTGCGTCTACATGAATAGGGATGTCGAATCCTGTTTTGGCATTATATGCGTCGAGAGCCTTGTCGAGAGCTTCGACGTCATCGTTCAATCCTGTCCAAGTAACCCCCTCGATAGGGACGATGCAAATTGTGTTTTCGTCACACATTTTCAGTGCAGCTTCGGGGTCTAACGTCGTCTTTTCGAGAGTCAGAGGAACTTGTCTCATCTCGATTTGCCATAATTGGGCGAATTTTTCCCACACGACTTGAAATCCGGAAGAAATTACGAAATTCGGTTTGTCTGTCGGTTTACCTTGTGCCTGCCTTTTTTTACGCCATCGTAGCCAGGCTGCCACTCCGCCTAACATACACGCTTCGGAAGAACCGATAGCTAAAGCTCCGCTCTTCCATTTTGCCTGTTCGGGAGTGTTCCATAAATTGGCTATAATATTGATGCATTTCGCATTCATTACGGCTATGCGGGGATACTCCGTCTCATCGATATAATTGATGTCGATAGCTTCGTTCATCAATTTGGTGGCATAATCATCCATGTAAGTCGTTACGAATGTTGCCAGATTTAACCGGGGTTGCGTCTGCGCAAATGTTTCATCTTTTACCATCTGGTATGCGATCTGCGGTGTGGTAGGACCATCGGGAATTTTATCGACAGGGGAGGGTTGCAACATCTCGTTTGATCCGAAAATAGCGGTTTTGGCATCTCCGTTTCTGAAATTTTGATCTTTCATCATTGAATTGTTTTTATAGGGTTCAACATAAATTGCCGATATGATACTTATTCATATCATAGTCAAAACACCTGTAATTGCGTAATGTTCCCCGGTTTTGAATATTGCTACACTATTTTGGGTTTATTAAAAAAACGATTTTTGAGAACTTTCCTGAATCTTTAAACGAGAAAATATTATCCGGTCATTTTTGTGTTTTCTTCCGGTCCATAACGATGTTGGAGTTTCCTCCCGGGAGAGGCAGGGGGGTGTATTTTTTTCAAACTTTGTCTGGGCAAAATTCAGCCGGACTCTCTAAACATTCGAAGTTTTTGTTTGTTTTTTATTGTTGAATAAAAACTGAATATGGAAATAAAAACCGGAGAGGGAACTATACCTCTCGTTACCCTGATCGGCATCTGGTCTATTTCGGCCTTGAATGCATTACCCGGATTGGCAGTTTCTCCTATCTTGGGTCAACTGTCACAGATTTTTCCTCATGCTACGGAGCTGGATATTCAAATGCTGACTTCGTTACCCTCTTTATTGATAATTCCGTTCATACTTCTTTCGGGAACATTGACCGAACGGGTGAATAACATACGGCTGTTGCAAATAGGATTAGGAATATTTGCAGCCAGCGGGGTGTTATATTTGCTTTCGGATCGAATGTGGCAGTTGATTGCCGTAAGTGCCTTGCTGGGAGCTGGATCGGGATTGATCGTGCCGTTATCTACCGGATTCATTACTCGTTTTTTTAAAGGTTCTTACCGGGTAAAGCAGTTCGGATTGAGTTCGGCTATTACGAATATCACTTTAGTAATCGCAACTGTTATAACCGGTTATTTGGCAGAGGTTGACTGGCATTTGCCCTTTATCGTGTATTTATTACCGATTATTTCGATATTTCTCTCATCTTATTTAAGAGAAGCTTCGGGGACGACAAAAAAAATATCCGAAAGTAATCGAACATCGGCCATCGTTGCAGGGAAACAGTCAGATACGGGAGATTTTATAAATAGAAAAAGACTCGTACAGTTAATGGCTTTTTATGGACTTTGTACTTATCTGGTCATTATTGTTAGCTTTAATTTACCGTTTTTGATGGAAGAGTATCATTTTTCGAGCGGTAATTCGGGCATAATGATTTCACTTTTCTTTTTGGCAATTATGACACCAGGTTTATTCTTGAACCAAATTATCGGATGGTGGAAGCAAAGAACGGAATTTTATAGTTTGTTATGTATCGCTGTAGGTTTGGGTCTTATTATACTTTCCCGGTCGGAATGGTGGATCGGATCGGGGTGTCTTTTTGCCGGTTTTGGTTATGGAGTGATACAGCCTGTTGTATATGATAAGACGACAAGAACCGCATCTTCTCGAAAGGTGACTTTGGCATTGGCGTTTGTAATGGCGATGAATTATCTGGCGATTTTGCTATGTCCTTTTATTATTGATTGGGCTGGTTTTATTTTTCGAGTACATACTCAGCAATTTGCATTTATTTTTAATTTGGTTGTAACTGTCTTGGCTGCCGGATGGGCATATTGGAAGCGGAATTCTTTTGTGTTTAGCGGAAATACGGAAGAATAGAAATATCGGTTATTTGCACTATAAATTTGGAATGAGTCGTGAAAAATAAAATTGTTGAAGCAAATATCTGTATGGTTATATCTAAAGGGTTTAGCGGATTGAATATGAATGCGTTGAAATATTTGCTCCCCTTCTGGATAAGCCCGTTTACAGGTGTTGCGTTGCGTTGTGTATTTGCTGCCGTTGCGTTCTGGATTATAAGTTTTTTTGTACCGTCGGAACATTCTACGGGAAAACAAAAAGTTCAGATTTTTTTATTGGGAGCCTTGGGGGTGTATGGATATATGTGTTTGTATTTGGTCGGGTTGAGTAAGACGACACCGGTGTCGAGTTCTATTTTTTCGACTTTGCAGCCGGTCTGGGTATTCTTAATTGCTGTTTTATTTTATCAGGAAAAAGTAACGTGGATGAAAGTAGTGGGAATCCTTATCGGTTTGGGAGGTGCATTACTTTGTATCTCTACGCAACAGAGCGATGATTTGGCATCGGATGCTTTGACCGGAAATCTTTTGTGTCTGAGTAGTTCTGTAATGTATGCCGTGTATCTGGTCATCAGTAATCGAATATTGAAATCGGTAGGGATGTTTACTTTATTGAAATATGTATTTACAGGAGCTGCTTTTTCAAGTCTTATCATGGTCTGTTTTATAAAATTTGATGCACCGGTTTTAACGCTTCCGATACATTGGTTACCGCTTTGTGTTTTATTATTTGTTCTTATTTTTCCGACGGTAATCAGCTATTTGCTGATACCGGTAGGATTGAAATATCTGAATACGACCATTGTTGCCATATACGGTTATTTAATTTTGATAGTAGCGACTATTGTTTCTTTATCTATCGGGCAAGATCGGTTTAGTTGGACTCAACTTTCTGCTATGCTTTTGATTTGCATTGGAGTATATTTGGTGGAGATTGCCGAACGAAAGACTCCTGTTACTGAGAAATAAAAAAGAATTCTTATCGGAGCTGAAGCTTCCTTGAGAACATATCTTATAAAAATATCTGTGCAAAGTTTTAGAAAAATCTACAAGAATAATTTGTTCTCTTCTGGGGAGTGGAACACTGATAACTATAGATCGGAAAAAAACATAAAAATATCCGGATAGTATTTTTATTGGAAAATTTAGGCTGCCTATAAGTATTAGACAGAGAAAAACATTATCTTTATCGATAATAAATAAGATAATGATTTGTTGAAATATGGGTAGATATATATGGCTTATTGTTGTTATTGGGTTAGGTGCTATTGTACCGGTTTGGGGACGAAATTTGAAATTCGACTCGGCAGGGCATTTTAAAATTGTACAGTTTACAGATGTCCATTATGTCCCGAATAATCCGAAATCGAAAGCTGCCATTCATCTGATCGAAAAGGTTTTGGATTTAGAAAATCCTGATTTGGTCGTATTGACCGGGGATATAGTAACTGGACGTCCTGCTCGGATAGGTTGGGATAGTGTGCTCGATCCGATATTACGGCGGAATATTCCTTTTATTGTGACATTGGGAAATCATGATGATGAGCAGGATCTGTCCCGTAGACAGGTAGCTGAACTGGTTACTTCATATCCTTTAAATTTGAATACGGTGCGTGTAGATAGCGTGACCGGATATTTGAATGGAGTGTTTCCCGTATTGGGTCATTTATCGGATAAACCGGCTTTATTGCTTTACGGGCTGGATTCTAATAGTTATTCCTCTATCCAAGCTATAAAGGGGTATGCTTGGTTCACTCCCGATCAAATAGAATGTTATAATTTATGGAGTCGTTATTATAACGGACTGAATGGGGGAAAACCTATTCCTGCATTGGCATTCTTTCATATCCCTCTTCCGGAGTATCGTGTTGCTTATAATATTCGGGAAAACAGGCAATCCGGAAAACGTAGAGAAAGGGAATGTGCACCAGAACTAAATACGGGAATGTATGCGGCAATGCTGTTGAATGGAGATGTGATGGGGATGTTTACCGGACATGATCATGGAAATGATTATATAGCATTATATAACGGTATAGCTTTGGCTTATGGACGTTTTTCTGGTGGAAAGACGACTTATACGAAAACTTCTAATGGTGCAAGAGTTATTGAGATTCGAGAAGGTGTGCGGGGGTTTTCTTCTTATATCCGGTTATCGAATGGAAAGATTGTCGATGTGTACGATTATAAACAGAATTGATTTTAAAAGAACATATATCCGGATTTTATGAATCTCTTTACGGCTTATTTTCTTGTTCCTTTACGTCACGTAAGTCGCCATGCTCTTTATCGGAATTGAAAACTCCCTTAAAGAGAGTTCTCAAAAAATCCGTGTAAAAATTAGACAGGTTTTTAAACAGCTTCTTATTTTGTTACGTTAATTCTCCTTGTAGATTTGCAGTGATTATAAATAACAAACATATTTATTAAATTAAAGCATTCGTTTTATGAAAAAACTATTATTGTCATCACTCATTATTGTGAACTGTATTTTTGCTTCTTATGGTCAAATGGAGAAGAACGATACTATAAAAAGTAACCAGTTTCTCTATTGTGAAATTGTTGGTGAAAGTAACTTGTTGCAAACAAAGGTAAGAGTTGCCGTTGATTTCGGACAAGAAATAAATTATTGGACTCAGTATAGAGATAAATTTCTTGTAGATGAAAATGGGAAGAGGATAAAGTTCAATTCTATGATCGACGCTTTGAATTATATGGCTAAATTGGGATGGAAGTTTGAACAAGCGTATGTCGTTTCTACACAGAATCAACTTGTTTATCATTATCTTTTAAGTAAAAAAGGAACTCTTTCTGATGTAAAGAATGGGTTGACTGTCAAGAGAGATCTGGAAGATTGAAAGGGTAAATACTCTGATAAATGAGCAATAACGGAAATTTTGTTACTTGAGTATTTTCTATTTTCCTTGTGGAAGATACCTAAATATCGAATGCTCTCTCCCGTATTTCTCCCGGCACAAAATAGCGACATGGGCGCAACTTATTGATATTCAATAAGTTGCGCCCATATATGTCGGGGTGAGAAGACTCGAACTTCCGACCTCCACGTCCCGAACGTGGCGCGCTGCCAACTGTGCTACACCCCGATTGACAATTGCGAGTGCAAATGTAATGTATTCCTTTTAAAAGACAAAAAACATAAGATAAAAATTTTATTCTTTTCTCAATTTTTCATCAGTTGGCATAAAAATGGACTTTTTCAACAAAAAAGTTTCTGTATAATTAGGTAGTTTCAAAAACTTGTCATACATTTGCACACGCAAAAACGATGGTGCCATAGCTCAGTTGGTAGAGCAAAGGACTGAAAATCCTTGTGTCCCCGGTTCGATTCCTGGTGGCACCACTTTCAAAATCTCACGAAACGTTGTAACTGAACAAGTTACAGCGTTTTTTGCTTTTCCGGGGTAAAACAATGGTAAAACATTCATTGCAACTACTATTAAATATCTGTTTATCAATTATTTATATTGCAAAGATATAGACTTTTTCGTAACTTTGCACCACTATTAAAAGAAAAACAAGCATGAAAACGGATATTAGCGGAAAATCAAACGGTTTAGGCGGTTTGCACTGGCATTTCAAGAAACGATGTTGTTTAACCGATTGTTTTTTGATGTAGGTATATGGCACGTGCGGAAACCACACAACGGTACATTTACTGTTTGGAGGGTAATTGGAACAAACATCCGCACAGCAACCAAAGCATAAGACCTATATTAGAACTGTTGTTTACTTTCTCCAAGACCAAATACATTTACCGCAAATGTCTTACCAAAACGGACTTTATAAAAGGATTGCAAGCGTTCACACAAAAACGATACTCAAACTACACCGTTTTATATATAGCGTATCACGGACGCAAAAAACGCATTTATTTCGGGAATGAGTATATTACACTAAAAGAGATTGCTGATGTATTAGAGGGCAAATTAAACGGCAAAATCGTACACTTTGGCAGTTGTTCAACACTCAACACAAGTGAAAGGCATATCACGGACTTTATTAACCGTACTGGATGCTCCTTTGTTTCGGGATATAAAAAGGACGTGCCGTACATAGAAAGTAGTGCTTTTGAATTACTCTACTTTAATGTACTGAATACATACAAGGCTTATAATACCATTAAAAAGAACATCGTTAGCAAGTATCCTGCATTAGTAGATATTCTTAGATTTACCATATTCTAATTATTGGTGAGTATATTTACTTCCCAAAGACGCAATAAAAGGTTTTAATATATATTCTTTGTAATCGGTAAGACATTGATAAAATATTTCTTCAGTAAAAGACGTACCAATCTCTAATTCCATATAAATACCATTCTCATCCTCTCCTTTTTGCCACGAATTTGGTATTTGTTCTAATAAATTACCTATTGTTGTATTATCCAAAATACTAAAGGTATTTGAAACATCATACAAATAAAATTGAATTTTATTGTATTTCTCATTCGCAAGATATTCCCAGCCTGCATCGAAAGCATATATTTTCTTTCTACAAGAATAAGTAAAAGGCAGATTATAGGTAATTGTAAGTTGAGGACACGTTTGGACTTTATCGTCTTGCTCCAAACACTTAACAATACCATTTTTTATATATGTCTTGTTCTCATCAAACTGAAAACAAGAGTTGCCCGTTGTTTCCAGTTCATTTATGAGAAAAATTCTCATATTATTGTAGGCCGAAGATAATACCTCTTTCATTTCCTCAATAGTCGCAGCAATTACATCTAATAGCATAGGCATATTTGCCAAACATTTTTTACTAAGTAATGATAGTTCTTGCATATCAATTAAGTTTTAAAATTACACGATTTATAAAAAGCAAATAACGATATAATGAAAAAGAATAATGTACATTTGGAACTTGGATATTAGGAAACAATAAACAATACAATGTTCTCAAGTATTCTTTAATAAAATCATTTTCCGATACATATTTCAGTAATATATTAAAGACACTATAATAATTCATGGAGAGCCATTCAGTATTTTCTATGTCTTCAAAATTATCCTCTCTATAACTAAGTAGAATATATAGCTTATTATATTGTGGGTAATTTCGTTTACAGAAATCGCTATAAGCATCTAATTGACTACCCTTTTCAACACGTATTTTTGAGTCTATTTTATTTTCAATGACAATAAGCCATTTATTTTTATCATCCCTAATAAACAAATCCATTCTTCGTAAAGATATAGATTGTTTTCTTTGTTGTTTTGTGGAAAATTCACTCTCTACGGTATAAGCGTTTTGTCCTATTTTGTTTATCCAGTCTGGCTGACATTCCATTATATTACAAAAGTCCAAAAGAATAGAACTTCCACATTTACATTGGCTCAACACATATTTCAAAAAAAGCGAATGGTCTGTTTCTTTTCTTTCCCGATTTAACACTGCTTGTAAATAAGAGGGGGAGGTCAAAAATGGATATTGTTCTAAAAAAGGTACGATGTGTTTTTGAGATAAAGACCTTATTACTATAGGATATAATAGTTCCAAATCTCTACAGAATATGAAGAAATCATTTTCTCTCCGCTTCTTTTTATCGGAATAGAGTTTTGATATTTCATCTATCAGTAATATGTACTCATTAATGTTTAGCATAAAAAACGTGAGCTTACTACATTCACGTCTAAGGTATCGCCAAACACCACGTAGATAAATGAGTAAAGCCCACGTTTATGCGTGGGCACCAACTCTATTCTTATCTACTTCAAATTTGGCGATTTTTAGACGTAAGAATAAAAGCTAATGCTTTTAATCAATATGTATGTTATTAATTACTATCTGTTCCTTTATTAAATATTTGGGTTTTTGCAAAGATACGAAAAAGAAAATATATTAGTTATCAGAATAGAAATAAAAATATCTCATCTTGGTTTATATATCCTTACCAATGTTAAGTACCCCCTCTACACCCCATATCCGAATTGCATTTAATGGGAGGCCTTCCTAAATTTCAGCTCTGAGTAATGGAAGCCTGTCTGTGTAATAGGAAAACATAACCCAATCTTTCCATACCCGTAATCGCCCGTAAAATAACTTGCGGAAATAATATACCTGTGCCTATATAACCCAAATATAAAAAACGCCGGATAAAATCATTCACCGTAAAATTCACCCGAAATAAAATTCGCCGTAATATATCTGTTAGTCTATATAGTATATAAAGATACCATTTACCCATTTCTTATATCCGCCAGTTATTACGCTATGTATGGCTAACCCTCTCATAGCCGCTATTTCTGTACGCTACCTACCCTTAGCTACTTTGTTGGTTACATATAGATTTACATCTACCATTACGTTATTACTATTATATACTGTCACTATATAGATAACAACATACATATTGACCCGCGAATTATTTCCTTTTGGTATTCCCGCATATTTGTTCCGTTTTGTGTGTTCTTGTGAGTGTAGTTCTACGTATTATTGACCATTTGTTTTTAAAACCGCATTTTTACCCCATTTTCTCATGCTTGCTATGGGTAAGCAGCTATTAGTAATTTGTGTTATTCTCCTTTTGTCATAAGACTTTTCTCGTATTTCAGCTATCTATCATTTTACCCACCACAAATACCTTAAATTTTTAGTCTTCCAAAAATACAAAACCTTGCCTACATAGGGTTTTATAAAAAATGAGAGGACGCAATAATACGACCTCTCATTTATGGTTATTCCATTTACGATTACAACTTAACCAAACACTTTCTTATAAGTTCGTTCACTCTATCTTTCTGATAGGAGCAACAATTACTCTGCTTCAAGAACTCGACCACATCTGCCACACGATACCTAATTATTTTAGGACTAACTTTGTAATATATCAGTTTCCCTTCGGTACGGTAATTTTGCAATGTACGTTTGCTTACCATTAATATGGTGGCAACATCTTCGGAAGTCAAAAACAAGTTTGAATTATCCATGATACAATCTGTTTAAGCAATTCACGACTTCATCCTTTTTACTGTCCACAACCTTTGCGTAAATTTGGGTTACTTTTATATCGCTGTGACCGAGCATCTCTTTTATTACGGGCAAAGGAATATCACTTGTTAGCAATGCGGTAGCGTATGAATGCCGTCCGACATGGAAGCTTATCTCCTTATTCACAACGCATTCCCGTATGATTTTCTTCAACGGTTTACAGATAGACCAATAGTTCAGTTTGGGGAACATGAGGTTGTTTTCTTGAAATGGTCTGTAACGTTCTATTATCTGTAAGGGAATGTCCAGCAGCTTCACTTGGAAC
>ERZ859894.367-NODE-367-length-24149-cov-2.803063_pt1 | contig 24149 bp, 17 predicted proteins | sample MGYA00510117_ERZ859894 | MGnify/ENA primary metagenome ERZ859894 (study PRJEB30046, sample SAMN00715164) | human gut metagenome | study: EMG produced TPA metagenomics assembly of the A metagenome-wide association study of gut microbiota in type 2... | reverse complement strand
AAACGTGGACTTTTTATTCCCCTACGAATAAAGAAAAATGCCGCCATATCAGCATTTCAGTTCCGGCCGACTATTATATTCCGGTTAACGAACTGAACCTTATAGAATTTTATAAACCGATAAAAAAAGAAAAAAGTTCAGACTCGTATAATTTTACATTAAAGAAAAGAGAACGGATCGAAAAAAAGTTTACCTATCTCGTTTTTTCAGACCCTCAGCCTAAGAACGATTTTCACTTTGTCCGTTTCTTTACAGAAACTGTCCCCGATGTAAAAAAATTCTTAAATACCAAACAAGGAGATGTTTATGGGTTTGTTGAAGGAGACATCGTCAGTGATGCTCTACACCTATACCCATTATACACCAGTGCTGTCGCTTCATGGAATATCCCTATAATGCATGTTATAGGCAACCATGACTTCGATCAAAAATTTGCGGCATTCAGCCATACAGGAAACAAGAAGAAATATGCAGAGCATGAATACGAATCTTTTTTCGGACCGACAGACTATTCTCTGAATATAGGAGATATTCATATCATTTGCATGAAAGATATCGATTACTTGGGAAATAAAAAATACAATACTCGTTTCTTAAAAGAACAACTGGAATGGCTAAAAAAAGATTTGAGCTATGTAAAACCCGGAAGTACAGTATTTTTAAATGTGCATGTTCCTCTATTTAATATGCTCAAAGACAGTCAATCCAATGCAAAAAGCGTTTTATCTATACTCCAAAAGTTCAACGTACATATTTTCTCGGGACACACCCACTTTCATAAAAATGAGATCTTGGCAAATAATATTTATGAACACAATGTAGGAGCGGTATGCGGATTCCATTGGCAAGGGAATAGCAGTCGCTGCGGTACTCCGAACGGATATATGATCGTCGATGTAGATGGAGATAATATTCGCTGGCACTTTAAGCCGACAGGTCACGATTTGAGTTATCAATTCAAAATATATAAACCCGGAGAATTTTCCTCTCAAACGGAATATATCGTCGCAAACGTTTGGGACTGGGATAATACCTATAAAATAAATTGGTATGAAGACGGTATTTTGAAAGGATCAATGGAACAATTCTCGGATATCGATCAGGATTTCATCGATTCCGGCAGAGTAAAAGTTTATAGAACGGACCATCTATTCCGGGCAAAACCTTCCTCTACAGCAAAAGAAATTAAAATCGAAGTCATCAATCGATTCGGAGAAACATACACCAAAACAATAGAATTATAATAAATATAGAAAGAATCCGACCGGTATATAATATCGGCCGGATTCCGTTATTTACATTAACCAAATGCTTATTTTATCACGACTTTAGTAGTTACATCTCCGGCCTTTACAATATACAGACCTTGCTCCAATTCAATATACGATTTATTATCAGATAATCTTTCATATAGAAGATCTCCAGAGATTGAGTAAATATTTACCGGAATCGATCCTGACGACTCTATAACAACACCATTCTGAACAGCATATACTTTTACACTATCATTATTTATTTCATCCTCTTCGATACCCAAAGTAGCATCTTCTTGGATATCAAACTCTTTCCATTCATCAGCTTTTTTATAAGCATCTCTTGTTCCTTCCGGAACCATAAGTTTACAAGTTTCTGTATCTACTCTATAAAAGGCCTGATAGTATGCTTTAGGCGGTATAGAAGCATGAACCCGTATTTCTTTTAATCCGGTACAGTCTTGAAAAGCATTCCCGAGCACTGAGATAATCCCTTTAGGCAATGTTATTGTCGTAAGGCTGGTACAACCGCTAAACACTGAAGTCTGTATTGTCGTTACACTTTCAGGAATATTTATTTCTCTTAAAGAACGACAATTTTCAAAAGCATGAGCTCCGATTGCATCTATAATCATAGAACCATCCGTAACGGTAACCAACGAAGACGGTAGTTCGACAGATTCTATTGCTGTTGCTTCAAAAGAAGAAACTCCTACGGTAGTAACCCCTTCCGGAATAATAATTTTCCCGGATAAATTATAGCATTCAGAAAATGCGGCATTTCCAATAACTTTCAGACTCTGAGGAAACTCTATCGTTTTCAGTTTACACCCCTTGAAAAAATAAACCGAAAACTCATCATTTTTAGTGCGAAACTCACTGTACATATAAAAATACGGTTCACCACCCTCTACAATATTAGCTTGCGACAAATCCAAAATTTCCAAACTACCGGCACACTCCTTATCATCATAAGTCCGACCTGCCATTTCTCGAATGAAGCGAATATCCGTCCCGTTCAAATCTCCGATCACCGTCAAGTCTTTTATCACATTTTTTTCGTCCACAGAAATAAAAGTCGATAATGTTCCGGCTTCTGCAACTTCCACAATCTTTGGCTCTACTTCTCCGGCTTCTTCTATTTTATTGGTAAAATCCCCCCACTCCTTTGCAGAATTATAAGAAGCAAGAGAGCCGGCCGGAATAAATAATTTACAAGTATTCTTATCTACATTTTGAAAGGGTTGCCAACTCCATCCAATATCAGGAGGCAAAGATGCGGCAACATGTATCTCTGCCAATTTCATGCATCCGGCAAAGACCAAAGAGCCTACGGCTGTCACAGTTTCCGGTATCGTTACCGACACAAGAGCATCGCAACCGCTAAGAATTTCATCTGCAAGAGATGTCACTTTAGGAAAAGCAAATGTCTTAAGAGCCTTACATCCCTTAAACGACAGACTACCCAGCTCTGTAATATTCTGAGGAAAAACAACTGACTCTAATTGAGAACACCCCTCAAAAGCACTTGACTTTATATTTGTCACATTTTCAGGTATTGGGGCTGAAAGCAAACTTGTACAGCCATGAAAAGCCCCTGAACCGATCACAGTAGTATTATCCGGCATTACAATAGAAGAAAGAGTGCAATTAATAAACATATTTTCTCCTATTTCGTTATCCGAAGTCTTGTATTCAAAATATTGTTTATAGTAATAATCTCCCCCTGAAACGATTGCCGCACCTGACAGATTTAATGTCTTCAACGTTCCCTCAGTTTCATTTCCGTCAGAATCTCGTCCGGCCATTTCACGAATGAAACGAATATCCGTCCCGTTCAAATTTCCGGTAATAGTAAGATCGGTGATCTGATTTTTCTGGCTTTCCTCTATAAGAGAAGATAAACTTCCTGCAGTCTGCACTTCAATAACTACAGGCTCTGAAGCCCAAGAAGTAAAATTTAAAGCAAGCAAGCAAAAACTTACCAGCTTCACTTTCAAAAGAGTTTGTGTTCTCATAAGCGTTTGATTTATGATCTCTGCTCCCAACCGAGATGAACTAATAATATAATAAAAATATATGGGAACTTTTAGATTTAAGACAACCCCGACTGAAATCTCTCCAAATCATATTAAACCTAATTATATTTTTACATCAAATTAAAAAAACGATAAATCACCTTTCCGACAACATCCGAAAAATAAAGCAATATAAGGTTAACTACATCGTGATATGACACTCGACCAATTCAAATAACTGTTCAATGACAATAATTTTCTTCAACCGGATAAATAAATATCCTCCTTTCCCCATCAAAAGAATATGAAACAGGATTCGTTTTCGAAATCAAACGCAGTATTTCTTCCAAAGGTTCTTCACGTACGGTAAACGTATAGGCATAATTGTCACTAACTTGCGGATCTATCTCTATTTCTACATTATACCATCTCGACAAATATTTGCAAACCTGAGCAAGAGACTCCCCTTCGAATCTCACCGTTTCGGTCGCCCAAGATGCCGTATAAGCGACATCGTCTTTCTCGACACTCAAAGACGAAAGCCTTTTATTGTAAATTCCCGTCTGGTCAGGTTTTAAGAATGTTTTCCGGTCTTCATCGGTATATAAGGCAACCGATCCTTCCAATAAACTGACCAATATGTTTTCTTTTCCGGAAAAACATTCTACATTAAACCGTGTCCCATAGACCTGAACATTTAATTTATCGGCATTTACAATAAAAGGTTTTTCGTTACAGAGAAAAATGCCTCCCCATCTAATGAAACCCGACGTTCTTTCTCTCCGAAATCGTTATTATAAGATAATGTAGTATTGTTATGCAGCCACACCTCCGTTCCGTCCGGAAGAATAACTTTTGATTTTCCGCTTATGGTCGAATATGTCTGTGCTAAACAAGGTTTATCTACAATATTGACTTTCCATAAAAAAAGTGTTGTCGAAAATGTCAAAACAAGCAAGATCGATGCTGCGACAGCAAATGCTCGCCAATGAGAACGGAAAGAAAAACGTTTAGAACTTTCAGTATTTTGCTGCATCCGTTCTTTCATTTTTACCCAATAATATTGCGTATCAGGATTATAGTCTGAAACTTCTGCCACAATTTCTTGCCACATTTTTTGCAACGAACCGAATATCTCTCGATTCTTATCCTCTTCTAACCAAATCGAGAACAACTTTTCTTCCTCATCCGAAGTTTCCCTCTTCAGATGTTTAATAATTAAATACCAAGGAATTATATCTACTTTCATTCTTAAATTCTTATACCATTTACGCATTTAATATTCTTTGTATAAATGTCGTCTTATTAGAATGACACATCAGATAACTCAAACCCTTATCGAAACTTTAATTTTTTACCATATATAAGAATATGTTTCACCAAGGTATTTCCTTATCATCTTCAAAGCCTTGGTTATCTGTGCCTCGACAGTTTTTACCGAAATCTGCATTTCTTTGGCAATTTCCGAATTTGACAAATATTCCTCCCGACTTTTCCGAAAAACTTCTCCACATTTCTCCGGCAAACTCAAAACCGCCTCCTCAATAATACGATTCAGTTCATTAACCTCAACACTCGTGTCCTCTAAATAAGCATCATACCCGCTTTCTTCTATGGAACAAGTATTTTTACGATCCCGAATATTATTCAGACATTTATTTCGTGCAGCTTGAAACAAATAAGCTTTAAATGTCAATTTGATCTCTAAAGTAGCTCGGTTTTCCCAAACATAAGTAAATATATCCAGAGCCATTTCTTCCACTTCTTGCTGATTCTTTACATATAGATACATAAAACGACACAATGGCGAGAAATAACGGTCAAATATATATTTGAAAGCTTTCTCATCATCGGCTTTTAATAGATTCAGCAATAGAATATCATTCAATTCATTCTCGGATACCATATTTTTGAATATTTCCACACTATAAGCCTAACAATATGCCTTTTCCCGATCAAACTATGGAGATTTTATTATCGCGATTCAAGGATACTACAGCCCCAATAACCATATGGTCTATTTGTACAAAAGTAATTTATTTTTTCTTTCAATTATTTTTCTTCTTAAAAAAATACACATCAATCACTTAATTAATTATATCTCAATTTATCTTCTCGATATAAATACAATCCAAATAAACATACGATTATTCAGTCAAAAACAAATACCGAAACAATAAAAAAAACTGTTCTTGCCAGTAATCTCAACCAAACAAGAACAGGGAATTAATCAACATTTACCAATTGTAGAAATAAAAAACAGCTTTTACTTTTTCAAAATAAATTTAATAGGCCCATTTTGCGTTAACTCGTCATGGGTAATGAAATAACCTTTGATTTTTTTATCGTTCTGATCTACCCGATCTATAAAAATAGCATCAGAAGAAGGTCTTTCCGTTTCTATAATAATCTCTTTCTGTTTATAATATTTAGGATCGAGATGAATTGTTATCCGATCGAATAACGGAGAGGTAAGAGTATAACGAGGCAAGCCGGGACAATCGGGATAAAAACCCATCATACTGAAAACCGCCCAAGCAGACATTGTACCGGTATCGTCATTTCCCGGAATACCGTCCGGCTGATTTTTAAAATACTTTTTCAGCAAACGGTTCACTTCTTTTTGTGTCCGCCATTCTTCTCCTTTAAATTGGCTGAACAAATACGGATAAGCAATGTCTGGTTCATTAGCCGGATCATACAATCCTTCATCAAAAACACTCTGAAGTTTATCGATAAAAGGCTTTTTGCCCCCCATAAGCTTTGTCAATCCGGGTATATCATGCGGAACATAAAATGTATAATTCCAAGCGCTACCTTCATGAAAACCGGGATTAGGTTCGAAGTTCTCTCCTTGACGCGGATTAAACGGAGAATAAAAACTTCCATTCGGAAGAATAGGGCGCAATGTACCGAATTCCTTACAATAATAATTTTTATACCCTAAAGAACGCTCATGGAACAACCGGGCATCATCTTTCTTCCCAAGAGCCTCGGCAAGCTGAGAAAGGGCAAAATCAGCAATATAATACTCCAGAGCATGAGACACGGAATTATCATACTGTTCTCTCAACGGCACATATCCTTTTCCCAAATAATCGTCATTATCCGGACGCATCAGATTATCTTTTCCCGGAGTAGTAGCAGACTTTATCATCGCCTCATAAGCCGTATCTATATCGAAATCCCTCAATCCTCGCAACCAGGTATCTGTTATCACAGGAATAGAAGGATCACCTTCCATCGTCAGTGTCTCCCGTCCATAAAGTTCCCATTTCGGTAACCAGCCGTGTTCTTTATACATGTCTATCATCGTATTGACCATTGCCATTTGTTTCTCAGGATATACAAGAGAAAGAAACTGATGGACATTCCGATAAGTATCCCATAACGAAAACACCGTATAACGATCGCCCTTTGCCGTTTCTATCCGGTCGCTCTCCATTACCGGATATTGCCCGTTGACATCTTGCAGAATATTAGGATGGATCAAAATATGGTATAATGCCGTATAAAAAACGACTTTATCATCATGAGTGCCGCCCTCTACCTCTATTTTCGAAAGCTCTTCGTTCCATTGCTTCCGGGCATCGGCTTTTATCTTCTCAAAGTTAAAACCCGACTGTTCTTTGTCCAGATTCTCCCGAGCATTAGCAATGCTTACGAACGATACTCCTATCTGAACCTCTATTTGTTCTCCGGATTGTGTATCAAATGTAAAAAATGCACCGACATCATCTCCCGACATCTCTTTTCCATAACGTGTGTATAATTTGTACTTTCCGTTATCCTTATCCCATTCGGCTTCTACTCCGGCCATCGGACGTTGTTTTTTCCAATAACCGGTCTGTGCCGGACTTTTACTGACCCGCATAACAAAGTAAATAGGGAATACCGCTTGAGGATTATAACAAAACGTTCCCAATAACTTAGAACCTTCTATTTCCCGATCATTTACACGCCGGAGAGTCGCTCCGCTTTCATTGGTAAGTCCTTCTCCCAGATTCATCAAAATATGACTTTTCCCTGCCGGAAAAGTAAAACGGGCAATAGAGGTACGAGGAGTTGCCGAAACTTCTGTCTTAATGTTATATTTTGTCAAGATATTAGTATAATAACCCGGAGACGCAGCCTCATCACGATAAGCACTGCCATACTCTTTATAATCGACATTCAACTCTCCACAGGTAGGCATCAACAAAAGACTTCCTAATTCGGGACACCCTACGCCGCTAAGGTTCACATGCGAAAATCCCGTAAAAAATTTGTTGTAATATTCATAAGGTGTTGACCACCAACGGGCATCTTTATCATACTTATTCGTTTCCGATCCCATCACATTAAACGGAACGACCGACATCAACCCGTTCGGACAAACTGCTCCGGGATTGGTCGTCCCGAAATTCGTTGTTCCGATAAACGGATTAACGAAATCAATAGGCTCCTGAGCCCGTAACCACGACGCGCTCAGGAGCATCAACACTACACATACTACACAAAAACATTTTTTCATAGGGAAGGTATATCGTGATGTCTTATACATACTCTCTATTATTTAAAGATATGAATGCTTTTTTGTAAACTCGACAATTTCCGAAATGTAACCGAAAGCCATAGCGACAACCGTATCTGCAGCACCATAATATACGGCAACCCGTTCTCCGTCCTGCAAAGCTGCACATGGGAACACGACATTAGGAACGTCGCCCTGCAATTCATAAGAAACAGCCGGAGCAAGAAGATAATCCCGTGTACGATACAATACTTTTTCAGGGTTTTCCTTGTCAAGAATAACCGCTCCCATAGAATAGCGAAAACCGTTGCATGTCGTGATTACGCCGTGATAAAACATCAACCATCCCTCGTCAGTAAGGAAAGGAACTGATCCTGCACCGATTTTCGTACATTGCCATGCACTCTCGGGGAATGGAGTAACTTTCATGACGCAACGATGTTCTCCCCAATATTTCATATCCGGACTATAACTCATATATATATCCCCGAACGGTGTGTGTCCGTTATCGCTCGGACGGCTCAACATGGCATATTTACCATTAATCTTTTGAGGAAACAATACTCCATTACGGTTAAATGGCAAAAAGGCATTCTCACATTGAAAAAATTCTTTAAAGTCGAACGTATATGCAATTCCGATCGTAGGTCCGTGATAACCGTTACACCACGTAATCCAATAACGGTCTTCGATCCATGTAACGCGCGGATCATACTTATATTCCGATTCGATCATATTCGTATTTCCGGCTTTAAACCGAATAGGTTCATGATTAATATCCCAGTGAATGCCATCTTTGCTGAAACCGGCAAAAATATTCATTTGCACCGCTTTATTGTCGCAGCGGAATACTCCGGCAAAACCGTCTCCAAAGGGAACGACGGCACTATTGAAAATACTGTTCGACGAAGGAATCTGATAACGTCCTATAACCGGATTTTTAGAGTAACGCCACATAACATCGGTACAACCTTCGGGACGATCTTCCCACGGCATATTAAAAATTTTTTCCATTTCTATCTGAAATTTTTATTGTTAATTTATTTTTCCCAAATTCATTCATTTATTCAGGCTGTCGTCTCCTTCTTATCGTTATTATAAGTAAACGGGACAAACCAAGTCACCAGAAAAGCCGGGATTGTAGCGACGAGTACCCAAATAAAAAAATTCCGGTATCCTAACCAATCACTTAAATATCCGCTCATCATTCCCGGAATCATTACACCGAGATTCATAATTCCGGAAGCAAAAGCGTAATGTGCCATTTGATGTTTTCCGGGAGCAACCTGCTGCATCATAAATAAGGTCAGACCGACAAAACCGAAACCGTACCCGAAATATTCAAACACGATAGCAGAACCGATAACCCATACATTAGAAGGCTGATATATTGCCAACAACAGATACACGACAAACGGGATATTAAATACGCAACAAAGAGAAAACAATGTCTTTCTCAAGCCGAAAGCAGAAATATAATATCCTGCCAGGATAGATCCCAACACGAAAGCTGCAGCTCCGAAAGTTCCATAGATAATACCTATTTCCTGAACAGGAAGACCTAATCCTCCCTGATCGATTCCGGCTTTAAGAAAAAGAGGAACGATTTTCATAGCATAACCTTCGGCAAAACGATATAAAATAATGAAACAAATATACCAGACTATATACTTCTTCTGAAAAAAGGTACGGATCACTTCCCACAACATATGCATAGCATCTTTTACCGTTCGAACATCACCTGACGCCGCACCCCCGGCAGGTAACATTCGGACATGATATAAAGACAAGACAACCATTATAGCCGCACAAATGCCCATAATCACCATCCAGGCATGTACTATGCCGATACTGTCCTTTAATGAACCGGCCAAATACACAAGACCTCCATTTGTTAAGATTTTCGCCAGATTATAAAATGCCCCTTGCCAACCTATATACTTAGCCTGCATCGTAGCATTCAGCTCGGTAAGATATACTCCGTCTCCGGCAATGTCATGCGTTGCACCGCTAAAAGCGATCACACCCATAAATGCTATTGCATAACAGAAAAAATCAGGTAGCGGCAATGACAGTGCGACCAAACCGAAAGCCACCCCCGTCACCATTTGGGTAGCAACGACAAAATATTTTTTTGTTTTAAACATCTCCAGAAAAGGACTCCACAAAGGTTTCAATGTCCAAGGGAGCATAATCAAAGACGTCCAGAAAGCAATTTGGGCATTAGACACACCCATATCCGAAAACATAAGTACAGACACCATCGACAAAGCGACAAATGGAAGTCCCATTGCAAAATAGACTGTCGGCACCCAACAGATCGGATTGATAGATTTGTTATCAGACATTATATTTCAAGTTTTAAAATTCGGAATTATGACAATGCCGAATCAATAATTTATTACGGTTTATACACCGAATAAGAATAAGGAAAATCTTCCGGTCGAACCCCTCGCTTCATATTCGGTTTAGCATTCATCTTCAAGGACAATTCTCCACCTGAAGAGATTTCGTCATGCGTTAAATAGTTCCGAGTAAACTTTTTACCGTTCAATTTTGCAGAATCGATATATAAATTCTTATCGTTATTATTACGAGCATCGATCACAAACACTTTGTTATTCGGCAAATTCAACGTTACCTTTTGAAAAAGAGGAGCTCCTAAAACATATTCGGGTTGCCCCGGACATACCGGATAAAAGCCCATCGCACTGCAAACATACCATGCTGAAGTCTGGCCGTTATCTTCATCTCCGCAATAACCTTTCGGGCCTGAATTATATAATCGGTTCAATACTTCCCGTACATGGTATTGAGCTTTCCACGGCTGACCGATATAATTATATAAGTAAATGGCATGCTGTACCGGCTGGTTACCATGAGCATACTGCCCCATATCCAATGCAACCATTTCGGCTATCTCGTGAATTACAAAACCATACGTTCCCACATTATAATCTGCAGGAGCATTAAACATCGAATCCAGCTTCGCTCCCATCTGTTCATGACCGCCCATCAATTGAGCAAGCCCCTGAATATCATGCATAACACTCCACGTATAATGCCATGACGAACCTTCGGTAAAAGGACCTCCCCACTCTATAGCTCGAAAAGGCTCGATCCATTCCCCGTCTTTATTTTTCGCACGCATAAAACCGCATGAAGGATCAAACAAATTCTTATAATTCTGAGACTTTTTCTCATACACTTCGGCTATCGATACATTTCCTATAGACGCGGCAAAACGGCTCAAACACCAGTCGCTATAGGCATATTCCAATGTCTTGGCAGTAGCTTCGACATAATCGGGATACGGTACATACCCGAGCTTGTCATACTCTTCAAATCCATTTCGTCCGACAGAAGCCTCCCGACCTTGTGCCTGAGTCTGGTGCACCATAGCCTCTAAAGCCTTTTTTGCATCGAAACTGCGTATTCCCTTCATCCACGCATCCGTGATAAGCGATAGAGAATTATTTCCGATCATACAGCCCCGATGTCCCGGACTCGCCCATTCCGGCAAAAATCCGCTTTCTTCATAACTGTTGACTAAAGCCTGCATAATACGCTCCGAAACTTCCGGATAGACTAACGTAAACAAAGGATGCACAGCACGGAATGTATCCCAGAAACCATTATCCGTGTACATATATCCGGCATGAATTTTTCCATCATAGGGACTATAATATACCGGTTTTCCAGACTTATCGAATTCATAAAATTCCCGGGGAAATAAAAGAACCCTATACAAGCAAGAATAAAAAGTTTTCATCTGTTCCTCATTACCCCCTTCGGCTACGATACGCCCCATCATACTGTTCCACAGTTTTGCAGATTCGATCTTTAAATCAGCGACCGTTTTATTTTTCACCTCCCTGTCAAAATTCAGCCACGCTTGTTCTTCTCCTATAAACGAAGAAGCCACTCGGACAGTCAGCTTTTCACCTTCAGGGACATCGAACTGAAGATATGCACAAACCCGGTCATGCTCACCGACAAGCTTTCCCGGAAATAAGTCATCATTAATTTGTATCCCCTGATCCTTTATAGGATGGCTGAACTCCAACACGAAATAATTGGCAAAATTAGAAGGAACACCTCCACAATTATTTTTAGTATAACCCGTTACCCTACGATTTTGCTTGTCGATAGCCAAACGGCAACCTCCATGATAAGCATCTACAATAAAATATTGCTCTTTTCCCGGAGTAAACGCTATATCCAAAACAGCTCCGGTACGGGAAGCTGACAGTTCGGTCACAGTTCCGTTATCAAATTGGACTTTATAATAATCGGGACGGGCGATCTCGTTTTTATGAGAGAAGCGGGCTCCCCTATCTTTATAAGAAACTTTTAAGTCTCCTGAAACAGGCATTACCGAAAATGTTCCGTAATCATTTATCCATGGGCTGGGCTGGTGTGTCTGACGGAATCCTCTGATCTCCTCATCGGTATAAGCATATATCCAACCACTACGATTTTCTCCGGTTTGCGGAGTCCAAAAATTTACACCCCAAGGCACTGCTACTGCCGGATAGGTATTTCCATGTGAGAATTCAAAAGTCGACTCGGTTCCCATCAACGGATTGACATAATCTACAAACTCCCGTGCTTGTAAAGAAACCGTTGTTAATAATATTAATAATCCGGCTATTCCTATTTTTCTCTTCATAGTATAATATTATCACTTTTATCTATTACTGTTTATGCCCCATTTTGAAGGAGTACTCCCCATATCAAACTCTAAAATACCGCCTGCAACAATATCCTCATGAGTAAAGAACGGCTCTGTCAAAGGATTTCCGTTCAATCTTGCAGCCTGAATATATTTATTCTCGGAAGAATTATTATTAGTCCGTATCGTAAACGTTTTCCCATCCGAAAGATTTATCGTCGTTTCATCGAATAAAGGACGGCCTATCGAATAGACCGGTTTACCCGGACAAACCTGATAAAATCCCATACTATTCAAGATATACCACGCCGACATCTGTCCGCAATCTTCATTCCCGGAAATTCCGGCAGGAGCATTAAAATATTGACTATGCAACACACTATCTACCAATGCCTGAGTTTTCCACGGCTGGTCGATATAATTATACATGTGCAGAATATGATGACTCGGTTCATTTCCATGTGCATACTGACCTATCAGACCCGATATATCGGAAGAAACTGATTCTCCCTCTAATTTAGAACTAACGGTAAACAAAGAATCCAGCTTCTCGGAGAAAGCTTCTTTTCCTCCCATCAAAGCGACCAACCCCTCTATATCATGAGGAACAAACCATGTCCACTGCCATGCCGTACCTTCGCAATAATCATCATTCCGATGATTTGAAGAACGAGGATTAAACGGTGTACGCCATTTGCCTTTGGAGTCCACACCTCTCATAAATCGTGTGCTTTTATCGAAATACTTTTCATAAGCTTTACCTAAAAGACCATATCGAACATGGTTCAACGTATCATTCATCTCATTAGCAAATTGCGAAATACACCAATCGTTATAAGCATATTCCAAAGCCTTTGCCACCGATTCGTTTTCAAAATCGCACGGGATATACCCTAAAGTATTCTTATAATATTTAGATTTAGGCATCAGATGCGGTAAAACAAGAGGCGGGCAATGAATCCCGGCCGTATCATATTGTGCAGTCCTTAAACATGCCTGATAGGCTGTTTCGACATCGAAGTCGCGTTGACCTTTCATATAAGCATCCACAATTACAGGAACAGCATGGTATCCGATCATTGTTCCGGTATAATTAGAAGCTAAATCCCACATCGGAAAAATTCCGCCCTCTTCATGCTTACGAATTAACGAACGGATAAACTGGTTGTTCAACCCCGGATCTATTATCGTCATTAAAGGATGCAGTGCCCGAAAAGTATCCCATAAAGAAAATACGGTATAAACCGGACGATCGGCAGAGGTCTGGTGTATTCGTAAGTCCATACCCAAATAACGACCGTCAACATCGGTAAACAGATTCGGAGCAACAGCCGTATGATATAATGCCGTATAGAATATCCTTTTTTGATCCTCGTCTTTGGTCGAAATATCTATTCTAGAAAGGTATCTTTGCCAATCCGAAGAAGCCTCTTTCCTGACCATTTCAAAATCCCAATCCGGCAACTCCACTTCGACGTTTCTCCTAGCACCTGCCATATCGACACCCGAAATACCAACCTTAACAAGCACCTTCTCTCCTTCAGATGTCGCAAAGTGCAACAATACTTTTGATTGAGGTATTTTATTATCAGTACCCGGTATCATTACCGAATCCGTCACCAGCTCATACGTAAAAGGTTTTGAAAATTCAGCATAAAAATTGATATACTGGTCAAAAGCCCAATAAACCGTTTTTTTACGTCCTCTTATTTCTGTATCGCTGATTACCTCAATCTGCATTTCTTCATTTTTCTGACGCTGCAAACTATAATCAAAATCCAATATAAATCCGGCCTCCTCACTTTCTGGGAAAGTATATCGATGAATCGCAGCACGTTTAGTAGCCGTAAGCTCGGCCTTCACCCCATAACGGTCGAGAAATACAGAATAATATCCCGGAACTGCCGTCTCGTTTTCGTGAGAGAAACCCGAAGCATAAGCCTTGCTCTGACTGTCCAACGGCTCTTGTTCATATTGTTGCTCACCCACCGTCGGCATCAAAAGAACATCTCCGTAATCGCCACATCCGGTACCACTCAAATGAGTGTGGGAAAAACCATTAATCGTACTGTCGGAATAATGATAACCTGAACAGGCATCCCATTGATAGATACGAGTATCGGGACTGGGTTGGATCATCCCGTGCGGAACAATAGCTCCCGGAAACGTATGCCCGTGATCTCCGGTTCCTATAAAAGGATTGACATATTGAGTATAATCCGAAATATCCTTATTCTGAATAGAGCAAGAAGTTATTCCTAATAAAAAAACGACAACCGGTATGACCGAATAAAAATAGTGTTTCATAAATATGGTATTATCTCTATCTTTTTATTATAAGACGCATCAAAATATCTTATCCCCTACTCGGGAACTGAAATTTCCTACAAAAACATCTATATTATTAAAACGCTTAAATGTCCGAAAACACTAATTCGAATTACAATTTATATATAGACAAATTAACACGAAAAAAACAGACACCCTGATGATAAGCATTTTTCAGAAAATTTTATCCCATAAAAAAAGTTCCCGGAAATTCTTCCGGGAACCAATCAAAACATTTGCTGTGACAATATCATAAACCGCCTTTAAACAAAATAACCTCAGCCATATATGTAAATGCCCCTGCCAAATAACCGCATAATGCCAAAAGAGAAATATGCCTCAAATACCACACGAAATTAATGCGTTCCAGCCCCATCACGACGACTCCGGCAGCCGAACCGATAATCAGCATACTGCCTCCTACTCCGACACAATAAGAAAGAAACTCCCAAAAAATACCGTCTTGCACAAAATATCCCATATATGCGGGATCAGATACAGAAGAGAGAATTGTCGGATCTACGATCGGGTACATTCCGATAGAAGCAGCAACTAACGGAACATTATCTACAATAGAAGACAATGCACCCAGCAATATATTAATCACATAAACATTATGGACATTTATATCAAGCCATTGAGCCGTACTTGTCAATATTCCGGTCGCTTGCAATACGGCAACAGCCATCAAAATACCCAGAAAAAAGAGAATTGTCGGTATATCTATTCGTTTCAGGACTTTCGGGACACGACATTGATGTGCTTCGTCTATCATTTTACGATTATACATTATCTCGGTAAAAATCCACAAAACACTTAAAGAGAACAAAATTCCGATAAAAGGAGGTAATGAAGTCACGGCTTTAAACAACGGAACAAAAATCAGCCCGAGAATACCTAATATCAATATTAACCGTTTCTCTCCGAAAGAAACAAAATCGCTATGAGTTTTGACCGTTGTATCGACCGGAGCCAATGTTCCACCTAACATGCGAGAAGCAAATATCAAAGGAACGATCAAAGAAACCATACTGGGTAGCAAAACAAACTTGACCAATGCCGATGTCGTCACATTTCCTTTGACCCATAACATAATAGTCGTAATATCACCTATCGGAGACCACGCTCCGCCACTATTCGCCGCAATAACGATCATACTGGCATAAAGCCAGCGCTCTCGCTGGTCGCTGACCAACTTTCTCAACAACATAACCATAACAATAGCCGTAGTCAAATTATCAAGAATGGCTGACATAAAAAATGTTATGAATCCGAGTATCCATAATAGTTTTCTCTTCTTGCGAGTCGTAATACGATTAGTTATGATAGAAAAACCTCCGTGAACATCGATCAGCTCGACAATTGTCATAGCTCCGATCAAGAAAAATAAAATCTCGGATATGTCTCCTAAATGCTCGATAACCTTAACATTGACAATAAAATTAAGACATTGCTGTGCTAAAGGCAAAGATTGAAGAGTCGTAGAAGAAGCCAGATAATGACTTAACTCTTCGGCATCCGCCACCGGAACAATAGATTCTGCCCCGAAAGCATACAAAACCCATAACAACATTCCTAATAAAAGAGCAACAGCAGCTTTATCTATTCGCAAAGGGTGTTCGAGAGCTATCGCCAAATAGCCGATAATAAAGATAGTAACAATCGCTAATAACATGGTATTTACATATATTAAGTAAAACAAATATGTACTTCAATTATTTCAGGTCTGACAAATGTAGAAAATTTTATCCTACCATCTGACAGAATAAGAAAAAAAACACTACAAAAACGAGAGAAAAGCTTTCACTATCCTCTCGTTACCATTCTATTTATATCTATTTTTCCCGCATGAATATATTTATCGGTGTTCCTCTAAAATTCCATTTACTACGAATCTTATTTTCGAGAAATCTTTTATAAGGCTCTTTAACCCACTGCGGTAAATTACAGAAAAAAATAAAAGTAGGGACGATCGTATCTTTCAACTGCGTCACATATTTTATTTTTACATATTTCCCTTTATGCGCAGGAGGCGGATAATTCTCTATAACAGACAGCATTTCTTCATTGAGTTTTGCTGTTGGAATCCGCATCGTACGATTCTGATAAACCTCAGCCGCAGATTCCAGAACTTTGAATATTCTCTGCTTGGTAAGGGCCGAAGCATACACGATCGGGAAATCAACAAAAGGAGCAAAACGTTCACGAATAGCCGACTCAAACTCTTTTATCGCCTTATTGGATTTGTCTTCTACCAAATCCCACTTATTTACACAAACGACCAACCCCTTTTTATTTTTCTGAATAAGGGAAAAAATATTCAAATCCTGACTTTCTATCCCACGTGTCGCATCAATCATCAAAATGCAAACATCGGCACTTTCTATAGCCCGAATAGAACGTATGACAGAATAATATTCTATATCTTCGGTCACTTTCCCTTTCTTCCGGATTCCGGCCGTATCTACCAGATAAAAATCAAACCCGAATTTATTATAACGAGTAAAAACCGAGTCTCGTGTAGTACCGGCTATATCCGTAACAATATAACGGTCTTCACCGATAAAAGCATTTATGATAGAAGACTTTCCGGCATTAGGGCGTCCCACAACGGCAAAACGCGGAATATCGTCCTCTACCGTTTCTTCCTCTTTTTTCGGAAAACGAGCGACAATATCATCGAGCAAATCTCCAGTTCCAGAGCCGTTGATAGCCGACAATGTATACGGATCTCCCAATCCGAAAGAATAAAATTCTGCAGCAGCATATTGCCATTCATTGCTGTCTACTTTATTGGCAACCAGAATTACCGGTTTTTTCGTCTTCCGTAAAATAGACGCAACATGATCATCCAAATCCGTTCCTCCGTGCATGGCATCTACGACAAACAGAATAACATCGGCTTCCTCTATTGCAATAGCTACCTGCTTATTGATCTCTTCCTCAAAAATATCATCCGAATTTACAACCCAACCGCCGGTATCTATAATAGAAAATTCTTGCCCACACCATTCGACCTTACCGTACTGTCGGTCTCGTGTCGTTCCGGCAACTTCATTTACAATTGCTTTTCTCGACTTTGTCAGACGATTGAACAGAGTCGATTTCCCCACATTAGGACGTCCGACTATAGCCACTATATTTCCCATAATTCCTCCATTTATTTTATTAGATTAACCGACTTCCCGTCGGGATGGTCCGAGATTCGTATCAATCGAGTTGATACCCGAAACTCTTCAATTTATTTTCTTTATTACGCCAGTCTTTCTCCACCTTTACGTATAATTCGAGATATACTTTCTTTTCAAAAAAAGCCTCGATATCTTTTCTTGCCAAAGTTCCGACCTTTTTCAATGCACTGCCTCCCTTTCCTATAATGATCCCCTTTTGAGAATCTCTCTCGACATAAATTACCGCCATAATATGAATGCGACCTTCATCTTCCTTAAATTGCTCTACGGCAACCTCCACGGCATAAGGGATCTCCTTATCATAAATCTGCAATATTTTTTCTCGGATTATCTCCGTAACAAAAAAACGGGCAGGTTTGTCTGTCAAAGAATCTTTCTCAAAAAACGGAGGAGAAGGAGGCAGAAGCTCCTGAATCCGTTTCAGTAAATAATCGAGATTAAATTTATATTGGGCAGAAACCGGTATTATCTCAGCTTTAGGCAATAAAGAGTGCCATTCTTCTACCAAATGCTCCAGATCTTTCTGATCTTTTAACAAATCGACCTTATTGATCAGCAGCAAGACTGGTACAGACTGAGAAGCCACACGATCCAGAAAACCCTGATTCTTTGTCGGCATCTCCACAACATCCGTCACATACAGCAATATATCTGCATCTACCAAAGCCGATTGGGAAAAATTCAACATAGACTCCTGCAATTTGTAGTTCGGAGACAACACTCCAGGAGTGTCCGAATAAACGATTTGCATATCATCAGTATTCACGATACCCATAATACGATGGCGAGTTGTCTGGGCCTTAGAAGTAATGATAGAAATTCGCTCCCCTACCAAAGAATTCATCAATGTGGACTTTCCGACATTAGGATTTCCCACTATATTCACAAAACCGGCCTTATGCATAATTCTGATTTCTATAGTTTCTTGAACAAATATAATAAAAACGATCAACAGAATCACATCTATCCCTCGTTTTTCTCCCTTAACAACCCAGGAATAAGAATGTTGGGTTAAATCGACTCAATATTTCTTATGAATCTGTTCAACATATTACTTGAGATAAAATAAAACGATTCTCAACAGGTTCTAAAAAACTGCCTAAGACAGGGCTCTAATAAACATTGCCTTAGGGGGAAACTGCCGAACACAAAAATACGCTAAGCTGCGCACAATAGAATGAGCGTTACTCGGCGTATTCTTATTTTATTGCAAAAATGAATATATTATTTCGTATCGTAAGCCCATTTCAGGTAAACTGCTCCCCAAGTAAATCCGGCCCCGAATGCTGTCAGCACAAGATTATCTCCTTTTTTAAGTTTACTCTCCCATTCAGAGAGACACAAAGGTATAGAAGCGGCACTTGTATTTCCATATTTCTCAATATTCATCATAACTTTTTCTCGGGCAATCCCCATCCGGTCTGCAATAGCTTCGATAATCCGGGCATTTGCCTGATGCGGAACAAACCAGTCTATCGTATTAAGATTCAAATCATTTTTACGCATGATGCTCTGAGAGACTTCCAACATATCCGATACCGCATGCTTATATACTGCGCGCCCCTCTTGATACACATAATGTTCTTGATTATCGATCGACTCATGCGTAGCAGGATAAGCAGAACCGCCCGCTTTCATAATCAAATGCGGCAAACCGATTCCATCGGTATGTAATTCCGCATCAATAACACCTAAAGCTTCGTCTGAAGGTTCAAGCATTACCGCCGCTGCAGCATCTCCGAACAAAGGACAAGTAGAGCGATCTGTATAATTCGTCATAGAAGACATCTTCTCTGCCGATAAAACGATCACTTTTTTATACAATCCGCTTTTAATATATGCCGCCCCAGCCTGTAATGCAACCAAGAAACCGGCACACGCAGCTTGTATATCATACGAAAAACAATGCTTTAAACCAGACTTTTCCGCAATAATCGATGCCGTAGAAGGAAAACGATAATCCGGATTAGAAGTGGCGCATATTACTAATTCTACGTCATCGGGATGAACCGACGTCTTTTTCAATAATTCATTTACAGCCCGATATCCCAATTCTGAAGAACCGAGTCCCTCGCCTTTCAAGATACGACGCTCCTTAATCCCTACCCGGGTGGTAATCCACTCGTCATTAGTATCCACCATAGAAGACAACTCTTCATTTGTAAGGATATAGTCCGGAACATAAGAGGCTACACCTGTAATTATTGCATTTTTTATATCCATAGTCAGTAAATAGGCAAATTAAAAAAATGCCCTAAACCTTCCATATTTAGGGCCAGATCTTATAAGCTCGCCGATTGCCGTCTGGCATTTAGACAGCAGCTTCTTTTTCGATAGCTAATTTACCGCGATAGTAACCGCATTCACCGCATACTGTATGATAAATATGCCATGCACCGCAGTTAGGACATACTGCCAATGTAGGAGCAACAGCCTTATCGTGAGTTCTTCTTTTAGCTGTTCTTGTCTTTGATTGTTTTCTTTTAGGATGTGCCATTTTCTTATTACTTTTAATTATTATCTATTAATTTCTTCAACTCGTCCCATCTCGGGTCTGTTTCTTCGTTTGTCATATCGTCCGCATCAGATCCGTCATCAAAATCATCTTCATCTTCATCATCGGCAGAACGAGCAGAATGTTTTTTCAATTTCATACTCATAGTCTTATTACACTTTCCTGCCGGATGCACATGCTTCAATGGAATCGTCAATGCTATAAATTCATACAAAAACCATGCAATATTGATTTCGCCTTCAGCTTCGGGAACGATAACCACGTCATCATTCTCCTCACTATATTCACTTCCGAATTTCACAAACAAATGTTCATTCGTAGCAACCTCAAAATCCATATTGTCAAGACATCGATCACAAGGAATTAAAATAATCCCGTTAATCGCAAATTTTAATTCGAATGTTCCCCCTGTCCTTTTTACCGACAGAGCTACATCCACTGATCCTCTCTGCACTTCCGGACCATCGATATTCTTAAAGAATTGATCATCCAAATGGTACTCATAATTTTGAGTTCCTTCAGGCAGACTTTTTAACGGTATCTTATATAAATTAAACTTTCCCAATGATTACAGACGTTAAAACCCTGCAAAGGTATAAAAAATAATCTTTACCCGTCAAATTTTCACCTGTTTTTATTGCATCTTTGCAAAAATCAACACAATAAACATATTTTAATCAGGGAAATTTTATATCCCGAGTACTCTCAAGAACGCTTCAGCTCTATCCTGAAAGTAGTTCCCTTCCCCGGTTCAGACTCCTTAACATATATACGTCCTTCATGATATTCTTCGATTATCCGTTTTACCAAAGTCAATCCCAATCCCCAACCCCTCTTTTTAGTCGTATATCCGGGATTGAATACCGTTTTGAATCGTTTGCGAGGAATACCTTTTCCCGTATCTCTTACATCGATATAGCATTTATCTTTATCTGCCTGTAACGAAACATCAATACTCCCTTCTCCATCCATCGCATCAATTGCATTCTTACACAAATTTTCAATAACCCACTCCAATAGAGGCAGACAGTACATTCCGCCGATAGATTCCTCCGGCAGATGCGTCATTAACTGTACTTTATTTGAAATCCGTCGGCGCATATAATCTGTAGCATTCACCAGTACCTCATTTATATACATAAACTTCATCTCCGGTTTCGATCCTATTTTCGAAAATCGCTCGGCAATAACAGACAAACGCTTTACGTCTTTACCCATATCATTTAACAAATCCTTATCTACACCGTTCAGCTCTAACAGATCAAGCCATGCCAATAAAGACGAAATAGGAGTACCTAATTGATGAGCGGTTTCCTTCGACAGTCCCACCCATACTTTATTTTGTTCAGCTTTCTTACTGCTCATTAAAGCTAAATAAGCAATTAATATAAAAAGCAGCATAACCGCCAATTGAATATAAGGGAAATAAGAAAGACGCTTAAGTAAAATAGAATCATCATAATATAAATATTGACGAGTATGCTCATCGATATAAATTTCTATTTTATTAGATCCCGATTTAAACTCTTCGAGCTTTTTTCTCAAATAAACATCCGGAGATTTTTCAGGAATCTTCAAGTTCAAGATCTGACGAATACTATCCTGTTCGTCGGCAACGATCACAGGGATAGAGGTATTGCTTTGAATAATCTTCAAAATCAAACCCATATCCATGTCGGTATCATTACTTGCCACCTCTCGTGTCGCTTCCGCCCAAATCTCCATCTTATTACGCTCCTCCACAGAAAGATCTGCAACCAACTGATTCGATATATACAAAAAAATACCCACCAGTAACATAGAAACCAAAAGAAACACGATTTTTACTTTCTGACGGGCATCATAAATATTCTGCATTGCAATTTCAATTAAATATACATTGTTAAAACGTTATGGATCGAAAAATATTGTTACAAACCAAATATACAAAAAAAGCGTGCTCCCAACAACGGAAACACGCTTCTCTATATTGATTAAGTCTCAAAAAGAATTATTCAGCATTCAATGTTATACGTTTAAATACCGTAACAGTTAAATCCTTATTGTGAGATTTAAGATACTGTTGAATAGTTTCTTTCGGTTCTTTTACAAAAGCTTGTTCGAGCAAAGTCGATTCCTGGAAGAATTTATTAATACGTCCTTGAGCAATCTTATCGAGCATTTCTTCTTTCTTGCCTTCTTGACGAGCTTTATCCTTTGCAATTTCCAATTCCTTTGCAACGACATCAGCAGGAACTTCATCACGGCTCACCGAAATAGGATTCATTGCCGCAACTTGCATTGCAACATCACGAGCTACCTGATATTCTACTTCAGGAAGATTGAACCCTACGATAGTAGCCAATTTATTCCCCGGGTGAATGTAAAATATTGTAGAAGGAGCTTGTACAAACTCATAAAAACCGAGTTCCATTTTTTCTCCTGTAACACCACTGCGGTCAACAATCAAATCTGCAATAGAACGCCCATCTATAGTCAAAGCTTTCAGAGCTTCGATATCTGCAGGCTTGTTCTCCAATGCAGCATCCAGAATCGATTGAGTCAAAGCGACGAAATCTTTATTTTGAGCAACGAAGTCTGTCTCACATTTCAGAGCAACGATCGCAGCGAAATCTCCTTTTATTGCAGCCAATACACAACCTTCCGAAGCTTCTCGATCTTCACGTTTAGCGGCAATAGCCTGACCTCTCTTACGGATAATTTCCATTGCCCCATCAAAATCTCCGTTAGCCTCATTTAATGCATTTTTGCAATCCATCATACCTGCTCCTGTCATCTTACGAAGCTTGGTAATATCTGCCATTGTAACTGCCATATATTTTTCTCCTTTTAATTGATTATTAAATTTAATACACAAAGAGTAAGTCTCGATAAAAAACGAAACTCACTCTCTGTTATAGACTGATTGTTAAATATTTATTATTCTTCAACGTCTTTCATGAACTTTTCGGCAACGTTAGCATTCAATGCTTCGTCATCCTCCTTTTTAGTTCTTTCTTTTTTCACAGCGCGAGTTTTTCTCTCTTTTTTAGGAGCTTCGCCTTCTGCAGCTTCAACATCTACTTTCTCAGCTTTTCTTTCTTCCAAACCTTCTGCAATAGCGCCACATACTGCACCAAGAATAACCTCGATAGATTTTGTAGCATCATCGTTTGCCGGAATAACAAAATCGACATTCGAAGGGTCAGAATTTGTATCTACCATAGCAAATACCGGAATGCCCAAACGATTTGCTTCACGCACAGCAATATGCTCTTTCATTACATCGACAACAAAAAGAGCTGAAGGAAGACGGGTCAAATCAGCAATACTGCCCAACGTCTTTTCAAGTTTAGCACGTTGACGAGTCACTTGCAATTTTTCACGTTTCGACAAATTGTCGAAAGTTCCGTCTTTAGTCATTTTATCGATAGTAGTCATTTTCTTAACAGCCTTACGAATCGTAGGGAAGTTTGTCAACATACCACCAGGCCAACGTTCAATAACGTAAGGCATATTTACAGCAGCAGCTTTATCAGCAACTACTTGTTTAGCTTGTTTTTTAGTCGCTACAAAAAGCACCTTTTTACCTGATTTCGCAATCTGTTTCAGTGCAGCAGCAGCTTCATCGACTTTAGCAACTGTTTTATAAAGGTCAATGATATGAATACCATTCC
>ERZ859894.328-NODE-328-length-26435-cov-18.781122_pt1 | contig 26435 bp, 12 predicted proteins | sample MGYA00510117_ERZ859894 | MGnify/ENA primary metagenome ERZ859894 (study PRJEB30046, sample SAMN00715164) | human gut metagenome | study: EMG produced TPA metagenomics assembly of the A metagenome-wide association study of gut microbiota in type 2... | reverse complement strand
TGTAGCTGTATTAATCACCTTAGCCCATCTTTGTGTAATTGCTAATGTAGACACTGGGGCTACAGATGCTCTTGCCCCGCATGGTAACGATACATTAAATTCAATTATTTGGCTACTCTCTCCTATTGGAGTAATTTTTACTTTCATAAGTGTTTGTGTTTAGGTATAAATAATAAAAGGGAGACTACTTTCATAATCTCCCTTCAATATCTTACTGAGCTGTACAAGAAGAACAAGTACTATTGATAGCTGTATTTACTGCATTCCAGTTAGAAGCAGCTTGACCAGCATACATACCTGTTCCATATTGTGTAAACGGACTACAGTATAGTGGAGAGATACTAGGAACTGGAGCACATAGGTCACTGTAAGCATATTTCAGCTGTCCAGTAATCTTATGGTCTAATTGTCTCTGTAAATCACCAGCAGCAACCAATAGTTGTTTCTCTGACTTGCAGCAGCAGTTGTCTGAATATCTTTCAGCATTAACTTTGTTAAGTTCGAACATTAGAGGTAGAGCAGCGGCAGTAGCAGCTTCTTTCTTCTCTAATTCATTGATTCTTGTACTTAATCTTTCGAAGATGTCAGTCTTTTCTTGTACATCTTGTTCTCTCCTCTTATAAAGCTCATCACATAGTCTTAGGTTCTGAGCATTATCACGAGTGATTATATCAACGTACATTCCACTCTTCTCTTGTAGGTCTTCTACTCTACCCTTCCAGATTTGGTTTGTTAGAATTTGAGTTTCGTTTCCGATTCTTTCATTGATAGCTAAATTCCTACCATTGATATAAGTATATAAATCAATATCATCTTGTAAGGACTGTACTCTGTTGTTCCAAGCTAGATTCTGAGACATCTCTCCTTGAGCCATAGCAGTCTGCATAGCTCTTTCAGCTAGACAGTTACCGTTATTACCTCCGAACAGACCTCCAAGAATGCCGTTGTTACCACAGCCGTTGTTACCCGAAAAAGCTCCAAGTGCTGTTCCAATAATACCTAGAGTAAGAGCCGCATTGGTTTTACCTTTCTTACCAAATTTGTCCTCTGCCTCTTGCATTGTCAAAAATTCTGCCATAAATTTGTTGTGTTTGTGTGTGTTTTTAATCCCAATCTCTAAAGCACGCTTTCTTAATTTTCATAGTGCAAAGTTAATGATTCTTAAAGGTCATACCAAAGAAATATTGTTAATCAATGTTAACTACAAAATAATTGTATTAAAATATTTAAAAATCATTCCTATGATATAACTAGCTTATATAATTGGTTATAGCCATTCAGCAGGTACTAATCTAGACTCTAATTGGTCAGCGTTGGTAATGTTAGCCTTCTTAACTCTAGTTAAATATCCTGATACCACATTCAATACAGGGTAAGTCGCTGAAGTAAATGTAGGTACAGCTCCTTTTAAACCACTACAGTAATAGAACATACTACTCACGTTATTTATATTGTAGCAAGTCTTTAATAGGTCACTTGTAATTAAGAGTAGTCCCATATCACCATTTGAACTAGATACAGCAAATAAACCTGATGCGTTTGTTATTCTTGTATTGTTTTTGAAGATATTGGTGAAATCAATCTGAGAATATATTTCCTGAGTTCCCTCAGCTATATATGCTCTCTTATCGAATTTGCAATCTGCCCACGCCTCTGCAATAACTTTGAGATTTGGATTATTCGTAAATAAATCACTATTAACATCAACTCCTACTTCCATAATAGTATGACTGAACATACCAGTAATGTCTTCTAGTCTACTGTTATACTTGAACAAGTCAGGAGGATACTTAATGCCTCTAGTGAAGGTGTTGCCTTGTAAGTTGACAAATGCACAAAATCTAGTATCTCTGAACACGCCCACAAATTTAACGTTGTCCACTAACGATTCAAATAACTTGCAAGGTATCCTTCCAACCATTCCGTCCCATTTGCCAGTCAGCTCTAGTCTCCAATCTCCAGTCTCAGGGTCAAATATTCTTGTCTGCTCTGGATAATTGAAGTTTAGCATTGACTCCTCCAATGTACAGTCAGGATGGCAATATCTAAAGTAGTCCGTAGGAATCATATAGTTTTGATAACCTATCTCTGACCTTCCTAGGTCCTGCTGTGAGATAGCTGTCTTCTGTTGAGTATCATACTTAAAGTACTTCTCGGTAAGTCTAGCCTTAACATCAGCTAAGCCACTCTCTGTACTTGAAGCACCTTCCCATCCATAACCATCAAGGTACCAAACATCAAATGCTTGTTCTCCAGGATTATAGTCTGGACTGCTTGAATCTTCATTCCTATCATAGTTATAAGACTTCTTTAAGTTACTTACATCTAGTTTGTATGTTACTCTGTTGCCTGCACTTCTTATGACATGGTTCCCCCAAGTAGTTTGAGAAGTGCCTACTGTTAACTCTGAACCTATATCAATAGTTCTGGTTTCATCATATCCAAGACACCAACACCCTTTGAATGTACCAGCCATGTTAATAATACTACGTCTAATGGACTTAGAACCATCACTATTACTCTGACTCATAAAGAACAGTCTGTAAGGTATTGTGCCAAATACACCACTATTCTCAAAAGCAAATGAAACATCTTGTAGTGAGCAATTCTTAAACCCTTCTCCAACTAACCTCAGTTTAAGATTATAACACCCACTAAACATACTCTTAATGTTAGTAAGACTAACACAATCGTCAAACATACCAGTGGGTGGGAATTGGTATATCTTACCATCATTATTTAAATCTATACCACTAAATATTCCTTCAATACTATTAAGGATTCTACAGTTCTTAAATAGAGTAGCAGGAATACTCTGAGCACCTGTTTCCTTAGCACAAGTCAGACCACTGAAGATACCAACAGCTTGTCTAAGTGTACCACTAATTCCTTGAAACATGTTAGCCATCTCTGATAGATTTACTAATGCTTCGCCTCCACCACTATATTGGAACGGATATTGTATAGAGGTAAATGTTGGAATATACCAAGTCATACTTCCATCAGTGATAGTCTGACTTACTCCACCAAATACATTAGGTCCAATCTTTCCAACTAACTTAATTCCTGTATATAGAGAATCTGTTAAAATTAAAGGTTGTGCTACTCTGTTAACAGTATGGAATAGGTAAGTATTACCATTACTGTCCGAATCAACAGACATTCTAATCCAGCTACATCCAGTGAATACACCCTTTGGATAAGGACTTACTAAATTTCTTAGGTTTGTAAAGAATGTCTTAGAACTTAGTAAACCTTCTACTGGTACAGCTGCTCTTGTATTAGCACAGCTTTTTAACTGCTGGCAGTTCCTAAACATATAGTCAACCTTCACCAGAGGACTATACTTACCATTAGCTGGGGCAAACACATTATTATCTATCCACTCTAAGCTAGTACTATCAAATGCTGCTTCTGCATCAGTAAGCTTAGGTAAGAAGTCTAACACTCCCCAAGTGGAATCTTTAGATGTACTATAATCGGATGTTCTAGAGAAGAATGGTCCAGTTAAATTAGTCCCACTAAAGGCTTCCTTAATACTGTTTACATTAGGGCATACTCTAAATAGGTCATACCATAAATCTCCAGTAATATTTGAACATCCTTTAAACATGCCCTCAAGTGACGTAACGTAACTAGTAAGCCTAACCATTAGGTATTTGAAGTCATTATAGGTCAATCCAGTGCAACCTTCGAATAAGAAATAGGCATCAGTTAATGTTCTGTCGAAGGTTATGTTGGTAACTGCGTCTCCCTCTAAAAACACATCGGTGCCATATTGAGTATACACACTGTCTGGATTTAGGTAGAACTGGTTGCAACCTCTAAATACCTCCCCACCTTGCAAAGAAATGTGACCCTTGACTCTTTGTAAAGATGAACATTCTCTAAATGCCCCTCCAGGAACTTCAATTGGGTTTGTCTTATCATTCTTACACCTCACTTCTGTTAGTTGCTTACATCCAGTTGCCTCAATGTATTCGAGGTTAGGGAACGCAGTAAGGTCTAAACAATCTGGGGTTCTATCATTATACTTCAGAGCACTTATAGAAGTATTAGATATGTTAAGGTTCCTTAGACTAGAAAAGTTAGGTTGACCGTTAACGTACAATGATGCTAGGGTAATATCTGTAGTGTCTGTAAGACTCAAATCTAATGTTTCTAAGTTCCAAGCGCCTGTTAACTCTAACTTTAAAGAAGGATTGTTCTGACCAGGAACACTAAACTCCTTCATGCCAGGGCAGTTATCAATGGTAACTTGAACTAGCGAGCTGATAGAATTATTAACAGAGGTGTAAGGAATCTGAATAGATTCCATTTTCTCACAATTCCTAATAGTTACCGTTCTCACATTAGGTGGTATATTTAAAGTCCTCAATGCACCACAGTTATTAATCTCTATTGAAGTTAGCTTTAGACAATCATCAATAAGTAATGACTCAAGGAAGGATTGGTTCTCTAACTTCAGGCTGGTAATATCTGTTCCAGACATATTCAATGTCTTCAATACAGCAGATGTTGGGAATGTAATCTTAGTAATAGAAGAGTATGATACATCAAGTTCCTGTATCTTACGACATCCACTTAAGTCTAATGTATATGCAGAAGCAGTAGAACCAATAAGTCTTACCTTACTTAGATTTAACTTCTTGATATTCTTCAAACCTATATCGTTAGCCTCATTGTATACTCCGCCCTGGAAGAAGTAAGCGGCATCCACATTACTTAGTCCACTTAAATCTAACTCTTGTAACATAGGCAGGTTAATATTATCCAAACCAGTCCAAGGATAGCTCTTGAATTTAGTAAAGTCAGTAATGTATTTGTTAGCATACATATACACTACAGTTTCACCAGTAGGCATAGGCAATATAACAGATGTTGGAGTGTCTGTAATCCAGAATGCACCAGTAGTCTTATCATGTGAGTAGTGATAAAGTATCTGACTACTTGCTGTTATATCAGTACTGAACCTTACTTCAGTAGCAGAACCTGTAGCTTTGTTAGAAGCCCATAGTCCAGTAATAGGAGATTCAATAGTAGTAGGTAATAGATTAGTGTTATCCTTATAACCATATACTCCGTCCAAGAACATTATTCTCTTTCTGAACCAGTCCTTAACGTGCATCACACGATTACCATGTAAGAACTTTAACTGACTAAAGTCTGTACTATCCTCATATTTACCAGTGTTTGGGTCATATGTTTTAGAAATAGCAAGATATTTAATCTTATAGTCATAGTTAAACATGATAGAACCTGTCTTCTCTGTATATGATTGATAGTAATCCTTAATAAATTTATCAGAGTCAGGGAACAAGTTAGTTCTTAAATTCACATATAATGACTCTAAGCTAGTTCTATTCTCTGTACTACCACTATCAATTCCAGCTAAGTTTTCAAGTACTTCCCATATTCTATTCCACCATGAAGCAAAGTATTGTTTATAATTATCAGTTGATACATAATTCTTCTCTTGAGTATACTGAGTGATACCAGTATCTTGTGAAGCAATATTATACCACCTATGTAGATGTGCCCAGTACTCTACAATATCTTGTCCAGCATTGTTAAGACCGAAGGCGGTATCCATATCGTAGAAGCAACAATACCATACATCTGTACCCCAACTACGAATAGTTAAGTTCTTACACATTGAGTCCACACAACCAAATAGTAATGCAATCATAAAGTAAGCACAAGCATTATCCCAGTTTAGATGCTGGTCACAAGCACTAAAGTTATAATAAGCATTCTTATCCAAATCGTAGAACTCTCCAGGAATAGGTTTAGTAGGAGTCTGTCCAGCATCATCCATTGTATATTTCTGGATACGAGTAAGAGCCATATTAGCCATCTGAGTGTAGAACTTCTGAACCTGATTATATCCAATTGATTCGTCCCTAGATGTGTACATTACATCACCCATGAACTGAACAATCTTCATATCGTCTTGTTGGAAAGCTCCTTGAGCAGAAGAGTTTTGGTTTATTTCTACAGAATATACACCATTACTTACTCCAGTATTCCATCTATTAGCATCTTCTGTATAATCAGTTACTAATGTTGGTCCGTCTTGGTTTACCTTAACATAGTCAGTAAGTAACTTTAATCCTAAGTTAAAGTAAGCATGTCTACCTAAATTGAAGTTATAAATACCGCAGAATTTAGGTTGCTTAATAGTACCATCAGCATCTGGAGCATATCTAATAAATAGTAATACTGGGAAACCTTCAGAGGTGTGTTTAATCTTACCTCTAATAGCATTAGCTTTGTCTGCATCACCTCCCCAAACATCGTTACCTAATGACATAGGTGGAGTTGCTCCGAATGGAGTAATAGATTGTCCAGAAGAGTTTTTAGCTCTACCATTTACAATCTGACCAATTACTACGTTATTAACGTGTGCAGAGTCTACTACGTCAGCTTTTAATGTAAACTCATTCTCTGGCAACCAATCATCAGTAGGTTGGAATAGCATCTTCTTACCAGTCTGGTCTACATCACCCATATAAATCTCAAAGTTCTTAGCATTATAAGATAGTGAAGATGTACCTTGTAGACCAATAGTAACACCATTGTTTTCTGATACACCACTTGGAGTTGTAATAACAACCTTACCCTTACTATCTTGATAAGTGATTTTAACAGGGAATTTCTTACCCATTACCTCTACCTTATCAGATGCAGAGAATATTGCAGTTGAATATGGTTCAAATAGTGTAGGGCTGTTAGATGTTTCCTCTACTAACACAATAGGATAAGGTGTGTTAATTTCCATTTGCTCTACTAACTTAGAGTATAATAACTCACCTGTTAGGAAACCACCCTTACCTCCATCCAGAGTCTTATCCCATATTAAGCAGTTACCTGCACTATCAAACAGATTCTTAGTTCTTAACTCAGCATCTAAAGATGCATCTATTTGTCCTCTTACAAGTCTAGCTTGTTCAGTTGCAGATATATAATTCTGTACAATGTCATACTCACTCTGTGATGACGTGTAAATCTTAATGTCATAAATATTAACATCAGAGAATCTACTTCTTACCCCATTATCATTTCTACATCCGAAATAGAAATCAGTACCAAACATCCAGTCAATATCAGACTGTAATACTCTACTTACAGCAGATAATACACCGTTAACATAGATTTTAAAGTACCAAGCATTACCTGATAGTAATGATACGTCTAGGTCTACAGTAAGTAGCTCATTCTGTGGAAGTTTAACTGTAAGTGTGTCAGCAGAACCAATCTTACATACAGCCTTCTCTAATGATACCTCATAACCAGTTTTTAGTTCACCATCCTCATATTGACCTATACCACATACTACTTCCTCTGGGTAAGAAGAAGCATCTGCCTTATAAGTACATGAGATATGGAATCCCATAGGTTGGAAGAATGATACACCAGCACCAATATCAACAGCAGGGAACATTTGGTCAGCTACTTCAAGATAACCATAAGCTTCACCACTCAATCTTGTTGCAGGTATCTGGTTCACTCCATCAATGTCTTGTATGAAACCACTGGTCTTACCATTCACACCTTTTAGAGTAAAGTTTACTCCATCAGGGAACTTAGATGCAAATGCACCTTCATATATGAACTCACCATTATTCTTAATAGGATAGTTCCATGTACCAGTTGCAGTGTTTGGAAAACCAGTAATCTTACTGAAATAGGCAAGTAATGTATGCATGTCATTGTTTGCATACAACTCTGTACTCACACTTTCTACTATTCGACAAGTAACTGTCTTAGTATATTGAGCGGAAGTATCACCAGGGTCATTTACTGCATATCCAAACAGAGTAATTCTTAAATATTCATTAGCTTTATTAACAGCTAAATTTACAGTACTATATACAAACCTATTAGTCTCACTCTTATTGATATTCTTAATCGTGCCAGTGTCAAGTAACTCTACCTCCCCACTGTCATTCATTAAATGAATCTTGTAATCCATGTTGAATGAACTGTACTTACTAAGACCATAACTAAAGTAATAGCTAAATCCTAATTGTGAACCTTGACCATACTTAGTTAAATCATCAATAGTCTCTCCAGGATTTGAAGAAGGAGTAAATTCTGTAATATCCTCAGTTACAATAACTAGATTATTACTATCAGCTACTGTAACATCAAACTTAATTTGCTCAGATGATAATGTTTCTCCATTAAGAGTAGTACTAGCCTGTGCCACAAAGTAGAATCTTTGACCTGCTTTAGGATTGAAGTGTTCACTTTCAAATAATAGCTTACGAGCATCATAACTCAAAGCTCTAATAGCAGTAGTAATGTTACCTACTCTAGCTACTTCAATACCATTGATAGTCATCCAGAACTCTGCTGGACTTTGTAAGATATTATTAGTTACAGTATAGTTAAGAGGTACTTCTGCAACACCACCCATGTACATAGTCTTAGGTGGTATAGATTGAATCTCTAAGGAGATAGCTCCTGCTACAATCTTTACATATGTAGGAGTAGCGTACACATTATCACTATCATAGGCAGATAATTCTACGTCAGTAGTTCCAGATAATCCAGTGATGGTAATATCTGTTCTAGCCATAGAGTACTTCTTCCATGTTCCTAATGTTTTGTTGGTAGCTAAATCTTTAGCAATTACAGTAAATGACTTTTTAACACCACCACTTTTAATCAAGATGTTAAGTGTAACAGTGTTAGTGGCTGTATAGACTGTGCTACCCTCAGCTATATCAATAGTATATTCAGAACCATCACCACCTGGTCCAGTACCTCCACCACCTCCGATTGCACCATTAAGGTACACCCAGGCTAGGTTTTGTTCTAACTTAGTCATTCTATTATCTAGCTTTGTAAAGCCATTGTCAATAGAAACTGATTCCCCAGCTTCATTTAAGAAGCCAGGGTTTGTCAGTTCCAATTCTGAAGCATTAGAAGCACCATCGATTACCCATCTTCCAGTTACTTCATCATAATGTTTTATTTTCATTGTAATGTCTTTTCAATTACTATATTGTTGCTTGGATTGGTAGAACCATTACCTCCCACCTTTTTAAGGTCAGTGTAAGCTATAGGTACATTATACTTGTAAGCCCAAACCTTAGTATTGTCCTTTAGTTGAAGCTTATATGATTTACCAAGTATTCTTTCCCTTGAAGCTGTTGTCATAGAAGGAGTCTCAACCTCATCACCACTACCTACATTCCATATAATATAATTAGGATATTGCTGTGCTGAGTTAACCTTTACTGTAGCAGTATTAGTTGTGTTGTTCTCAATCTGACTAGATACTGGGTAATACTCTAACAACCAAGGAATATTCTTTGCAGGTAACTCCTTATTAGAAGTTAATTTATATCCAGTAGCCTGGCACATTACATATCTCACATAATTCAAGCTTGCATCAGTAGAGATTTGAACACATTGTCTTTCTCTATCTGGTAAGCTAGTATACCATGAAGGAGTTAAGGAGGCATCGTAGACGATAGGCTCCATTGTCCCACTCGGATCCTCTCTTATATATCTTGAATTAGCATATGTATGTTTGTGACCACATAGACATAGTTTGAATGCATTATCTTGTAGCCATTGGCTGAACCAATAATTACCTACTGTATTTAAGTGGCTACCACCTCTTTTGATGTTTAGGTCTTTGTCATAACTTCCACTCTCATTCTTCTTTAGATAACTCATAATTAAGTCAGCTGTAATGATAGTAAATGGAGCTTCATGACAGAATGCAACCTTCCACTTAATTTTGGCATCAGCTGCGTGTTGTGCCAAATCAGCAGTTGCCCAGTCTTTTAAGTCATTATATACATTCACACCAGTTATATCTCCGAACACGTCTGTCCTCGCTAATTCAGTGATTTCAGAGTTCATAGACAAGAAATAGGTGTTGCCATATACGAAACTATAGCAGCAGGGGATGTACACTCCAGCAGACGAAATGGGTACTGTATAAGGGTGTTCAAATGTAAAGAAGAACTCTACATTTACTGGGTTAGTTTTACTAATATCTTCACCATCGCCTAACACATATACATCTACAGGGGTTAAATCATTGTTACCTACTGTAAACATTTGTTCTGTGTCTCTGTAGATAACATCTCCACCTTTGTAATAGTCAATCCATTCATTGAATCTATTACCGTTCTGAGTTTGGTCGCCAGTATTTAAGCACCATTCATATGGATTCTCAGCTTTATCAGAGTTGATGTACTCTGCACTAACTCTCCACATTTCATATTCTTCTGCATTAAATCCTTGTTGGTCACTTACTTGTAGGAAGTTAAATCCTCTTTCAATAACCTTATCTCTATTTCTAAGAGTAAATGACCTTTCCTCAGTCCATGCTCCATCTCTACCTACCTTGTAATAATACTTCTGTGTATCAGCAGGTTCGTCGAAGTCCTTAATGAACTTATGAACTGTAAATGGTGTACCATCTGTAGTTATGCTTCTAATCCTATTGTAAATTTTATTAGTCCAATTCTTGTGGTTGGCAGGTCTGTTAGGATTTTGGCTAACACCTTCTGTATTGAAGTCTTCTTTCTTGAAAGATTCAAACTTATTTTCTGGAGTATATTCTTCACCATCTTTTCTTATCCAGATATATTCGTCATAGTATCCTACTGATACCCAGTTAAAGCATCTTGTCTTATGAGCATCATGTCCTAATGTACAAGTGACTATATTAGGAGCACCTTCCACTAATAGATGCTTATTAAAGAATATATTCTTATTCTGTGATGAGTTCTTTGGAGTATACTCTTGAATGTCAATAGCAGGATTGATTTTGTCCATATTAATATATGTCCAATCCTTAACATTACTCCTAGCACTCAGAGCTTTAGTAGCCTGCTTTACTGGGTCCATATTATAGTAACGCATTAGTAATACGTTACTTCCCTTAGTAGCAATAGGAGATGTTTCGCATGGCATTGATTTATCGTTATAGCTACCTATTCCAACTAAATCAACATACCACTTAATAACTCCATTAGTAGTCCAAGGTGCGGTACTATTCATAACAGTAGTCTTGAAGTAATCTGTAGTTTCTTCACTACTAATATAGAATGCACAGTCATAACTAAACTTAATACAATCATCTTTGCTTGACCATATGCTATGAGGTTGTACTCCCGCACCTGTATCTCCAGCAATCTCAAGCCTTGTATTATTAAGAGTTGCATCTTTTGTCCAATACATATCAGGTTCACCAACTCTAATTAGTGTAGTATTGATGTTCTCTACAGAACATTGAGCACCCTTAATCAAGAATGTACCTTGAGATTTAAGAGTACCAACTAGAGGTAATGTAACCCAATCTCCACTATTCCTTTCTGTATAATGTAAGAATAATCCCTTTAGATTTAAGTCTTTCTTACCAAGATTACACAACTCTACGAAATTGTGAGATACTGGATTGTAGTCCTTATCCTCTGATGTTCCTCCACAATATACCATATTAACATAAATCTTTGGAGAGTCTTTAGAACCTACCTCTTCTGGGATAATAGGGAAATATGGAGTAGTGTAGTAAATTCCAGTACCTTGAGTCTGAGCATTACCAGCTAAAGTATTCTTATCTAATCTATAATCATGTATATCTAACTTACCATCCTTAACCTGAATAAGGAATGTATTCTCTTTATTCGTCATGTCAGCGAACTCAATACCAATAATCTTGGTTTTAGCTCCACTACCACTTCCAATGACTTCGGTTAATATTCCATCCATTGTTTCTGGGTCTGGTCCAGGTCCTGGGTCTTCTCCACCACCTGTGCTACCTATTTTAATTAATTTATAAGTCTTAGGGTCTTTAATCCATAATGTCTGAGTATCATAACACCATAACAATTCTTTAGGTAGAAAATCACCTTTATTAGCCTGCATTTCTGCATACGTACCACTTTTAATACATATATGCTTAGCATTAGGTAAATACTCTTTATACTCAGTTGGTTCAGGTGAATCAGCAAGAACTATGTCCTTATTAGCTTCTTGGATAGCATTGTCTTCCTCTTCTGAAGTACCATAGTTAGGTTTCTCATTAGGCATACCATCATAAGCATATCTCTGATTGTTAGTAAAATCACCCGAATCTATCTGGCAGTTAAATGCAAACTCTAGTTTACGTACCTTGTCTTGTAATACTGATATAACCTTCAATAGGTCTTGAATTACAGTACTACTTGTCATATGTTCTTTATTCTCAGAAGTATCTATCCAAATACCTCCCTTATCTTCAGGTGGTGTATCCTGTATGTAAATTTTGGAGAAGGACTCCCATACGAAGCCGTTAAAGTAACGTATCTCATTGATTTCATCAACGAATACTATTTGTCCTTTAACTCTTAAATCGTCTCTGTCTAATAGTTCTTGTAATGTTTCTACAACCACTATAGACATTCCTCCGCCTCCACTTCCTCCACCTCCTTGTACTTTCCATACATTCCATACCCCACTGTAGAATTGGTACATATGGTTGTCGTCAGGTGAATTTTTAACGTAACATAGCATACCTTCCTTTAGCTTATTGGTATTTAGGAAGGCTTCCATATCACTCATATTGGTAACTTGGATGTAACCACCACGTAAGTCATTAACGTCAGCTAACGGAAAGTTAGCATTGTTTTTGGGTTTTAATTGACCAATTACCTCAATATATTCATTCATGCTGATAAAATAAAAGGGCTATGTATAACCTACACAGCCCTCGTTTATTACATTACGCTACGAATAAGCTATAAAGTACTTCTAAGAAATCAGCTGCATTCAACTTTGTTCCATTAATTTCAACATCGTTGCCAGCGTTTACCTCAATGATTTGAGCAAAATCATCCTCACTCAATGTAGTATCAATTTGTACTTCTTCTTTTCCTCTCTTATCAACGTAAGCATTATACTCCTCATTGATTTGCTTATTCCAAGCCTCAACTTGAGCTTTATCTTCTTCTGTTTTATCTACTTTTGCTGATAATTCCTGGTATCCTTCTGGAATTAGTTCCTTGACAGCTTCTTGTAAATCTTCCTCTAGGTGTTTTCTTACTCTACCTAGCGCAATCCTCATACTCATTAACTTTATCTTTAAATCCTTACTTAGCTCTCTGTCCCCATCTCTAAGCAATATCTTAGTGATAAAGTTGTGCTTAATCATCAGTTCATTTAGTGTCATAATTATTTATTTACTTCAACTTTAATAGCTGCTATTGTACTTTCTAAAATATCTTCACAATTCTGCCTAGTAGATATAGTTATCCCACTATAACTTATATTCATCTTATCGCTGTTCTCATTATAATTAAAAGAACCTGCACTCTCTCCACTCACTGCATCTATAAACATACCAGAAAAACTGGCGATATTCTTATCTGCATCTATAGTTGCATCGCCGTTTAATCTTACAGTCGATGTACTATTCTCAACTGTATACATTTCACGCTTGTTTGTTAGTATCATACTCATTTTAAATTTTCACCAAAGTTACTAAATAATACAATTCATTCAAAATCTTTTATATTAAAATTTGTTATAGGTAGTATATGTGAAATCTACGTACATATTTTAGTTATATAGGTAGCTGCACATATACTGCTCTATATCCTCACTTGTTTTATCTCTTAAGATATTCTCATTATATAGGCTAGGGCATAATAGGGGGGTCTATTCTCATGGGCAGTTGTTGTACCCTGGGTCCTACCATTACTTGGACCAGCACTAGTGTAATTAGTACTACCTCCTTGATATCTTGTTCTCCACCTAGCTATATCACCACCATAATCACTGTCTGGATATGAAGTGCTGTTAAAGTCAGGGAAGTTCCTCTTATTAGAATTATCTCCCCACTTCGCTACCATTACACCTATTTGATGGAAGTGACTAGGCATCTCTGCCAATGATAGCGTTACTTTATCCAGACCTCCTGTATTGCCAGGACTGTATGTACTACCAGCACCAACAACGAACCTATTTCTAAGGTCTGGTGTACCATTGCTACCATTACATAGTGCCCACCCAGAAGGGATGCTAGCAACAGAGCCAGACCACAAAATGATACCTCCAATAGGAACTGGTGACAGGTTTCCAGAGTGCCATATTTTAACCCAAGATGTGTTTATTGAATCTTTTGAATCATTCCATCCCAAGTACCAATTATGAGACCTATGTACATTAACTATATAGGAACTCAAATAATTATTATATGTGCTAGCAAATCCGTTAACCCATCCTCCTGGTCCACCAGTAGGGCTACTGTAGTCAAATGTCACAGTGTCAGAAGATAAGGCTGCGTTTAAGTTAGACACATCAGTTCTGTGGTTCCTATGAAAATATGAACTATGATAACCGTCAACTGTATCAGCATTTCCAGCGGAGGTTGCATATGCTACCCTGAAGTTGCTTGGATTGTATACATAATAAGCATTCTCACTATTACCCCCCCATAACCATGTAGGTTGTCCAGACTGTCCAGACCAATGCCACCATGACTTGTAAGAGAAAGCAGAGGCGTGTTGTCCATCCACCATATCGGAGTTACTAGAATAACTACTTGTAGGTCTACTAACATTAGTATTATAATTATTAGCTACAGTGCTTGAATAAGAAGTATTAGTAAACTGACCTGCCGATACACTACCACCACTATTAGTTACTGTATATTCAAGACTTATATTAGTCCAATCGCTAGGTTGCCTTACTTGTACCTCCCAACTGTTGTTATTATATCGTACTATTCTAATCAAATCCCAAGTACAATAACTGGGAAGATATAAAGTACTTTGATTTAGTATTGAATTTGCAGTACCACCATAAGCGTACATTATTGCTTCAAATGGTATATCCACTACCTGTGCTTGATTATGATTACCTGTTATATAGTAAATTGTACCCTTGACTTTGCAGGCTTGATATTGCCCTCCACCTGTACAAACATAGGTTACTATCTTCTTCCAGTTCTTGTCTGTACCACCTCCCCATCTGTCAACCCTATATTTAGTTGAAGCAGTCCAGCCCATACTAAATGCTGTTTGGTGGTAACCATCCAATAAGTCTGCATTTAGGTTAGTCCATACTCCAGAGCCACTTACGTAGTGATTAGAACCATTATATCCAAATTGGTATCCACCCTTTCCAAATTTAACCATTCCTGCATTATTATTAGTAACACCCATCAACCCTATAGTATTAGCTAAGTTACAGTCTCCAATATTACAATCATCCCCAACCAGCAAACCATTATATGCACCATTCAGAGCAGAAGACTGAATAGTTAACTTACCTGTCATAGTATCCCCAGCTTTTTTAACATATCTTCCGTCGAGAACACCTGCGTAATTACCACTATCAAGTATAGTTAACCATCCAGTCCAAGAACCATTGTTTTTAGTTCTGTGGTAAATATTAGTACCTCCTGCGTATGCGTAAGACAATTGATGACAATAGTTACTATCTCCAGTCCCCATAGTAGTGTATTGATGCCAACTATTAGTATCTGGTCTATTAGCCGCACTGGTGGATTCATAAGTTCTTGGTCCTGCGGTTATAGTATTAGGGTCTACTGATGTTCTCTCAAAGTGGTTATGTGTCCCATATAACCCACTTAGAGTGGCGTGACCACCCCCACCTAATAGTACGTATGAATCAGATGAGCCGTTCTTTGCATACCCGTCAGATGACCACACCCCATTGTCTGCATTCCAATAGGTACTTTTATTAAAACTGTTAGTACCAGCACTTATCTGAGCTGCTGATGCATATCCAAGATATACGTTATTATTACTTGATGGATATACCGACATGGCTACCCTACCTCCTTTAACTGGGGCACACCACACGCTACCATATCCATTTATATTGGTAGTAAGGGTAGCATTGGTTACTGAGTTAATCCATGACCCTGAACTGTAAGATGAAGTATATCTTCCAGTTGTACTATAACTGTTAGCTGTAGCGGTCCCAGGCATTGTTGTGTTACCATTGGCATCTAACAGTGTTAACGTTCTTGATAGTGTAGTGAACACTCCAGTATACTGTCTTACGTATATAGGTTCAGAAGCATCATCTGCGGTAGCTATTTCTAAATACCCAGAATTTGAGGCAGTAGACCTTCCATATATTCTCCATTGGTCATTTACTCCCATTGTTCCACCAATCCCCCCTGTATCGTTAGCAAAGGATAACCAACTAGAATTATTATTAGTATTGACTGCAGAACCCTTTAGCAAGTACCTGCCATCAAGAGTTGCTGAGTAGTTATTAGTATCAAGGACCTTGTATTTACCTTCATCTTGATAAAATACTCCGTCGATGATGACATTTAACTTCCCTCCATTATTTCTGAACTGGATATCAGCACTACTTGGACCACTCCACCCAGTAATAAACGTACCATCTTGATTTCCCCAGGTAGCTGAACTTAGTTTACCTATGAAACCTGTAGGATAATCAGCCCGTGTAGCTGAGGCAACATTAGAGTCCAAAAAAGCAAATGTTTTCCAAGCATTATAGGTTGGTCCATTAGATATTCTTCTAGCTTTTATTGTATCTGTACCATAACCATACGCTACTTGCCAGTTCCTAGTGGCGGCATCACCTATACTAAATATAGCTGTGTTAGCCCACAGTTCGTTACTATCAGTAGGTTTAGGGTCTATTACCACAACAACCCCATTTCCAAAATATTGATTAACCGTAGTATAAGAACCTCTAGCCCACGACCTAAGTACTCCGTTGTTACCTCCTTTTTGTATAAGTTGTACTCCATCCAGTAAGTCTGCATCAAGCCCACTACCAGAACCATCATTATTAGCATCCCATATTTTATAGTCCGTCCCGTTTTTTCTGTGATATACATCAGTAGCACCACTTCTGATGTAAGTAGTTCCAGCCTGCTGTCCTAAATATGTCCAATCAGTGCCAGAATACATTGTAAGACCATTACCCCCTGTAGTCTGAATTTCAGTTACTTTTAGAGTACCAGTCATTGTATCACCAGCCCTATTCACTGCATTAGCAAATGCTCTAATATTATCCCCATTAAATACATATGCTTTAGAACTATCACTGTTCTTGGCACCCCATATATGAGTTGGAGTTGCATTACCTGCCTCCCAATTCATAGTCAGACCAGATGCTATTGAATATCTCACATAGTTAGTAAGAACATTAGGGTCATTACCCCTAATTACATAAGTATCATCTAGATATGTACGGAAGTTAGCTTTATCAATTACTGGAGTCCAATCACTTACTACTCCAGCAACATTTCTTCTATGCCATAACCCAGCTGTACCTGTCATAGCTTGTGCTAGTTCAGTGTAATAACCAGATGAATTATTATGTAGTATTTTAATTCTATTAGACCAAGAACCTGTTGCAGGACCGTTATTTGAGTCTTGGAGTATTCCACCATAACTTCCATAAGTAGCATCTAACAATCCAGATGGATTTAAGTCTACTTTTAATGCGGGACCTCCAGGTGTTGTAGCTCCTGCATAATTATGAGTGTGGTCTCCAGTAGAAACTACCTTACCATCACTGTACAGCTTATTGTCCGCACCTATATATACTTTAGAATTAGTATAGGTCTGCGGATTATCAGTCTGAGTTAATGAACCTGTTAAGAATAGTTTAGTAGCTAATTTTTCAGTAGCTCCAGCTGTATTTCTAGTATCTTGAGTAGTTACCGTTATTTCATCACCACTCTTGGTAAATGTAACATTGGTTCCAGCTTTGAATGATTTATTAGGAGAAGTAGTTGGCTTATAAGTATCTACAACAGTGTCTCCTTGTTTAAAGATTAAATTATAGAAATCATAAGTTGTATCCTTACTACTAATAGTTACTTTTTTATTAGTTGCATCAGGAATTAATGTTACGTTAGTACCTTGAACTAGAGTAAATGAATTATTAGCTGCATTAGGGTCAAATGTAGTTACTTTAGTAACAGCATCTCCAACTTGAGTCTGTAAATCTAAATTATAGATGGCTTGATGTTCAGTCAGTACTTTCTTACCTAAACTATATAAGCAGTTATCAGTTCCAATATATACATACTGATTACTATAAGTCTGTGGTGATGTAGTCTGAGATTCTGCACCAATAAGAAATAACTTCTTATCAATAAGGTTAGTAGCTCCAGCTGTGTTTACTGTATCGCTTCCTGGGTCAGCAGCAATAGTAACATTGCCTTGACTATCTCCAGTAATGAATACATTATCACCTTGAATAATATTCAATAGTCTGGCAACTGAACCATCAAATGAATGCATATCCTTTCCATTATATTGGAATCTCATAGCATTAACTACTTTCTCAGCAGCTACGGCAGTTGCATCAGCAGGTAGGTAATCTACATTACTAAATGCATTCTTACCTAAAGTCTTTAAAGTCCACTTATTAGCTACACCAGTAGATAAGATAGCTTGGTCAGCTGTTGTTCCACTACCCGTTAAAGTAGTATAAGATTGAACGTGTCCATCTAATGCTAATATCTTTGTTGTTCCTCCTATGGTTAAACTAACTTTGTTACTGTCTGCATTTGAGAAGAATCCTCCATATAGTTTACCATGAGTCCACACTTCACCAGTGTCTTGTATATAGACAATGGCTGACCAGTATATATCTCCACTGGTATCTGCTGCACTTGTAGGTAACTTCCATGTATTAAACACACTCTTACTAGCACAGTCAATGTATTTTGTTTTAATTAGCATATTGTGTAATCACAAAGTTAATAAAAAGGAGGAACTAAGTCCTCCTGAATTATCTTGAATATGTTATATTTCCACTTGAGTCTACAGATGCCCATCCAGTTACTAATTCTCCTTCTATCCACAAGAAATCACTTGAGAATATTAAGTCAGCATTCTCCCCAATACTTTGAGGTAATAGGGAACTAGGTGTATAAGCTAATACATCACGCCAACTATTGTCAGATATTGAAGTGAAGGTTAATGTATTGGTTGCATTATCCCAACTCAATCTCATGTTACCTGCTGCACCAAAAGTCAAATCTCCAGAATCTGTAGAGTTACTAAGGATTTGGGATGCTGCCTGTCCAGAGTTCTGATAATTAATAGCACGCCATGTTTGAGATACTGGAGTAATCCATGATGGAGTACCACTATTATTAATAGTAAGTACTTGTCCTACATTACCATTGGTTAAACCAGTAATTAATTTACCAGTAGTACTATCAAATACAGCCACTTGTCCGACTACTGACCTTGAAGGTCCACTTACTACACCTGTAGTATTAGTTTGTACAAATGTCCACTTGTTCTTTACTTGTGACCAAGTAGAGGAAGTAGCAGCTGGAGTACTTTCTTTACATATTAGTAAATCTCCAATTTCTACTGGCTCTCCATTAATGTAACCAACACTATCAGTATATGTACCTGTTCCAAATGTTACTACATAAGTATTACCAACATCAGCTGAAGGGGTAAATGTACCTGGACTTGTTGTTCCTGCCTCAACTGCACCTTTATACAGCATCGCATTATTTGAGCCAAGAATACTGTCTGCATAATCCTTAGCTGTTTGAATTGCATTCCAAACCATTAAAGGAGAAGCAGCGATAGCGGCAACTATATTGGTATCATTAATGTTCTCATTATCACTAGAAGGGTTAGGTCTAGTATTTAAAATATCTTGAAGCTTTACATGACCATATAACTTAGTAGATGCACCACCATATTCAGGCTTTAAAGATAAGTGAATCTTTGGAGTAGCCTGACCTTGCACATCACCCTTTAGATTACCAATAATGTAGCCATCTAATACTGATAAGTCTCCATGATTTACATTAATTGGTCCGTTAGAGTTCATACCTCCAGCTATGGTCATCTTCTGTGTAGCATCATTAAATGTTAAACCATTAGCCTTTCTTACCTGAGAGGTATCCATATTATTACTAGCCTCATTGTAAGATAGTAATATATTTCTTTCTCCCATTAGATTAGACGGGGCTAATTGTTCTACATAATCTCTGATTTCTATGTTATGGTTTTCTGCTAGTGTAATATGTCCAGTAGCATCTACTATAATATTAGGAACTACAAAGATACTTGCATTTCCTAGATTAGTAGATTGACCATAAGAACCTGGAACTACACCACTAGTCTTGTGTAACAGTTTTCTATTAGCTGCATCCCACTCCAATGGTGGTTCAGTGTCTACCCTATTAAGAGCATTACTACTAATAATAATTCTGTTACCATCACCCTTTCTAACACTAATACTCTCTCCAGCAGTAGACATTAGGAAGAATGAATTACCAATCTGTACTTTTACTGAACCACTAACTTCTGATATTTCAATACTAGGATACCCAATACTAAAATATGTTCCACAAGTCCACATTTCCCTTGTATCTTCTATAAACACAATCGGATTTAATCCTTTAGGAATAGTATCAATTAATGGTTCAAATACTTCCTTCCTTTTAATATAGGCGAACTTACTATCTATAACCATTATTCAATTATTTTAGTACTTAGTAAGTTGTCTAATCTTAAAGCTGTTTGTGCCAGCGTTTCAGTAGGAATCACATAGTTACCAGTTGCATTTACAAGTATGTCAGTACCATCTAAAACTGGATTGGTTTTAATGGGCTTCCTATTAACGGTCTTGTTTCCAATCTCGTCAATCTTATCTTGCATATTATCCAACATCTCCTGGATTTTGTCTAATATGTCAATAATTTCCTTATTATCAAGGAATACAACCCATTTCTCACCATCATATAACAGCATCTTACTGTTATCCTTAATCCAGATATGGTAAATAGTTGGAGGAGTCATATCACCCCTCCAGAAATTTACCTGCTTATTGTTTACCATTGCATCTGCCATGTTATTCAAGTATTATAGAAGCATTAGTAGTAATATTATTAACTATCTCTTCTAATGCTGTAAGTTTATCCATTAGTATTTTTCCTTGAGCTGCTGATAAAGACACGTCTGATTTATTAGTTACTAAGTCATTAATAATCGTTGGTATAAACTCCTTTGAGTATGTATACTCTTGAGTTGTATCCCCATTCGTAAGGTTAAATTCTACCTTAAGGTCGGTGGATATGTTATAGTGAAAATAGGCAACTACATCTATGTGTCTAGTTCCGCTAGTATCGTTTGCATTATATCCAGATTTTGAATAGGATGTTAGAAAGTCTTTCTGTTCATGTTCTAATGCTATGATTCTACATTCAGCTAATTTCTTTCCAAATTCCAAAGCTTCTTCAAAAGTCTCAAAATAGCTAGACGGAGTTTCAGAAATATACATACTATTTGGAATCTCACATAGATGAGTATCTGCAGCATTCTCTAAGTCAGCTAAGCGCCCTTTAACCTCACTGTCGTCGTAGTTACTTAGTGACTCTAGCTTCAGTTTTAACTCTCCTGTGAAATCATTAGAACTTAGAACCTTTCCTGCTTCCTTTTGTACATAATTGTCCAAGTTAGGAATCTCGGTTTTTAAAGCATAACCACTTAAATCAACTCCAGGTATAGCAGCAATTTGTTGTTGAACCCAAGTTTCAGTAGCTAAACCTTCAATACTTGGGATAACAGGTGTATTAATAAGGTCATTATAATCCTTAGAGAACAGTTCTGACTTGTCTGCCTTACTATTCAAAGTATTCTTCACACTACTTATCTCAGTGTTAATACCTCCTATGGTAGTATTCTGAGCTAATATAGCATCACTTAATTCCTTGAATGTATTGTAAGATGGGTCAGCACCTTCTAAGATTATGTTAAGCCTTCCATCAGTATATTCTTTAGCATTAAGTAAAGCATCGGCAGCTGCGCCTGCAGATTCAGCACCAAGTTCTTCTAATGTATATGTAGGTTTAGTAGGTTGTTTAGCCCATGAAGGAACAGTAGGGTCTGTTTCTGTAAACTCTGTTAAGTAACCTTTATCCTCTAATTCCTGTTCAGTAACTAAATTCTCTGGTAATGAATTTAAATAACCACTATCATTTTCTAATTGAGAAACTCTAGTAGGTATTTCAGTCTTATCAGCCTTACCACTAATATCTGGAATATCAGTTTTATTAGCTTTCTTCTCAACTTCTGAGCCTAAGTTTGTTATGAGTTGCCTAACAGCAGAATCATTGTAGTTAGTCAGTCCAGCTAATTTAGCCTTTTCCTCTATACTAAAATTCTGCTCTGATAAACCCATACCAGCTTGTTTATCAACCTTGTTATTCCAATTATCAATGTCCTGCTGATTTATGTTCTTAGCAGCACTGGCAGCAAACTGAGGTTCTAATTCTTGGGTTAAGTAACCTTTAGCCTCTAACTCTTCATCAGTAACATACTCTTCTGGAACTTCTGATAAGTATTCAGAATCATTCTCCAACTGAGAAACTTTGGTAGGTATCTCACTCCTATCAGCTTTATTAGAAACGTCTGGAATCCTATCATCTACTTCCTTCTTAGTATAGTAGTTATTAAGTTGAATATCACCACCCTCAATAGCTGCAAGTTTATCGTCTACTTCCTCTTTAGTATATACAGTATGTTTGTCAGCTTTTGCAGCTAATAGCTCTCGTATAGTTGTTGTATCAATACTCTCTGGATTATATCCACTCTGGTCAAGTATTTCTACAGTTGTCTCTCCCAATCCAGGTTGGGCACTCTTAAATATATAATATAGGTTGCTAAATATTTCTTGAGTTCCAAGTAATTTAAAACCACCTATAATGCTACTAACTCCTAGAACTGTATTAGCTCCGTTAGGAATCATAACGTATATATATTCATTAGCTCCCGCATTTACTGTATAAACATTATCAATAGTTCTGTCTAACTTAGTATAGTCTGGAGAAGTTCCAAAGTAATTTGGATATTTAATGTCAAATGTAACAACTCTTGTAGCACTAATATCCTCGTACTTATACTTTAGAGTAATTACCATAGATGTAGTCCTGTTGGTAAAAGTATACTCTCTTACATCAGGACTTAGTACAACATCATTGATAGACTGTTCTACAACATCCTTATAATATTCCCAAGTAACGGTTACATCCGTAGGTTCGTCTCCATAACACATATACTCTGGGTCTAGAGATATAGCCTTGACGTTATCATCAATAGATGCAGCTGCAATTTTAGCATTAACCCATTCAGTAGATGCAATTCTATTAGAATTATCTGTCATCAGGGGTAATGTAGTAGTTGGAGTTCCAGCAAAGTTAGGAGAGAATATGTCAGCTTTGTTTTTAAATCTAATTTCTATCTCGCAAGCCCATTGAGCGAGTTTAAGATTAATCTCATCAATAACCTTATTAATGTCGAAGGCTATTGAATCAGTTACAAAGGTATATAAATCTTTTTGATTAGACAAGTTACCTTTGATGTTTCCCCACTTTAGAGCATATTCATCTGCTATACCGAGGTTAATTCTGGCTATTGTTCTTTGGTATTCATCAGTTAATTCTGAGAATAAATTCTCCTTCTGAAATCCATCGTCCCCACCAGCACACCCATAATATTTAGAAGTATCACAATCATCCTTGATACAGATGTGTTCTACTCCTTCCTCTTCTATTTTTACCCCATCTATCTTCTCTATAGTAATAACACCATAGTCAGCACAGATTCCTTCAACTTCTTCTTTTTCTATAACTCCATCTATTATCTTGGTGTCTAGCTTTATATTGGAGATAGAATGTGGGTAATCAGGTAAAATGGGAGCCTCTTGTTCTTGTTCGTCAAGACGTATAAACTCTGCCATATTTTAGATTTGTATAATTTGATAGGCATATGTCATAGGGTCTAAGAAGGATATAATAGTTGCTTCATTAACCTTATGAATGGTTTTGGTAATTGTCATTGATAAACTAGTATCACCGATAGGAAATACTTTATTATATAATGAGCCTTCCATGTAACATACATTCTCATTAAACATATTATTAACTGAGTTCCACCTTAAAGTTGTATCATGGCAACCTCTAAGAAATGTATTACCCTTACAGTCAGCTTCCAATACATTGTCATATGTATCTCCCAAGAATATATTGTTAGTACATCCTTGCTTTAGTTCATTGTGCTTAGTATTGTGTAATTCTGAACTATCAGTAATAACTCCTCCAGTTAAATCTGAGAATGTATAAAAGTCTCCATATGCCGCCCCAAGATTAAGATTAGTATTATCTAATTCTTCAGCCGTTCTTCTAAACTTTATATTCTTAAAGTCATAGTGTGCTGAGTTGTAATGATTGTCTCTAAGAAATGTTATTTTGCCCTTAGTAGTAACACCATCTTCGAGAGTTTCCTGAGTCGGGTCATATTCTATAACCCAATCCTTCATTTTATCATCATCAATAACAACTCTTGGGTCTAATCTATTATTAGTAATAGCTGTAACAATCAGTTTCCAAATAGGTGAGGGGTTAGTGGAGCTGTTAATGCCCCACGTAACCTTCTGACCAGAACTATTAGTAACATTAGAAGAATATATAGTTTGAAAGTCTGTAATAACATACCTTGCCCCTGTTACCAAGCTCTTCTTACCTATATTGTCATTGAGTACTGCATAGGTGACTTCTAAGGGTTTGGATTGTCCTCCTTCTCCAGTATAATCAATGATACCTATATTCTTTCTTAGTTGCTCTTGCTCTAACTCAGTTAACCCACCTAATAGGTCTTTCTTCTTGAAATAATTATTCAAATCATGAATACAGGCATAACGTCTTGTATCCCTTTCTATTGCCATGTTAATTATTCATTAAGAATTCATATATTCCATCTATCTTATCAAAGTATTGACAAGTCTGAATGAAGGATATTTGGTGGAGAATCATATCATAGTTCTCCACATATCCCTTGTTTAACCTTTTGAGGAATTTGTCAAAGTCTTTGATTACTTTCAACTTTAGGTTAGTTATTGCATCCACAACCACCTCCTCCTATAGTATTTTTATCAACCATAACATCTTTGCATATTCCTCCGCATTGAGTTATGTCTTCTAAGACTCTCTGAGCTTCGTAATATTGACCTAACTCAATTAGATATTTGATAACATTAATAGCCATCCATATAATATCTCTATTATAGATTAGCATCTTAACATCGTCAGTTCTATTCTTACATCTTCCTGGTAAATCTCCTAGAAGGTTCTTACACAGTCTATAGAAACATTCATTGATATGACAAACACAGAATGTATTCTTATCACCTCTAATGATTGTAGTAGTCTTCTCAGTAATAGTAGCTGGAGGTAAGGCGTTTACCTCTAATATCTCCTCTACTGTCACTGCAATAGATTCTTCATCAACATACTTCATGAATGATTCAGACTGTGTATCATAGTAATATACAGAGTTATATGCAGTTAAAGCAGTAGAGTCTTGTTCCAGTACATACTTTAGCCACACATCTGTAGGTAGTATAATATGTGTAACTTCATATAGACCATCAATAGGCATCTCTAATTCAGATTCATCAATGCAGTCTATAACGTGTTCCACAATATCATACTTCTGTGTTACTTCGTCTCCAGAAGATTTAATGCTTGTTATAGCATTAAGAGTAATAGTTTGGCTGTAGGCATAATTACGAGTACTTACTGTAATTTCACCAGTTTCATTTAAGTACTCGTCATTATCCCTTTCCAATCCAGTAATCGTAATACCGCAAGCTCCCTTCTTACATATTTTAAATACTGAATCCATAATTATACGTTGAAGTCAGCTCTTACTTTAGTTTTGATTTCTCCTACCAGTGTAAGATAATCTAGGTATTTCTGTCTATCAGTTTGATTATCAGATAAACCTAAAACAATACTATTGGAGCTGTTAATTAAATCAAACTCTTCATCTTGGTCTACATACTGTCTAATAATAGCTTTAATGCATTCTTTGTGGTCTGGTTGACCATGTAGATGAACCTGAACATATGTCCACCTTGTCTCTTGTGTTACATCTTCTGTTTCTGGGTCTGTAACATTAACCTCTTTTGATTTAATATCATAGTTATAGTAATATGTACCATTACCTAATTTCTCTATTAAGTCTGGCTGCACATCCATTTCTATTCTTCTTGGTTCTAACATAAGGTCTTATTTTAAAATTTACTGGGAATGAATATCTGGTTAGAGAGTAGAATAGATTCCTACTCTTACTCTCAAAGTAATAGGATTTATTATTGTATACAAAGTTAACTCTAAAACACTTACTATAGCTAACTATATCTACAATATGAATGTACTTGTTATAAAATCTTGAAATATTAGATTTCTTCCCATCCCAATTAGAGAATCTTAAACCTGTATCTCTTTGAATCTTCCTTAATAGATTCTTAGAATTACAAAACTTTAGCCAACCAAAATATGATTGCATTCTCCTTCTTAATTCTTGTTTATCAATCTTGCCTGATTGATACCTTCTAATAAGCTTGAATAATCTAATCTTAATTGA